>CEUZ01029860.1_pt1 | contig 18300 bp, 16 predicted proteins | sample 361511 | NCBI WGS metagenome assembly CEUZ01 (sample SAMEA2622822, study PRJEB7988) | marine metagenome | biome: marine biome (ENVO:00000447); feature: surface water layer (ENVO:00002042); material: "saline water (ENVO:00002010), including plankton (ENVO:xxxxxxxx)" | depth 5 m
TCTGCAATAATTAATGTTCTCTCAAATTGACCAGTTTCTGATGCATTTATTCTAAAATAAGTTGATAACTCCATAGGGCATCTAACATTCTTAGGTATATATACAAAAGAACCATCTGTAAAAACTGCTGAATTAAGCGTGGCAAAATAATGATCTGTGATTGGAATAACAGATCCTAAATATTTTTTAACTAAATCTGGATGCTTTTGTATAGCTTCAGATATAGGGCAGAAAATAATTCCTTTTTCTGTTAGTTTATCTTTAAATGTTGTAGCCACTGAAACTGAATCAAAAACTGCGTCAACTGCAACTCCAGCAAGTTTTTCTTGTTCTTTTAATGGAATGCCAAGTTTTTTATATGTTTCAATTAATTTTGGATCTACTTCTTCTAAGCTTTTTGGTTTATCTTTCGCGCTCTTCGGAGCTGAGTAATAATATAGATCTTGATAATTAATTTTAGGATATTTGGGTTTTTGCCAATTTGGTTCTTTCATAGCTTTTAATCTATTAAAGGCTTTTAACCTCCAGTCTAACATCCATTTGGGTTCTTTTTTAATATTAGATATAAATTTAATTACTTCTTCAGAAAGACCTTTTGGCGCTCTGATGCTTTCTATATCTGTTGTAAATCCGTACTTATAATCTTTTTTATTTTGTATTTCTTCTTGTCTCATGATCCTCTAATCTCATAAAATTAATTTTTTAAATTTTTATTTTTATCTACATTGTAAACTATATCGTTTAGTGTATTTTTTTTAAAAAAAGAATTGATATGATCCTCTAACTCATCCCATAAATTATGAGTAATACATTTCATTGATTTTCCATGACAACCTTTTTTTGAATCTTTTTTGCAAGCAACAGTTTTTACTTTTTCGTCAACTGCATCTATAATACTTGATAAAGTAATTTCGTTAGATGGTTTTGAAAGAATATAACCTCCAAATGGTCCTCTCTGACTTTTAACCAGATTTCTTTTTTTTAGCTTTAAAAAAATCTGCTCTAGAAAAGATATTGATATGCCTTGTCTCAAAGATATATCAGTTAAATTTGTTGGTTTTCCATCTTCAGAACTCGCAATATCTGCTAGAGCTTGGACGGCGTATCTACCTTTATTAGTTAATTTCATATAAATTATCTTTATTTTACTGATGTTATTTAATTAATCCTACTAAAACAGTCAAGTATTGAAATAAATAAAATTGTAGCACCATAAACATGCTATAAAATTCATCTTTTTTTGAAAATAATTATCATTATTAATTAAATTATGAAAAATGAAAATAAAGAGATTTTTATTCCTGGTCCGTGTGGTCGAATTCAAGCTAAATATTTTAAAAGTAAACAATCTGGAGCGCCAGTAGCAATCGTATTACAACCTCATCCCCAGTACGGAGGCACTATGAATAATAGAATTGTTTATGAAGCGTATAACAGTTTTTACAAAAAAGGTTTCTCGGTTATAAGGATAAATTTTAGAGGAGTAGAAAAAAGTGACGGAGTTTTTGATAATGGACAAGGAGAACTATCTGATGCGGCTGCAGCGCTAGATTGGATAGAAAGAGAAAATCCTGGATATAGCCAATGTTGGGTATCAGGATTTTCTTTTGGAGCTCTAATTTGTATGCAGTTAATAATGAGAAGACCTGAAGTAAATAAATTTGTTGCAATTTCTCCTCAACCTAATGTTTACGATTTTACTTTTTTAGCACCATGTCCTATATCTGGTCTTGTGGTTTATGGAAAAAAAGACGAACTTGTTTCTGAAGAAAGTATATTAAATTTAAAGAAAAGATTAAGTTTGCAAAAAAATATCGAAGTAAAATTTAATTCTATTACTAATGCAAATCACTTTTATAAAGGTAAAGAAAAAGAATTATCTTTACAAATAGAAGATTATTTAAGTGAAAAAATAACTATTCTTTAAAATTAATAATTTCACCACCTAAACAAGGTTTTTTAACTCCTGTAGTTTCTGGAAATGAAATAGGTAAATTTAAATATGATCTTACTGAAATATAAGCAAAAGCTTGCGACTCTACGAAATCTCCATCAACTTTATAATCATCAATTAATTTTATACGATTGCTTTCGCTTTTTAATCTTTCAACTAAAAAATTATTTTTTCTTCCACCACCGCATAAAATTATTTTTTCCTTGTAGCGGTTTTTTGATTTAATTGCAGAAGTTATTATTTTTGCTGTAAATTCAGTAAGCGTAGCAGCCCCATCTTCTAAAGAAAGATTATTTACAAATGAAAAATCAAAATATTTTGTATCATATGATTGAACTGGGCTTGTGTTGTTTATTTTTTCTTTTCTATTAAAGTTTTCTATTAACTTTTCTAAAGCTTTTTTATCAACTTTTCCAGATTTTGCTATTAGTCCATTTTTGTCATAATTTTTTTTTACTTTTTTTCTTACCCACCTGTCAATTAAACACATGCCAGGGCCAATATCAGTTCCTGACATATGATCATTATCCTTAACTGTAGTAATATTTGTAATTCCACCTATGTTTACAAAAGTTACATCTTTAATTTTAAATTTTTTTTTTAATAATTTATGAAATATTGGTGTCAAGGGCGCTCCATGTCCTCCGTTTTTTAAATCATTTTGTCTGAAATTATAAATTACACTTTTTTTGGTTAATTGTGAAAGCAACTTTCCGTCACCTAATTGTTTTGAAATTTTTTCTTTTGCATTGTGAAAAATAGTTTGTCCGTGAAATCCTATTAAATCAATATTTGTTTCAAATTGATTAATCATCTCATTTGCTACATTTGCATGAAATAACGTTATTTCTTTTTCTATAGGTTGTATTTTATCTTTCAAATTAATTAAATCTTTGGAGTCATCAATTTCATCTTTGATATTATGTATATTGTCATAAATACTTTGATTATATTTAAAATACTTATCTAAAATTACTTCATATTCATTATCACCGTTTGATTGAATAATAGAAGCATCAACACCATCAGCTGATGTGCCGCTCATTAAGCCTAAACTAAAGTAGAATTTACTCATAAATTATATTTAATTTAAAAGGAATCTTGTATATTACAACTTAAAAGAAGCTAAAAAATTCATGCAAGAAACATTTCTATCAGAATTTCAAAAAAGGGGTTACTTTAATCAGTGCACCGATCAAGCAAATTTGAGTGAATTAATGTCAAAATCAAAAATCAAAGCTTACATTGGTTTTGACTGCACCGCTTCGAGCCTACATGTTGGAAGTTTAATGCAAATAATGTGTCTAAGGTTACTTCAAAAATATGGACACCAGCCTATAGTTTTGTTGGGTGGTGGTACTACTCTTATCGGAGATCCTTCGGGCAAGGACGAAACAAGAAAAATTATTGATAAGAAAGAAATAGATAAAAATATTAAAAACATTGAAAATGTATTTAAAATTTTTTTAAAATCAAAAAATCCAAAAACAAAACCTATATTTGTAAATAATTATTCTTGGCTAAATAAACTTAACTATATTAATTTTTTAAGGGAAATCGGTAAACATTTTACTTTAAACAAAATGCTAACTTTTGATAGCGTTAAATTAAGATTAGAAAGAGAGCAATCGTTAAGTTACATGGAGTTTAATTATATGATGCTTCAAGCGTATGATTTTTACGAATTAAATAAGAGATACAAGTGCATTTTGCAAATAGGAGGTTCGGACCAATGGGGAAATATAGTTAACGGAACTGATTTAATTAGAAGAAAAAATAAAAAGCAGGCTTACGGATTAACTACACCATTAATAACAACTTCTTCTGGAGTTAAAATGGGAAAAACAGAAAAAGGTGCAGTATGGCTTAATAAAAAAATGCTTTCACCATATGACTACTGGCAATTTTGGAGAAATACGGATGATAAAGATGTAATAAATTTTCTTAAGCTTTTTACCGATTTAGAAATAGAAAAAATTGAAAATTTAGAAAAAAGTATATCTGATATAAATAAATTAAAAATTTTGTTAGCAAATGAAACAACTAAAATGCTTCATGGAGAAAAGTTTGCTAAAGATTCTGAACTGACTGCAAAAAAAACTTTTGAAGAAAAATCTATTGGAAAAAATCTTCCAGTAATAAATATTAAGAAAAATACTATATCAAATGGAATTAATATTTTAGATTTAGTAATTATTACCAAGTTGGCCACTTCAAAAAGTGAAATTAGAAGAATGATTAAAAATAGTGGTTTAAAAATTAATAACGAAACTGTTTCTGATGACAAAAAAATAATTTTTCAAGATAACTTTGACAAAAATAATAATTTAAAAGTGTCTCACGGAAAAAAACAACATGTTATCTTAAAAATTATTTAGCTTTTTCTTTTTTATCTTTTTTCATTTTTTCAATTGCTCTAACAATAAACCTTGGGGTTAAAGTTTTAATGGGATTTACCGTTGTTTTAATATTCTTCGGAGGCCCTTTCATTTTAAAACTTACACCAACAACACCTTCTCCAGTTTTCTTTCCAACTAAGATATCTCCTACTAGTGGAATTTTTGCAATTAATGAATTTAATTTTGTTGCCGGAACTAATGTTCCTCTCAAACTAACGACTTTTCCCTTGTCAACATAACCATCTAGTAAAATTGATACAGCTGGTCCCATCGCTAATGCTTCATCAATATTAAATAAATTGTTTTTAGAGTTTGACTGCATTTCAAAAGATTCAAATCTAATGCCCTCTCCACTAAGTGTATCAGCAATACCTTGTAATGAAGCTAAAGTTAATAATTGAGCTAGAGCAGGAACTTTAGAAACTTTAAAATTTGTTAAAACTAAATTTGAATTTGTAATTTCTTTTTCAATATAAGACTCATATTGAAGTTTTCCACCTTCAAAACCTTTTATGAAATCAAAATTTTTAATAAATGGTCTTGCTCTATCAGATATAACTTGAAGTGTTTTTTTATTTTGATCCACTTGATATATAGACATTTCAACTATTTCTTCACTAGAAAAATTTCCTTTCAAACTTAATTTTTCAAAACTTCCTCTGGTGATTGTAGCTATCATTGCAAAACTATTAACATCATCTTCTGTTCCGGTAAGTGCTTTTGAAAAATTAATTTTAATGTCACTATTAAATTTTTTGCTAAAAAGTTTTTTATCATTTTTTTTATATAATGATTTTAAAAGAGGTTGAGCATCAAAGACTTCGCCGCTAACCACAATTTTTTTTGTTTTTATTGCAGAAAAATCATTATTTTTTGAACCATTTGAAAAAGTTTTAATTTCTATTTTTTCGAAGTTTTCTGTTTGAAAATTTTTATTTATTTTTAGGTTAGAAAAGTAAATTTTATTTTTACTTTCACTAAATTCCAATTTTTTTATATTGTAGTAGTTTTCTAAGATAAAATTAAAATCAAACTTAAGTTCAGCTTTTTGTTTTGTATTTTTTGAATAATTTAAATTCGAAATTTTAACTTCAGAATTTGTTAAATCCACCAAACCTTCTACGCTAAAAGTCTTTTTATCAAAATTATATTTTTCAACTAAATTAAAATTATCAAATCCGTCATTTATCTTTAATAACCCATTTATTTCTGTTAAATGTCCTTTCTGTAATTTTTTAAATTTTACTTTAGTTTTGTTAAGAAATAACCTTGAGCTATACTTAGGTAAAAATTTTTTAATTATTTTATTTTCTACTATATTTATCTCAACATTATCAATTTGACCTTCGGTAGAATAAGTTAAATTTTTAACTTTGAATTTTTTACTTAAATTAAAATTAATAATTGTTTTTAGTTTAGTGTTACCTTTTATATCTTTTAAATTGTTGGTGGGTATTTTAAGCAGACTTGAAATTTTTTTTACCTTTGAAAAATTTACTTTACCATTTGTATAAAGTTCTCCATTAACTTTAATTTCATTATCTTTTCTAAGTAAGGTAATTACACTATTTTTTAAATCAAAATCATATAATGATCCTTGTATTATTTTTGTTTTAAATTCACCGTTTTCAATCTGGTTACTGTAATTTATATTTGTTGTTAAATTTGTAATTTTAAATTCTTTATTTAGTCTAATTTTTGCATTTAAAACTTTTCCCGAAAATCCATATCCCTTTGCTATATTTCCATTCTTATCAAAAGGAATAGTAAATTCTCCTTCTAAAGTACCCTGAGAAAAAATTTTGTTTAGTTGTTTGTTGAGTATTCTTGGAAGAAAAGCTCCAGTTATTTTTGTAATATCTTTAATATCGTTTTTCTCAAAACCTATATTTGCTTTTTTTAATAAAAAATCTGAACTATAAAATGATTTAATTGATAGAAATAAATCAAATTTAGTTAAATTTATCTCATTATTTTTAATAATTACTTTAGGATCCTGTAATTTTACTAAAAGATCTAATTCTTTTAAATGAAGATATATTTTTGTTTTATCAAAATCTAATTTTACGAATTTATTTATATCATTAGTTTTATTCTTAATTAAATTGTCAAATCTATTAGTTTCTAATCCGACATAACTTAAAAAAATTATTACCGAAACCAACACTGCTGTAATAAAAATAAAAAATTTTATAAAAAATCTACCCATATTTATTTATTATTTTTTTTTTGTTTCATATAAAGCCGCTTCCAAAAAAACATCTATTTCCCCATCTAAAACGCTATCTGGATCTGTATTTTCTATGCTGTTTCTCAGATCTTTAACTAATCGATAAGGCTGTAAAACATAAGATCTAATTTGATGGCCCCAACCTATATCTGTCTTAGATTTAGCTAGAGTTTCAGAAGCCTCTTCTTTTTTTTGAATTTCATATTTATATAAACGAGCTTTTAACATATTTAAAGCTGTCTCTTTATTTTTGTGTTGAGATCTTTCGTTTTGACATTGTACAACTATATTAGTTGGAATGTGAGTTATTCTAACAGCGCTATCTGTTGTATTCACATGCTGTCCTCCTGCTCCGCTAGATCTATAAGTATCTATTCTTAAATCTTTTTCTTTAATTTCAATTTTTATACTGTCATCTATAACTGGATATACCCAAACGCTAGCAAAACTAGTATGACGTCGTGAACCAGAATCAAAAGGAGAAATTCTAACTAATCTATGGACTCCTGATTCAGATTTAAGCCAACCATGCATAAATGGTCCTAATATTTTTAAAGTAGTTGATTTTATTCCAGCTTCATCACCCTTATGTTCGCTAATAACCTGAAATCTGCATTTCTTTTTTTCTACCCACTTAGAATACATTCTTCGAAGCATTTGTGCCCAATCCTGACTTTCGGTTCCACCTGCTCCCGCATGAATTTCGAGATAAGTATCTAAATAATCATTTTCTCCAGACAAAAAACATTCAACTTCAGTTTTTTTTATTTTTTTTAATAAGAAAGTAATTTTTTTTGAACAGTCATCTACAACAACATTATCTTTTTCTTTAACTGCTAGATCTAATAACTCTTCTAAATTTTTTAACTCATTTAATACAAAATTGTAACTGGTGAAAATTTCTTCAAAATATGTTTTTTCTTTAACTATTTGTTGAGCTGACTTCTTATCTTTCCAAAAGTTTTCCTTAACTATTTTGTCGTTATATGTTTTGATTTTACCTTCAACTTTATTTTTTTCAAAGGTACCCCCTAACATTATCTATAACTTTTTTTAAAGAAACAATTTTATTTTTTAAATCATCCATCATAACTAATAAAACCTTAATACTTTATTTTGAGCTGGAGAATCATAAACTTCTAATCTATTCTTATTTGATAGCTTTTCAATATCAATTATAAAAGCGTCATTAGACTTAAAGGATTCGTATATTATTTTTTTTGTTTTGTCGTTTGGCCTTAGTCCAGTTTCTGCATCAACCATAACTATTTTAATATCGATTGGAACTTTAAACGGCAAAGCATCTCTTTTTTTTACTGCTTTTTTAACAAATTTTTTAAATACTGGTAAAGCAGCCTTTGCTCCTGTCTCATATTTTCCTAAACTTTTAGGTTCATCAAATCCAACATACACCCCAATTACTAGTTTCGAAGTAAACCCTAAAAACCAAGCATCCATATTTTCATTAGTAGTTCCTGTTTTTCCTGCTAAAGGTAAATTTAAGTTTTTTAATTTTCTTCCAGTTCCTCTTTGAACAGCACCTTCCATCATAGATGTTATTTGATATGCTGTTTCAGGTGATATAATTTGTTGCCTGTTATCTTCAATAATTGGAGTCTCTTCTTTTAAATAAGAAATTTCTTCACATCCCAAACATTTTCTTGTATCTGCATTAAAAATAGTTTTTCCTCTTCTGTCTTGAATTCTATCAATAAATATTGGCGTAACTTTTTTACCTCCATTAACAAATGTACAATAAGCATTTGTAAGTTTAATTAAAGTTGTTTCGGCAGCTCCTAATGAAACTGACAATAATTCTGGAGCATCTTTATATACTCCAAAATTATTTGTAATTTTTGAAATTTCTTTAAATCCTACTTTTTGAGCTACACGGACAGTCATTAAATTTCTTGATTTTTCAATACCAATTCTCAAAGTTGAAGGACCGTAGAATTTTTTACCATAATTTTCTGGTTTCCATGTTTTTAATCCTTCACCTTGATCCATTACAATAGGAGCATCTAAAATTATTGAAGATGGTGAAAAGCCATTTTCTAAAGCTGCTGCATATACAATAGGTTTAAACGCAGATCCTGGCTGTCTTTTTGCTTGTGTTGCTCTATTAAATTCACTTAACTTAAAACTAAAACCACCACTCATCGCCAAAACTCTTCCAGTGTAGGGATCCATTACAACAATTCCACCATTTATCTTTGGCAACTGTTTTAAATCCCATTTGTTTTCTTTTAATTTTTTTACGTAAATTATGTCATTTAAATTTAAAAGTTCTTCAAAACCTTTTTTTCTAGTCCAATTAATATTTTTAAATTCTATAAAACCGATTTCTTTATTCAAAGTTTCAATTTTTGTAAGCATTTTTTGAATTTCGATTACTTTTGCTACTTCCCAATTTAAACTTCTGTCAGGAATATATTCCTTAACTTCTTCGCGCCACTGTGTTTTGCTTAGATTCGTTATTGGTCCACGCCAACCATGTCTTCTATCATACTCTTCCAAACCATCTCTTAGAGATTCTACAGCTAAAATTTGATATTTAGAATTTAATGGTGTTCTTATTGATAATCCTCCTTTATATAAATTATCATAACCATATTGATCACTAATTAGTCTTCTAACTTCTTCAGAATAAAAATTTGCTTCTTCCAAAAGTTCAATTTTTCTTTTTTTTGTTTTTATTTTTTTTTTTATAAAATTTTCATACTCATCTTTTTTTATATAAGAATTTTCAAATAAATTCTTTAAAACTATATTTCTTTTAATTGTGGCTATTTTTTCAGATTTGTAAGGATTATACTTGCTAGGAGCTCTTGGAAGTGCAGCTAGAAGAGCTGATTCCTCATAGTTTAAATCTGTCACTGCTTTATCAAAATATTCCAAGCTAGCTGCGGCTATTCCATAAGTGCCTTGCCCTAAGTATATTTGATTTAAATATAATTCCATAATTCTTTCTTTTGAATAAGCTCTTTCAATTCTAAATGCTAAAATAGCTTCTTTAATCTTTCTTTTAATAGACACTTCGTTGGTTAACAAAAAATTCTTTGCTACTTGCTGCGTTATTGTAGAAGCTCCTTCTAATCTTTTATTAGAAAAAATATTTTTTATATTTTTAATAAATGCCCTGGTAATACTTTTTGCATCTAGACCAGGATGTGAAAAGAAATTTTTATCCTCTGCCGATAAAAAAGAATATATTACTTTTTTAGGTATAGATTCATACGGAATAAAAAATCTCTTCTGTAATGCGTACTCTGCAATGAGTTGTCCTTCTCCAGAATGGACTCTACTTGAAACTGGAGGTTTATATTCAGCTAATATCTTATAATCTGGTAAATCTGATGAAAAATACCATAAAGTAGAAAATAGAAAGAGGATCCCCAATATTAAGATGGTGATCGAAAAACCTAGTGTTTTTTTTACAAAAAATATCACAAATTGTAGAAAATGCTTAAATTTTGTCTTTCTTAGGGCATTTAAAGATTTTAATTATAATTACAAGGTAAAATTGCATATATTTATTATAAAAATTAATATACAAGTATAACTAACTGTTAATAACAAAATTCAAATTTATGAAAAAAAATTACACTACAAACAGGAAAAAACATTTATGGAAAAGAATTTATATATCGATGCATCGCATCCTGATGAGACTAGAATTGTACTTAAATCAAAAGATCATATTGAAGAGTACGAATACGAAAATAAAAATAAGCTTTATTTAAAAAATAATATCTATTTAGGAAAAGTCAGTAGAGTTGAGCCATCTTTACAAGCTGCCTTTGTAAATTTTGGAAGACAAAGACATGGATTCCTTGCATTCAATGATATTCAGTCAGACTATTATCAAATACCACACGATGATAAAGAAAGATTAAAAAAAGAAGAGGAGAATATTCGCTTAGAACTTCAAGAAAAAAGTAAAAATGTTGAAGAGAGTGACAAATCTGCTGATGATTCAACAAACTCTTCTCTATCGGAAAGTTCTTCTGCAACAGAAGAAAGTAAGAATAAAGAAGGAGATTTTAGTAAAAAAGTAGAAAATGAAAATCCTGCTCTGGATAAAAATAATCAATTTAATGAACTTAAAAAAAAATATGGTATTAGAAGATACAGAATTCAAGAAGTTATTAAACCTGATCAAATAGTTTTAGTTCAAATTTTAAAAGATGAAAGAGGACAAAAAGGTGCGGCGCTCACGACTTTTATTTCTTTAGCCGGAAAATATAGTGTTTTAATGCCAAATACTGCAAGAGGTGGTGGAATTTCAAGAAAAATTACAAATTATGATGAAAGAAAAAAAATAAGAAATATTTTAAAAGAAATTGAAATACCTGAAAGAATGGGATTAATTGTAAGAACTGCTGGTCTTAACAGAACCAAAAACGAATTATCAAAAGATATTACAAATACAATAAGCACGTGGGAAGAAATTAAAGTAAAAGCAGTAGAATCTATAGCTCCATCTTTAGTTTACGAAGAAGGAGATATTATTAAAAGAGCTTTAAGAGATATCTATGATAGCGAAACAAAAAGTATAGTCATTGAAGGTAATGATGGATACCAAAAGGCAAAGAATTTTATGAAATTATTAATGCCTGAAAGTGTAAAAAAAATAAAAAAATATAGAGGAAAAATACCTTTATTTCATGAAGTTGGGATTGAAAAAAATCTAAATCAAATTTTTGAGCCTGTCGTAAAATTAGTTTCAGGTGGATATTTGGTAATTAACCCTACCGAGGCTTTAGTTTCAATTGATGTAAACTCTGGTCAATCAATAAAAGAAGTTAATTTAGAAAAAACAGCACTTAAAACCAATCTTGAGGCTGCCGAAGAAATATCAAGACAAATTAAAATTAGAGATCTCTCTGGATTAATTGTTATTGACTTTATTGATATGCTTAACTTTTATAATAGGAAAACAGTTGAGAAAAAACTAAAAGAAAAACTAAAAGATGATAGAGCTCGAATTCAATTTGGAAAGATAGGACATTTCGGTCTGCTTGAAATGACAAGGCAAAGATTGAGGGAAAGTTCGATAAAATGGAAAATGGTATTATCTATAGATTCTTTTGCTCTAAAAATAGTTAAGAAAGCAGAAGAAGCAGCTTTTTCTAACAAAGCAAAGATTGTTAATATAAATATTCCTGAAAAAATCAAAATTTTTATCCAAGAAAACTTATCTAAAGAAATAGATCATTTTAAGAGAAAATATAAACTTGAATTTAATTTAATTTCTGACAAAAATTTAATACTCCCTGAATACATAATTGTATTACAAAATAAAAACAAAAAAGTAATTAAAAAAATTGAACATATAGAAAAAGTTGAAAAGAATACTTTTCAAAACAATTTTAAAAAAAATAAGTTTTCAAATAAAAAATTTATTAAAAGATCAAAATTTAAAAAAAATTATGGTTATCGTCAAAAATCAAAAAAAGGTAACTTTGATAATAATAAAGTTGCAGGGTATTAATTTTAAATTAAATTCTCATCGGGCGATGAAGCACTACCATATCTTCTTTTTTTCATCCTTTTTGCTTTAAAAGCTTTTCTTCCAGCTATAACTGCATGCTTCATAGATTCAGCCATTAATATTGGGTTTTGTGCTTCGGCTATTGCTGTATTTATTAATACAGCATCACAACCTAGTTCCATAGCAATGGTTGCGTCCGAAGCTGTTCCAACTCCAGCATCTACAATAACTGGTACAGAAGATTGTTCTTTTATTAATTTTATATTAATTTTATTTTGGATTCCCAATCCTGATCCAATTGGTGCCGCTAAAGGCATTATGGCACACGCGCCTGCATCTTCAATCTTTTTTGATAAAATAGGATCGTCGGTGCAATAAACCATAACTTCAAATCCTTCCTTAACTAATATCTTAGTTGATTTTATAGTTTCAATCATATTTGGATATAATGTTTTTTTATCTCCTAAAACTTCCAGCTTAACTAGTCTCCATCCTCCCATCTCTCTCGCTAATCTTAAAGTTCTTAAAGCATCTTCTGATGTAAAGCACCCTGCTGTATTTGGAAGGTATGTAATAGATTTAGGATCCAAATAATCCATTAAAACTGGTTGGTTTTTATCCAAAATATTTACACGCCTAACAGCAACAGTGACAATGTCTGCTCCTGAAGCTTTGACTGCGTTAGCTGTTTCTTCAAAACTTTTATATTTTCCAGTTCCCACAATTAATCGAGAATTAAAATTTTTATTTGCTATTGTAAAAATATCTTCCATAAAATTTATCCACCACCTATAAATTGTACAATTTCAACCTTATCTCTGTCATTCAAAATTAAATTGGGATATTTATTTTTTTCAACTATTTCACCGTTTACTTCAATTGCTACCTTATTTTTTTGTATTTTAAGCTTGCCCAATAGTTCATTTAAATTAGTGCCTTTAATAATTTCGTAAGAATCTCCATTTAATTGTATTTTTGCCATATTTAAGTTATTCATTTAAATTATTTTAACTTATTTAAATGACAAAAAAAATACTAATTATAAATGGACCTAACTTGAATTTATTAGGTGAAAGGGAGCAGTCTAAGTATGGAAAAATTACTCTTGGGCAAGTAAAAAAAGATTGTGAAGATCACGCAAAATCTCTTGCTCTAAAAATACAGTTTGAACAATCAAATATTGAGGGTGAAATAGTTACTATGATTCAAAAAGCTAAAGGTTCATTTGACGGGATAATTATTAATGCTGCTGGATATACACATACATCGGTAGCTATTCTGGATGCTCTTTTAGCAATAAAACTTCCAACAATAGAGATCCATATAACGAATATATATAATCGTGAAGAATTTAGAAAAAAATCTTTAATAAGTAAGGCTGCTGAAGGAATTATTTGTGGATTTGGAGTAAAAGGATATACTATGGCTATAGATTCAATGAAAGAAATTTTTGATAAAAAAAAATGAAGATAAATAAAAAAATTATTGAAGAACTTACTGGATATTTAAAGGAATTTGGTTTAACCGAGATTGAATACGCTGAGGGAACAAATAAAGTAAAAGTTTCTCGATCTGTAAATGTTTCATCTATAGCTCCTAGTGAAGTAAAAAAAAAGCAAGAAATAATTGAAAGCGATGGATCAAATGTAACTTCTCCTATAGTAGGAACAGCTTACCTGGCTCCAGAACCTGGAGGAAAAAAATTTGTTGAGATTGGTCAAAAAATAAAAAAAGGACAAACCATAATAATTGTTGAGGCTATGAAAACAATGAACCACGTACCTTCCACACAAGATGGAACTGTAAATAAAATATTAGTAAAAGATGGAGAGCCGGTTGAATTCGGTCAGCCGCTAATTTCGGTTAAATAATGTTTAAAAAAATTTTAGTTGCTAACCGGGGAGAAATAGCGGTTCGTATAATTAGAGCTTGCAAAGAATTAAATATACCTGCCGTAGCTATTCACTCGGATGTTGATTCGGACTCAATGCATGTGAGGTTAGCTGATGAAAGTATTTGTGTAGGTTCACACAAACCACAAAATAGTTATTTAAATATAGGGGCTATAATGTCAGCTGCAGACGTAACTGGAGCAGATGCTATTCATCCCGGATATGGATTTTTATCTGAAAACTATCGTTTTGCAGATATTGTTACAAAAAGTAAAATTAAATTTATTGGGCCTAGTGCAGAAATAATGAAACAAATGGGAGATAAAATTGAAGCCAAGAAAACAGCAAAAAAACTTGGACTGCCTGTTATTGAAGGTTCTGAAGGTAATATTAAATCTTTAGATGAGGCAAAAAAAATTTCATCAAATATTGGTTATCCAGTATTAATTAAGGCTGCTGCTGGGGGTGGAGGAAAAGGTATGAAGTTGGTAAAAAATGAAAAAGAATTAGATGAAGCATTAATTCTTGCTAAACAAGAAGCTAAAAAATACTTTTCTGATGAGTCTGTTTATATAGAAAAATATTTTGAAAATCCAAGACATATAGAAGTTCAAATATTATCAGATAAAAAAACAACTATTCATTTAGGTGAAAGAGACTGTAGTGTACAAAGAAAACATCAAAAACTTATCGAAGAATCTCCTAGTCCAGTTTTAGAAGAAAAAGTAAGACAAGATTTATTAAATAAAACAGTAAGCATGATAGATAAGCTTGATTACGAAGGTGCTGGAACTGTTGAGTTTATTTATGATAAAGGTAAATTTTACTTTTTAGAAATGAATACTAGAATTCAAGTAGAACATCCAGTTTCTGAAATTAGAGGAGGTATAGATATTGTTAAAGAGCAAATCAAAATTGCCTCTAAAGGAAAAACTTCACTTAAACAATCTGATATATCGTTTAGAGGACATGTTATAGAGTGTAGAATAAATGCTGAAGATCCAAGTAAAAACTTCCAGCCAAGTCCAGGTACAATAAGTGTATGTCATCAACCATCGGGTTTTAGAACAAGAGTTGATGGAGCTATATTTCAGGGATGTAGAATAACACCTTATTATGACAGTTTAATTTGTAAGCTTATATGTCATGGAAGAGATAGAGAAGAAGCCATTCAAAGACTACAAAGATCTTTAAACGAATTTGTTATAGAAGGAATAACAACTACTATTGATCTTCATAAAAAAATACTTAAACATAAAAAATTCATAAATTCAGATTTTGATGTTAATTGGCTTATGAAAGAATCTTTTTACTAAATATTTTCACAATTACTAATCCACAAATCATATACTGGATGATCAATTGACTTTAATGTTGGATTTGATGCAAATGTCCAACCATTATATAGGAATACTCTATCATTATCTTTTTTTGATAAATCTTTAACCTGAATATAAGCAACAACATCTGATATATTTTCACTTTCTGAACGTTGACATTTTAGAGCTTTAATTTCTAAAGTGCCAAAAAAGTTTTTTTCTCCTATAGCAAGTCTTATTGATGAGGTTTTCGCTGTTATTTTATCTAATGCTATTAAGTTAATATATACTTTATCACTTGTTGTGGTCTCGTCCCCGTAAGAAATATTTTCATTTTCACTAGTACTAATATTTTTATCATCTATTTTTTCAAGTTCTGTCTTATCTTCTTCAAATGTAGGTGATAATTCCTCAAGATTAATTAGAGGCAAAGTTTCTATTTTGTCCTCTGCATATATGTTAGAACATGCAAAATAAACGATCAAAGAATAAATAAATAAAAATTTAAAATTTCCAATTTTCATACTTTTTAACATTGCTTTTATTTTCAGATGCTAAAGATCCTTTTGGTTTATAAGCCTTGTCAGTTCCAGTTAAATTTTCCTGATATTGTTTTTGCCACTCATATTTTTTTAAATTATTTTCTGGTATTTTATCATTTAAAAAATGTATCCACAAATGCCACTGGGGAGGAATTTTTGATGATTCGATTCTATCTTTATATATAACCCATCTTTTTCCTTTAGAATTAGTATAATATTTATTTTTGAATTCATCTACTCCAACAAATTTTCCAAAAAATAATGTATATAAAAAAGTGCCAAGTGTTTGTCTATGCCACCATGTAAATATTTGCTTAAATAAACTAATCACAAATTTTCCTTTTTTTTTGAATTTAAAAAGTCCACACAATTAAAAATTGTAAATAATTCGTTAGACTTAAAATAGATTTAGTATATATCATATTAATGCCCACAATAAATACTAAAATCAACATTTAAGGATTTTTTAAAAAATATGTCTAAATATATAGTTGAAACTTTTTATACTTGTACTTTTAAAATTGTTCATAAGCTTGATGAGCTTAATGAAAAGAAAATGTCTGAACTTGAAAATCGTAATGATGGAAAATTTGAAATAATAGATGTCAAACTAAATAATAGAAAAACAAGAACTTCTTCCGATGCTCCTATAAAAAATGAAATAGATAAAGAAGATTTAAAAAAATCAAATAATTTTCCTTCCATAATAAACGATAAATTAATTTCTGATTATTCAAAAAATGAATTAGAAAAAGATAGTGCCAATATTAATAACCAAAAATTAAATAAACAAATCAATAATAGATTAAAAATGCCTTACAGAAGAAAAGGATATATACAAAAAGTTTCAATAGATGACCATAAAATTTATCTTCACACAGGTGAATATAATGATGGAAAAGTTGGTGAAATATTTATTGATATGAATAAAGAAGGTGAACTAGTAAAAGCTTTAATGAATAATTTTGCAATTGCAATTTCTTTAGGTCTGCAATATGGCGTACCTCTTGACGAATTTGTAGATGCTTTTATTGAAACTAAATTTGAACCTTCAGGTGAAATTAAAGGTAATGATAGAATATTAAATGCTTCATCGATTTTAGATTACATTTTTAGAGAATTGGCCATTTCCTATTTAGGAAGAGAAGATCTTGCTCATACGCCTTCTATTAGTAAAGGCGAGGGCGAAAGATTTACGAACGCTGATGAGAACGAAACTTTCCTAAAACTTGTTAAAGATATAACAAGCAAAGGTTTTGTAAGAAGTAATTATAAAGACAAACTTGTTGATCTAAGCAATATAAGGATTAATTTAAAAAGCAAAAAATAATTATTTTTTCTTCACAAAAATTTTAATATTTAATTCTTTTAGTTGTTTTTCATCTATTTTAGATGGTGCTCCCATTAATAAGTCTTGAGCATTTTGGTTCATTGGAAACATAGTAACTTCTCGTATATTAACTTGTTCTGCTAGGAGCATAACAATTCTATCCACTCCAGGAGCCATACCTCCATGTGGGGGAGCTCCATATGATAAAGCTTTGATCATTCCCTCAAATTTATTATTTACTTCTTCTTTTGAATATCCAACCTTAGAAAAAACTTTATACATTAAGTTTGGTAGGTGATTTCTTATTGCCCCTGAAGATATTTCGTAACCATTACACACCAAATCATATTGATAAGCCAAAATATCTAAAGGTTCAGTTTTATCAAAATCTTTTAAATCAACCTGCGGTAATGAGAAAGGATTGTGACTAAAATCGATTTTTTTCTCTTCTTCATTATATTGATACATCGGGTAATCAGTTATCCAACAAAATTCAAATTTATTATTATTAATAAGATTTAAATCTTTGCCTATTTTTTGTCTAACTAACCCTGAAATTCTTTCTGCTTCTTTTATTTTGTCAGAAGAAAAAAATATTGCATCAGTTTCATTTAAACTACATTTTTTTACTAATTCATTAATAGCTTGTTCTGAAAAAAATTTACCTATTGGTCCTTTTCCGATAAATTTTCCATTACTTTTTTCTAATATAATGTAACCTAAACCTTTAGCTCCTTCTTCCTTTGCCCAATTATTGTATCCATCAAAAAAACTTCTTGCTTTCGATGATGTTTTTGGAGCGGGTATAGCTCTTACAACCCCCCCTTTTTTTATTATGCTTTTAAAAATATCTAATTTAACATCATCTCTATTCATAATTGAAGTTACATCAAATATTTCTAAAGGATTTCTTAGGTCGGGTTTATCAGTACCATATTTTAACATTGAGTCTTTGTAAGTAATTTTTTTAAATGGATTTTTAGAAATTTCTTTTCCTTTTCCAAATTCTGTAAAAAGTTTAAAAAAAATAGGCTCTACTGTTTTAAATATATCTTCTTGCTCAACAAATGACATTTCCATATCTAATTGATAATGTTCCCCTGGACTTCTATCAGCTCTTCCATCTTCATCTCTAAAGCA
>CEUZ01146540.1_pt1 | contig 18293 bp, 21 predicted proteins | sample 361511 | NCBI WGS metagenome assembly CEUZ01 (sample SAMEA2622822, study PRJEB7988) | marine metagenome | biome: marine biome (ENVO:00000447); feature: surface water layer (ENVO:00002042); material: "saline water (ENVO:00002010), including plankton (ENVO:xxxxxxxx)" | depth 5 m
TATTCTACTAAAAAATTTGAAATAATTTATTTTTCTCTAAAACTATCTGCTTCGAAGACACCTAGAACGTGCATATCCTCACAGTGTAACCCCAATTCTTCTAAAGAATTTTTTACTTTTTTTTCCTCTATATGTCCATCAAGTTCGCATAAGAAAAAATAAGATGAAAATGAATTTTTTTCAGGAAAACTTTGTAATTTTGTTAAATTTACTCCATTAAGTGTAAAACTCCCAAGTGCACTATATAATGCTCCAGCTTTACTTTTTAATTTAAATAATAAGGAGGTTATATATTTATTTTTTTTAAGCTCAGGTTGGTAAATATCTTTTTGCATAATTAAAAATCTTGTTACATTTTCTTTTTCATCTTGGACATTAGAATTTAAAATTTCTAAATTATAAATATTAGCACTTAACTCAGAGGCTATGGCTCCTTTTGATTTTTGTTTTGACTCAGAAACATATTTAGCTGATCCAGCTGTATCTGCTCTAACATTTTCATTAAAGTTATTTTTTTTAATAAAGATTGATGATTGACTCAAAGCTTGAGCGTGAGAGTAAACATCCTTAATATCTGTTATTTTGGATCCTGGAATACCCAACAAATTATGATTAATTGGAAAAAAATGTTCAGCAAAAATATTTAATCTATATTTAAAAATTAAGTACTCCACACCAATATTTCCAGTTGTTTTGTTTGACTCTGGAATGATTGCTTTAATAGAACTATCATTATTAGCTTTTTCAAAACATTCATCAAATGTTTTACAAGAAATAGTTGTGCAATCTGGATATTTTTTCTTAGCGCAGCTCTCACTATAACTTCCCGCAATACCTTGATATGCAATTTTCATTTTAAATTTTATATTCTATAAATCTTTAAATTTAAATAGTTCATTTTTCCATTATTTTTTTTATTCTCAAATAATCTTCTTCGGTATCAACGCCTATTGAGCATTTTTGAGCCAATATAGTATGAATATTTATATCATTTTCTAGTGCTCTTAATTGCTCCAATTTATTTTTTTTTTCATTAATAGTTTGTTTCAAAGTAACTATTTTTTCTAAAACTTTAACCTTATAAATATAAATTCCTAAATGATGATACAAATTGGTTATATTTTCATTTTTGCTTTTTCTAAAAAAATCTATAGCCCTGGATGAATTATCTTTATTCAAAGTTACTTCGGTTCTTACCTTTACAATATTTTCATTTAATAAATCTGTATTGTTCTTCAAATTACAACACAATGTACCCATATCAAAGTTTGATTTTGTTACTATCTCATTTAATTTTACAATATCATTTGAATTCAAAATAGGTTCATCACCTTGCAAATTCAAAATATAATCAACTCCTTTAAGATTAATTTTTCTAAATGCTTCAAAAATCCTATCAGTACCTGATTTATGATCTTTTCCAGTTAAAATAGCTTTTCCATTATTATTAATTATATCTTCTTGAATTTCTTTATCTTCTGTAGCTACATAAACTTCTCCAATTTTAGTATTTAAAGCGTTTTTATAAACGTGTGAAATTATTGAAGTACCTTTTAATTTTAATAATGGTTTATTAGGCAATCTTTTAGCAGATAATCTGGAGGGAATTAAAATTAATGTTTTATTCATATTAATCAATAATTTATGCGTCCAAGAGACGCAAATATACTCTTAAAAAATTTTGAGCAATTTATGATTTATCATGTTATACGATTATTTATTTATATTATAAATGAATTCTTTTGAATTAAACAAAATAATAGCAGCAGTAGTAATTACCGTTCTTATAGTAATTGGTATCGGTAAAATCTCTGATGTTATATACCATATGGACTCTGATGTTGTTGCATATAAAGTCGAAGCTCCAGAAGGATCTACAGTTCAAGCAAGTGCAGAGTCATCAATTGATATATCTGCTTTTCTAGCAATGGGAGATGTTGCTACTGGAGAAAAACAATTTAAAAAATGTAAGGCCTGTCATAGTATAAACAAAGATGGTAGAAACAATATAGGTCCTAAACTTTGGAATGTTATGTTTAGACCTGTTGGATCTATAACAGATTATAAATACTCAAAAGCTTTATCAAACTATAAAAAAGATTGGAGCTGGGAAGAAATGAATGGTTTTTTAATAAAACCCGCAAAATGGATCAAAGGCAATAAAATGGGTTTTGCTGGAATAAAAGATGAAAAGGAAAGAGCGTCTGTAATTTTGTATCTTAATCAAAATAGTGATAATCCTAAAACACTACCTTAATTTATCAAAACAATATAATAAGATACTTTTTTGAACATAAATTCTATTTAGAGCCTGTTGCCAAACTTTTGACTGTTTGCCTAAAAAAACTTTGTCCGAAACTTCAGGTCCTCTTGGTAAACAATGAAGAAATATTGCATCTTTTTTTGCAAAATTCATAACTTTCGAATTCACCTTAAAATTTTTAAAATCTTTTAGTTTTTTATTTTTATTTACTTTATCATTCATCGAAATTACTTTATCAGTAAAAATTACATCACATTTATAAGCAGCCTCTTTTATAGTATTAAATATTTTGATAACTCCTTTATTTTTTTTTACCCATTTTAATAATTCTTTATTAGGTTCGTATTTTTTTGGACAAGCTATGTTGAGTTGAAATGAAAATTTAACTGAAGCTTCTATCAGGCTGTTAATAACATTATTATTTGCATCCCCAATCCAGCAAATACTGAGTTTTGAAATTGGTTTTTTTTTAATTTCTTCAATTGTGTAAATATCACTTAATACTTGAGTTGGATGTGAAGACGGTGAAAGTCCGTTTATAATTGGAATACTCATATGTTTTTTGAATTCTTTAATCTTTTTATCACTATCTGTTCTAAGCATAAATGCATTACCAAATGTTGATATAATTTTAGCAGTATCAGATAAACTTTCAGTGCCTTTGCTTAAATGCAGTTCGTCAGGCCTTAATGTAACTTCATCCCCACTAAGTTGTTTAATTGCAATGGAAAAACTTAGCCTTGTTCTTAAACTCGACTTTTCAAACATTTGTATCAAAAGCTTTCCTTTTAAGGGTTTGTCTGTATCTAGGTCTAAAGTACTTGCTTTTTTTCTTTTTATTTTTCTTTTTTTTGCATCTTTAATTATTTTTCTTAAAATAGATGAAGAAATGTCTCTGATATTAATAAAATGATTCATTAGTTTTTTTTAAATTCTTTACAAACTTTTTTTATTATTTTAATAGCTTGATCTATTTCTTTTTTTTTTACATTAAGCGGGGGTAATATTCTTATTACATTTTCAGCAGCACGAATTGTAAGCAATTTATTATCCATTAGTTTTTGAATAAATTTAGTCTGATCAAAGAAAAGCTGTAAACCAATTAAATAGCCAGTTCCTCTTACCTCTTTTATAATTTTAGGAAACTCTTTTTGAATTTCATTTAATTCAGAATGAAAATAATATGACAATTTTTTAACATTTGACAAAAAACCTTTCTTAAATATTTGATCAAGCACTGCATTTCCAACGCTCATGGCTAATGGATTTCCACCAAAAGTTGACCCATGTGATCCAGGAGTCATGCCTTTTGCAACTTTCTTGGTCATTAAAACTGCTCCAATAGGAAAACCTCCCCCAATTCCCTTTGCTATAGGAACAATATCTGGTTTTACTTTTGATTTTTCAAAAGCAAAAAAATATCCTGATCTGCCAATGCCGCACTGAACCTCATCCAAAATTAACAATATTTTTTTTTCATTACAAATTTTTCTCAAATATTTGAGACATTTGTCTGGAATAGACTTTATGCCTCCCTCGCCCATAACAGTCTCTACCATAATTGCAGCTGTATCCCTTTTGATCTTACCTCTAAGATTTGGAAACCTTGGCTTAAAATTTCTAAATTCAATATGATCGAATCCTGGTACTTTTGGTCCAAAACCCTCTGTCATCTTTTTTGAACCACTTGCATAAATTGCCGCAATAGTTCTTCCATGAAATGAATTTTTAATACAAAGTATTCTATTTTTTTTTGGCTTTCCTATTGAGTAAAAATATCTTCTTGCAACTTTGATAGCAGCTTCTGTAGCTTCGGTTCCACTGTTTTGGAAAATAACATAATCTGCAAAAGTTTTTTTTGTTAACCTCTTAGCAAGTTTTTCTCCTTCTGGTATAATAAAAGAGTTTGAAACATGCCAAACTTTTTTTGATTGAGTGAAAATTGCTTTTATTAAACCTGGATTAGAATGTCCTAAAGAATTAACTGCTATTCCTTGAACAAAATCAAGGTATTTTTTACCATTTGTTGCAAACAAATAGCTTCCCTTGCCACTTTTAAAAGAAATTTTTCTTCTATTATAATTTTTAGCTAAACTACTCATTTAAGATTTTATATTATAACCTTTTTTAAACAAATAGTATGCTATTATCCAAAAAGTTATACTCAAAAAAGATAAATATATTATACCAAATTTTAAAGAACCATCCATTTGATTAATATATGAATATCTAAATCCATCTATCATATGAAAAAAAGGATTATAGTAACTAATAGTTTGAAGAAGATCTGGCAATCGCTGAATAGAATAAAATGTGCCCGACAAAAAAGATAGAGGAACAATTAAAAAATTTGTAATTGTAGCCATTTCGTCAAACTTGTTTGCAATCAAACCTGCAATAAACCCTAACGATCCCAATATAAAACAGCCTAAAAACAAATATATAAAAAAAATTAAAAAGTTATTGATTTTTAAATCTAAAAAAAAATAAAATATTAGACTTGAAATTATTGATATTAAAAGCCCTCTAGTAACTGATGCAAGTATTATTGATGTAGTAACCTCTGCAGATGAAAGTGGGCTACCAATAATATCCTGTATTGTTCCCATCATTTTTGACATTATTAAAGATGAAGAAGAATGAGCAAAAGATTGCTGGATTACTTGCATTGCAATTAAACCGGGAGCCAAAAAAATGATGAAAGCTACTCCCATTACTTCTCTTTTGGAGTCTCCAATTGCTAAAGAAATAACTATTAAAAATAGTATCGATGTAATAATTGGCCCAATCAAGGTTTGGCCTGATACAATTAAAAATCTAAAAACCTCTTTTTTATAAAGAGAAAAGGCACCCACCCAATTGATAAGTCCAAAGCGTCTATCTCCAATTTTATATTTTTTAAATTCAACCATCGATACTTATACTCATATAAATATTAATAAAAAAATGTTAATAATTAATAAATATTGCTTGTCATTTTAGTTTGTTATGTATTTATATAGTTTATGGTAAAAATAAACATACTATATATAGTATTATGAGTTGGACAGATGAAAAAGTTCAAAAATTAAGAGATCTTTGGGGAAAAGATAAAACAGCTAGCCAAATTGCAGAAATTATAGGAGGAATTAGTAGAAACGCAGTTATAGGTAAAGCTCACAGACTTAATCTTTCGGCTAAGATTAAAACACGAAATTCTATTCAAAAATATGGAAACAATGAGGGTGGAGAAAAAATTCCATCACAGAAGAAAATTAGAAAAAGTAGATTTAAATCTTTATTATTAGATAATAATTTTGAACCCGCAAAAAATTTAAGTCTAGAAGAATTAACTGACAAAACATGTAAATATATGGAAGGCCATCCCGATGAGCCATCTTCCTCTTTTTGTGGAAGGAAAACTGTGGATAAATATTCATATTGCCCTCTACATTTGATGATTATATTTCAGCCAAAAGGTAAGAAAGAAGATCTTACTGACAAAGACGATGACGTTCCTAAGTTTATAGAAAAGAAAATTAAATCAGCATAATACTAAAAATCTAAAATTTTTTTTTTAGCAATTTTATATTCCTCTTCGGTAATAGATCCTGATTTATATAATTTGCTTAAATTTTCTAATTTTTCAGTTAAGTCATAATTTTTTTCACGCTGTATATCAACTTTATCAATATAATTTTTGTTTTTTGCTTTCATGCCAAGATTTATTGCTCTTATAGCTATAAAAATAACAAAAAATAAAATTAAAGCTATTACAATATAAATAATGTTAATCATGATTACTTAAATTTATCAGTTTTTCTAATTGAATATTTTCCACCATCTCTCCAATTATAACTATAACTTTTTATAGATTCTTCAAAAAGAATTTTACTTGGACAACCAATATCAAAATTTGTTGTTCCTTTATCTGACTTTACATTATCATATTTAAGCAAACGAAGTTGATCAATTGTAAGCAGGGGATTTGGAAGTAATTGAAAAAAATATGCAAGTATTTTCGCTAGCGGTAAAGGCAATGGAAGTAATAATCTTTTTTTATTTATACTTTTTAATAAAATTTCAATTATTTCTTTGAATGATAAAACTTCTGGTCCAATGGCTTCTATATCTTTTGATAGAATTCTTTTAGAAATAACAAAAAATATTAATTCTGCTATCTCAGATGCATGAATAGGTGAAAATTTAGTTTCACCATTATAGTATATTGGAAATAAAGGTAATAATCTAAGCAAAGAAAATAATTTTGTACTAAAATTATCATCAACACTATGAATTACGGATGGTTTAATTATTGTTGCCTCTGGCAAATTTTCGCGTATTTTTTTTTCCCCTTTTATTTTGCTTTGTGCATATTTTGAGTCTTTTGCTGCATTTAAAGAAAGAGCAGAAATATGGATTAAATCAATATTTTTATTTTTACATATCTTAGATAAATTTTCAGGAAAATTTGAATGTATTTCTTCAAAAGTATTTTTTTTACCTTTTTCAAATAAAATCCCTATTAAATTAATACATACATCGACCCCTGATAAAAGATCATTGATTCTTTTTTCATCAAAAATACTTGCTTGTTCAATTTCCAAATATCCAATTGGTGCTTGAGTTTTTAAAAATACTGCTTTATGTGAATTACGGGTAACAGCTATTACCTTATAATTGTTTTTTACAAGTCTCCTTATGCAATATCTGCCAATTTGGCCAGTTGCACCAAAGATAAGTATTTTTTTAGTTACCATAATCTAAAAATAGACAATATTGTTATGTCTTTATATATATAAATTAAAAATGAATAATATCAAAATTTTCGAAAACGATCTCCCTCAAGATATTGATTTATCTACAGAAAAAATTATCGGGTTAGATTGTGAGGCGCTTGGCTTGGTATTGGGAAGGGATCCCCTTACCCTGATTCAATTAGGTCTTGAGTCTAAACAATATTATTTAATCAAACTCAACAGAGAAACTTATGAAGCGCCCAACTTAAAAAAGGTTCTATCTAATCCAAATATTGAATTTATAATGCATTATGCTAGGCAGGATTTACTTTGGCTTAAATACCACCTTAAAGTCGAACCAAAAAAAATTTTTTGTACAAAGCTTTGCTCAAAGATCGCTAGGACAGCATCCTCGTATCATGGCTATAAAGATTTGGTTAAGGAACTTTGCGGTAAAGATATATCCAAAAAAGAACAACAAAGTGATTGGGGCAATCCTAATCTTTCTGAAAAACAAATAATTTATGCTAAGCAGGATACTGAGTATTTATTTGAAATTAAAAGTAAACTTGTAAAAATGCTTATAAGAGAAAAAAGAATTAATCTTTTTGAAAAATGTATGAAAGTTATACCTGTGCTAGTGGATATGGAATTATCAGGTTATAAGCTCTCAACTTTTGAACATTAAAAAAAATGAAAAAAAATAATTATAAAAATATAGCAAAAAATGTAATTGATTTGGAAATCCAAGCATTAAGAAAACTCAAAAATTCAATTAATAATTCATTTATAAAAGCTGTTCATGTGATAGCAAAATGCCAATCAAAAGTCATTCTTTGCGGAGTAGGCAAGAGTTTTTTAATTGGTTCTAAAATATCTGCAACATTATCATCTATTGGCTGTCCATCTTTTACTCTTTCTGCAAATGAATGTTCGCATGGAGATTTGGGAAGTATATCAAAAAAAGATGTTTTAATTTTAATTAGTAATTCTGGGGAAACACAGGAACTTAAACCAGTTATTCAGTATGCAAATAGAAATAAGATTACATTGATTGGGATAGTTTCAAAAAAAAACTCAACACTTTACAGAGCATCAGATATAAAATTGTTTATTCCTGAAACAAAAGAGTCAGGATATGGAATAGTACCTACTTCATCAACAACTGCCCAGCTTGCTTTGGGTGATGCTTTAGCAATTGCGTCAATGAAATTTAAAAATTATGGAAGGTTAGAATTTAAAAAAGTTCATCCTGGAGGAATTTTAAGCACAAAATTAAAAACTGTAGAAGATTTAATGTTAAAAGGTAATCAAATCCCTTTTATTAATTCAAATGTAAAAATGAAAGATGCATTAAACATTATGTCAAAAAAGAAGCTAGGTATTTTAATAGTTAGAAATAAGAATAGATATACAATTGGAATTGTAACAGATGGAGACTTAAAAAGAGCAATTCAAAAAAATAAAGATATTAAAAAAATGAATGTTAAAAATATTATGACAAAAAACCCCATAAGCATTGATCAAAATGAATTAGCAGCGAAAGCATTAAATTTAATGACTTCAAAAAAGAAAATTACAAGTCTTTGTGTACATAAAACTAGTAAAAGAAAAACTATAGGAATATTACATATTCATCATATTCTGAATTCAAATATTGTATAAATGAGGATAAAAACAGTAGTCCAATTAATTTTAATTATATTTATTATAGCAATATTTTATTCTTTTTATTTTCTTTATTTTAAAAAAAATAATTCAAACGTAAATAATTTAAGTGAAGAAAAGATTTTAAAAGAAAAAACTATGGAAATAGATACCACAAAAAAACAAGATGAAACCCAAGAAAATTTACTAAAAGAAAACAATACAAATATAATTAATAACATTGAATACAGGTCATCTGACAGAAAGGGTAATGAATATATTCTTAAATCTAAAATTGGAGAAATTGATATTAATAATAAAAATGTTATTAAACTAAATGGTGTATCTGGAAAAATAATGCTTATAGAAAAAGATCCTATATATATTTTTTCAAATTATGCTGTCTATAATACTGAAAATTCTGATACAAAATTTTTTGATGAAGTATTAATAAAATTCGAAGATAATCAAATTGACTCTGATAACTTTGATTTATTTATTAATGAAAACATTGCAAAAATTTATAATAATGTATTTTTCAACAACAATTTGTCTAGTATAAGAGCTGATATTATTAATATTGATTTAGAAACTGGAAATATAAATGTGGATATGTATGATAAATCCAATAAAGTAAAATTTTTAAAAAAATAATATGGGAATCATAAAAAAATTTAGAATTACAACCTTTAAAAAAGAGATTCATAAAATTTCATTAAAAAAAATATCTCTCTCTTTCAACAAAAGGCAAATCCTTGAAGATATTAATTTTAATATTAAAGAGGGGGAAATATGTGGATTATTAGGGCCAAACGGAGTCGGTAAATCAACACTTTTTAATATTATTGTCGGTTTACTAAACCCAGATTATGGCAAAGTTTTTATAAATCAATACGACGTAACAAAAATACCTATTTACAAACGCGCTGTTGATTTTGGAATCTCTATCGTGCCACAAAGTGGGGGTGTATTCTCAGAACTAACGTGTCTTCAAAATTTAAAAGCAATTAGTGAAATTGTTATCAACAAAAAAAATGATAGAGAATTCAAAATTGAAAAAATGATATCAAAATTTGAATTAGATTCTGTAAAAAATATTAAATCAAAACATTTATCAGGTGGTCAAAGAAAGAGATTGTGTATTGCTATGTCTTTATTGTCAGACCCAAAAATAATTTTAATGGACGAACCTTTTCAGGGATTAGATATTCTTTCTACAAGAGAACTTCAAGAAACTATAGTAAATTTACAAACAGAGGACCCTACAAGATCATGTGTAATATCTGATCACGCTGCAAGAGATCTTTTAGCAATTAGTGACAGAGCCATAATTTTAGCAAATAAAAAAATTATAGCTGAAGGAAAGCCTTCTGAAATTCTAAATGATGAAAAAGCTAGATCATTTTATTTCGGTGACAGTTTCAATATAAATTAATTTATAAATGAAAAATTATGTAAAAATTTCCAACATAATAAAAAAATTTAACAAAGTAATAACTGTTCAAGGGGATAAAAGTATATCAATTAGATGGGCTTTAATGGCCTCTCAGGCAGTAGGTAAATCTCGAGCTAAGAACTTATTAAAATCTGAAGATGTTGAAAGTACATTAAATGCATTGAAAAAGATTGGAGTGAAAGTATTTAAGAATCAAAAATATTGTGAGATAATTGGCAAAGGGTTAAATAGCTACAATTTTAAAAATAACACAACTATTGATGCAGGAAATTCTGGAACCTTGGCAAGATTAATCTTGGGTTTATTATCTGGTTATAGTAGGTCAGTAAAAATTAAAGGTGACAAAAGTCTTTCAAGAAGGGATTTTTCTAGGATCATTAAACCTTTAAATATTTTTGGTGTAAAAATTAAATCAAAAAATAACAAACTACCTGTTACCTTGAAAGGAACAAAATTTTTAAGACCAATATATTTTGATGAAAAAAAGGGAAGTGCACAAGTCAAAAGTTGTATTATGTTAGCTTCACTTAATACCCCAGGAATAACAAAAATCAAATGTGTAAATTCAAGAGATCATACTGAAAGACTTTTTAAATATTTAAAAATCCCTTTAAAAATAAATAAAATATCTAAAAAGCAACAGGTAATCGAAGTGGAGGGTAAAAAACAATACAATGCTTTTAATTACAATATACCTGGAGATATTAGTTCTGCTTCTTTTTTTATAGTTTTAACCTCTTTATCTAAAAATTCTAAAATTATTATAAAAAATGTGAATATTAATAAATCTAGGACTGGCATAATTGATATTTTAAATAAAATGAATGCAAATATTAAAATTAAAAATAATAAGGTAATAAATAATGAGCCAGTTGGAGATATATATGTAAAAAGCTCTAGCTCTTTAAGAGCTATTAATTGTAATTCTGAAATTAACAGTAGAGCTATAGATGAGTTTCCACTGATTTTTCTTTTATGCGCAAAGGCTAAAGGCGTGTCCTTTTTTAAAAATATTGAAGAATTAAGACATAAGGAAAGCGATAGATTAAAAGTTTGTTCAGATTTTTTAAAAAGTATAGGCATAAAAGTTGTTGAAAAAAAAGATAGCTTAAAAATATATGGAAACCCAAATCTTAAAATTGAAAAAAAATTTCATGTAAAAAACTTTATGCAAGATCATAGAATTTTTATGATGTCATGCATTGCTGCGTTAACTTTGGGAGGAGAATGGAAAATTAATGATAAAAATTCAATAAAAACATCTTTCCCAAACTTTATTTTAACTTTAAGAAAACTTGGTGCAAATATAATATAATGAATAGTAAAATATCTTTTAAAATTGCGATTGATGGTAGTAGTGCATCAGGTAAAACTACAGGAAGTAAAATTATTGCAAAAAAATTTAAATTTAAATTATTAACCTCAGGTAAATTATATAGATTTGTAGCATTTAAAATTTTAAATAATAAAAATAAATATGATCCTCAATTTATAAAAAAAATTTCAAAGAAAATTAGCTTAAAAGATTTAAATTCAAAAAAAATATTTTCACAAAGAGTAACTACATTGGCTTCATCAATTGCAAAAATAAAGTATATACGTAATTGTTTAAAACGATTTCAAATAGATTTTATAAAAAATAATAAAAAGGTTATTGTAGAAGGTAGAGATATAGGGTCAAAAATAATGCCAGATGCTGATTTAAAAATTTTTTTTAAATGTTCGTTAAAAGAAAAAGCAAAAAGAAGATTAAATGAATATAAAAATAAGAACATTAGTTTAAAAGACGTTGAAAAAGCTTTAAAATTAAGGGATTTAAGCGATATCAACAGAAAAGAAAGCCCTTTGCTTTTTGTAAAAGGTGCTGTATTAGTTGACACCACTAATTTAAGCAAAAAACAAATGGGAGCTAAATTGTATAAATTAGTTAAACTAAGGATTAAAAAAAAAATTAATGGAAATATATAAAGACTTATCTACACCAGCATCAAAAGAATTCGAAAGCCTATTAAACAGCCAATTATCAAAAACAAAAATAGAAGAGGGAAAAATTATAGACGGAACTGTTACAAAAATTACTGAGAAATATGTATTTTTATTTATTCCGAATATGAAGTCGGAACCAGTTGTAGATATAAATGAATTAAAAAGTATTAATTTGTTAGATAAAATAAAAGAAGGATCAAAAATTTCAGTTTTATTAGAAAAAATCGAAGATAAAAATGGTGAAGTGATTGTTTCAGCAATAAAAGCAAAAAAAATAAAAGGTTGGCACGAACTTGAAAAAGCTTATGAAACAAATGAGCCAATAATGGGAAAAATAACCTCAAAATGCAAAGGTGGAGTGATTGTTGAACATATTGATACTGGCTCACTGATGTTTTGTCCTGGTTCTCAGATATCTGACAAACCACTTAAAGATATATCCCATTTAATGAATGAGCCTCAAAAATTTGCTTTAATAAAACTTGATAAAATTAGAGGTAATGCGTGTGTATCAAGAAGACAAATAGTATCTTTAAATAAAAAAGAAGATAAAGCAAAAATAATTGATAGATATAAAGTTGGTGATGTAATCAAAAATGCTGTGGTTAAAGGATACACAAATTTCGGAGTGTTCTTTGATGTGAATAATGGTGAACTAGATTGTCTTGTTCATTTACAAGAGATTTCTTACTCAAGAGTTAATCATCCAGACGAAATATTTAATATTGGTGAAAAACACGATCTATTAGTAATTACCGTTGATAAAGAAAAATTACAAGTGGGATGTTCAATAAAGCAACTATCTCCTGATCCATTTGATCATATATCCAATTATGAATTAAAAAAACCATACAAAGTTAAGGTAGTAAAAATTACTGACTATGGATGTTTCTGCGAATTGGAACCAGGCTTGAGTACATTGTTACATTCAAGTGAACTAAGTTGGACTAAAAAAAATGTATCAGCAAAAAAATTATTTAAAGTTGGTGATGAAATAGAATGTGTAATCACAGAAATTGATAAAGAGAAAAGAAGAGTGGCAATATCTCACCGATTAACTCAGGAGAATCCTTATGAAAAACTTGAAAAAGAATTTCCTGTTGGATCAACAATAGAGGGTGCAATTTCTAATATGAATGAATACGCTTTGTATGTAAAATTAAATAGTTTTGAAATTGATGGATTTTTACATGCCAACGATCTTTCTTACACTGGTACTCCCGAAGAAGAACTTAAAAAATTTAAAAAAGGAGAAAAACTCAAAGTTAAAGTCTTAGAAATTAAGAAAGAAGAGCAGAAAGTTAGAGTTGGACTAAAACAAACTAAAGTAGATCCTTTTGATTGGTTTAAAGACAAGAAGATTAATGAAACTGTTACTGTAAAAGTTATCTCTTCAAATAATAAAGGATTAATTGTCAAACCAGAAGGATGTGATCTGGAGTTTCTAATCAAAAAATCTCAAATTGCTATAAATAGTGCTGATGCTAGGCCATCTAGATTTGTGGGTGGAGAAAGAATTGATGCAGCTATATCAGAGCTAGATATTGAAAAAAGAAAAGTAAATTTAAGTATAAAATTACTTGAGGAAATACAAAACAAAGAAGCTGTTAACAAATTCTCTAGTCCTTTAAGTGGTAAAAACCTTCCATTCAGCTCACTATCTGATAAGCTAGTTAAAAAAAATAAAAAATAGCTAATTTGGCAATAGTTAAATCAAATTTAATAAAACAACTAGCTGATAACTACCCTAATTTTCTAAGAAAAGATCTCACAAAGTTAATTGATATAATATTAAAAGAAATGGAAAAAGCTTTAATGTCAAATGAAAGAGTGGAATTGAGAGACACCTTCACACTTGAGCCAAAAATTCAAAAAGCTAGGATATCTAGAAATCCCAAAACTAATGAAAAAGTTAATATACCTTTAAAAAAAAAAATATATTTTAAAATGTCAAAAGAGTGGTTTAAAAAAATAAACAATTATGAATGAAAAAATATTTATTGCCTGTGATACCACAAATCTAAAAAAAATAAGAAAATTAATTAAGGAAACTAGAACAAAAAAATTAAAAATTGGATACAAGTTTGGATTAGAGTTTGTTAACTCTAAAAAAGGGAGAGCTTTCATTTCAAAATTAAAAAATAAAATATTATTTGTTGATTTGAAGCTGCATGACATACCAAATACAATGAGATCTGCAGTAATTTCATTGAAAGATATAAAAATTAATTATTTAACAGTGCATATAAGCGCTGGCCTAAAAGCTTTAAAGGAAGTAAAAAAAGTAGCTGGTAAAATCAAAATTGCAGGTGTTACAACCCTTACTTCCTTAGATAACAATAATTTGAAAGAAATAGGTTACAATAAATCTGTAAAAAATTTAGTAATTCATCAAAGTAAATTAGCTAGAAAAGCTAATCTAGATGCTTTAGTTTGTAGCGCACATGAAGCAATTCATGTAAAAAAATTTTTTAAGAAAGAAATTATTACACCCGGTATAAGATTAAATTCAAAATCTGACGATCAAAAAAGGATTATGACTCCTCGAAAAGCAATATATGAAAAAAAAAGTGACTGGCTTGTAATAGGAAGATCAATTACAAAGGGAAATATCAAAAAAAATTTAGATAATTTAATAAAGCACTTTAATATTAATGCAGAGTAAAATTTGTGGTATAAAAGATCCCAAAACACTAAAGTATTTAATTAATCATAAAAATCCACCAAACTTTATAGGTTTTATCAGCAATTATCCAAAATCAAAAAGATTTATTAATTTAAAAAAATTAAAAAAATTAACCAGTTTGAAAAAGAGGAACATAAATTATGTTTGTGTTTTAGTTAAACCAAAAACGGAATTTCTAGAAAAAATTAAATATCTTAATTTCGATTACTATCAACTATATAAAGTTGACCCTAAACAAACTTTAAAAATAAAAAAAAAATATAATAAAAAAATAATTACTGCTATTACTGTCAAAAAAAAAATTGATATATATCAGTACAAAAAATATTTAAAAATTTCAGACATAATCCTTTTTGATGGCAAAGGATACGAAAAGTCTGTTGGTTTTAATCATGCATATTTAAGAAATTTGTATTGTCCAATTAAAAAAATGTTAGCGGGTAACATAAAATTTAACAGTAAACTTGATAAATTTATCAAAATAACAGATATTATTGATTTATCAGGAAGTTTAGAAACATCCGATAAAAAAGATATAACAAAAATAGATTTTTTTTTAAAAAACATAAAAAAATTAAATGATAAAAATAAAAAAAAAAATTCCATTAATAGATCAGCATGACAAAAATGGTTTTTGGGGTAAAAAATTTGGAGGCAATTTTGTACCCGAAACTCTAAAAAAACCAATTGGGGAACTCGAATTATTATTTTCTAAACTGAGGAATAATCAAAGATTTATAAAAGAAAGAGACTACTATTTTAAAAATTGGGTTGGCTCACCAACAAGATTTATAATGTTACAAAATTTATCTAGATATCTCGGAGGCGCTCAAATATGGACAAAGGTTGTTTCTGATGCAAATGGAGGTGCGCATAAAATTTATAACGCTACTGTGCATTGCTTAATTGCAAAAAAAGCTGGAAAAAAATTTATTGTTGGTGATACTGGCGCTGGTTATGCTGGAAAGATGTTAAGTATGGCTGCAAAAAAATTTGGATTAAAATGCAAAATATTTATGGGAGCAAAGGATATAAAAAGACAAGGTCCCAACGTAAGAGCAATGAAAAAAAATTCTGCTGAAATAGTTCCCGTTTATACTGGTAGTCAAACACTTGTAGATGCCGTAAGTGAATGCATGAGATATTGGGTATCAAATTGTGATACTACACATATGTGTGTTGGATCTACGGTTGGTCCAAATATATTTGTAAAAATTTGTGGGTGGAGTACATCACAAATCTCTAGAGAACTTTCTATTCAAATTAAAAAACAATTTGGAAAAATACCAAAAAAATTAAAATTAATTAATTGTGTTGGAGGAGGATCATCGAGCTTTGGTTTTTGGAATGAATTTATAGATTTTGATAAAAAGCAAGTTGAGTTTATTGGTGTTGAAGCTGGTGGACCAAAAAAAAGTAAAAAACATGCAGCTCCTTTAACTTATGGATCAAAAATTGGAGTGCTTCATGGTGCTATGCAATACGTAAATCAAGATAAGGTGGGACAGATAGAAGAAACAGAATCAATTAGTGCCGGTCTTGATTATCCTGGAGTTTCCCCTCTTCACTGTTATTTAAAAGATACAAAACGAGCAAGATATACTGCAGCTAATGATGAAGATGCGTTGGAGGCATACAAATTAGTTACAAAATATGAAAATTTGAATCCAAGTTTAGAACCAAGTCATGCATTTGCTGAAGCAATTAAAATTGCACCAAAGTTAAATAAAGAAACAATAATTGTTGTAAATTCCTGTGGCGATGCAAAAAAAGATAAAGATATTTTAAAAAAAAGGTTAGGCTCAAAATATGTTAAGTAAAATTGAATTAGCTTTTGAGAAAGCGAAAAAGGAAAATAGACCTGCATTGTTAACTTATACAGTTGCTGGAGATAATACAAAAAAAAATTCTTTAAAAATTTTGAGATCAATATCAGATAGCGTTGATATTTGTGAACTTGGTTTTCCTCATAATACTCCTATTGGTGATGGAGGCGAAATTCAAACAAGTTCATACAGAGCTATAAAAAATGGAATAAAAATGAATGATATTTTTAATATAGTTAAACAGTACAATAGAAATAAGTTTTCTAAACCTATAATATTAATGGGCTATTATAATATGGTCTATCAATTTGGAGAAAATAAGTTTTTGGAAAAATGTAAAAAAAATGGAGTAAGTGGACTTATTATTGTAGATCTCCCCTGGCCAGAAAATAAGTTATTTTCAAAAAAGTGTAAAAAAAAATCAATAAGTTTTATCCAATTAATATCACCAACTACTTCTATTAATAGGATGAAGAAAATAATAAGAGATTCTCATGAAATGATTTATTACATCTCTATGTTGAGTACTACAGGAGGTAAATTAAAAGTGTCGCCAAAGACAATAATAAACAACTATAATAAAGTTAAAATGATAGATAAAAAAAAAAATTGCGTTATAGGATTTGGAATTACTGAAAAAACTATATCTTATCTTACAAAAGCAGATGGTTTAGTCGTTGGAAGTGCTATATGTAAGGAAATCACTAAAAGTTTGAATAAAAGACAAAATCCTGTCACAAATGTAGTGAAGATCGTAAAAAAACTTAAAAATAAAATAATATGAATTGGTTAAAAAGAACTCTTAAATTTGGTGAAAAAATAAAAAAGATTTTAAAAAAAAGGCCGTCTAAACATGACATAGAAAATTCTGATTGGACTAGTTGCTGCAAAGGCCCAGTTTTAAAACAAGAACTAGAAGAAAATTTTTGGGTTTGTAATTCTTGTGGAAAACATCATAGAATAAGTTGTAGACAAAGATTTGATTACTTTTTTGGAAAAAATAATTATCAAGTACTTGAGACACCTTCCCCAATCGAAGATCCTTTGGATTGGAATGATACAAAATCTTATAAAGACAGAATTAAAGACGCTAGAAAAAAAACAAAACAAAACTGTGCAGTTATGATAGCCAAAGGTCAAATAAATGGTATATCAATTACTGCTGGTGCAATAAATTTTGGTTTTATAGGTGGATCTGTTGGTGCTGCGGAAGGTGAGGCAATACTATACGGTGCACAATATGCAATTGATAATAAAACTCCTTTTGTATTTTTCCCTTGTGGAGGAGGACAAAGAATGTTCGAGTCACCTATAGCGCTTGCAAATATGACAAGAACTACAGTTGCAATTAATGAGCTTAAAAAGAATAATTTACCTTACATAGTATGTTTTACAGATCCAACAGCAGGTGGAATAACTGCCTCATTTGCAATGCTCGGTGATGTCCATTTTGCGGAACCCGGCTGTATGATAGCTTTTGCAGGAAAAAGAGTTATTCAAGCGACAGTTAAAGAAGAACTTAGCCCTGATTTTCAAACAGCGGAATTTGTTCAAAAACATGGTTTTGTTGATAAAGTTGTGCATAGAAAAGATTTGAAAAATCAAATAGGTCTATTGTTATCTATATTGCTAAAGAAAAATTCTGATGTAAGTTCTGAGACAAAAAATGAAACTTCAGAAAATATTGAATCGTTTACAAAAGCTGCATCCT
>CEUZ01291655.1_pt1 | contig 18292 bp, 13 predicted proteins | sample 361511 | NCBI WGS metagenome assembly CEUZ01 (sample SAMEA2622822, study PRJEB7988) | marine metagenome | biome: marine biome (ENVO:00000447); feature: surface water layer (ENVO:00002042); material: "saline water (ENVO:00002010), including plankton (ENVO:xxxxxxxx)" | depth 5 m
AGTCTCAGCGCTGGAAGACCCGGGGTACTTCATGGTAATAGAACCTATCTACTGCAGGATGATGATGGACAAATTAAGGAGGGACACTCTATCTCTGCTGGCCTAGATTATCCAGGAATTGGTCCTGAGCATGCATGGCTTAAGGAGAGCGGGCGGGTTAATTATGTGGCAATTAAAGATGATGAGGCAATAGAAGCTTTTAAAATGTGTACAAAACTAGAAGGTATAATACCCGCTTTAGAGCCTGCTCATGCACTTGCCTATTTATCAAAGTTAGCGCCCAAAATACAACCAGAAAAAATAATTATTATGAATTTATGTGGCCGGGGTGATAAGGATATCTTTACTGTAGCTGAGCATTTAAATATGGAGATCTAATAAATTGCAAACTAAGATTGACAAAGTTTTTGCTGATTTTAAAAAGCAAGATAAGACGGCGCTTATAACATTTATAACGGCAGGCGATCCGGATTATGAAACATGTTTGTCAATACTGAAAGAGCTACCGAAATCAGGTGCAAATATAATTGAATTGGGGATGCCATTTACTGACCCTATGGCCGATGGGCCTATAATACAGGCATCCGCCCAAAGGGCAATAAAAGCCGGTCATTCAATGCAAAAAACTTTTGACTTAGTTCGAGATTTTCGTATTTCAGATAAAGATACGCCGATTGTTTTAATGGGATATTATAATCCAATATATTCCTTTGGGAATAAAAAATTCCTTGATCAGGTCAAGGAAGTTGGAATTGATGCTTTGATTATAGTAGATCTACCTCCAGAAGAAGATACTGAATTATGCGATTTATGTGTTTCTAAAGGTGTCTCTTTCATAAGATTAGCAACCCCAACAACTAATGATGAAAGGCTGAAAATTGTATTAGAAAAAACATCTGGTTTTTTATATTATGTATCTATTACCGGAATAACCGGTTCAAAAAAACCTCAGATTGCATCAGTGGAGAGGTCTGTAAAAAATATAAAAAATAAATCAAATATTCCTATAGGAGTTGGTTTTGGAATAAAATCAAAAAAAGATGTTAAACAAGTTTCCAAATTTGCAGATGCTGTTATTGTAGGTTCTGCAATTGTTAGTCTTATATCCGAAGAAAATGATAAAGATGTAATAAAGAAAAGGATTATTGAAAAAGTAAGTGAGTTTGCAAGTGTACTTTAATTATTGGATAATGGGATAATAGATGAATTGGATAAATAATGTAGTAAAACCAAAGATTGAGGGGATTCTTTCAAAGAAAGATGTACCTGATAATTTATGGATTAAATGTCCAGAAACCGGGCAAATGGTTTTTCATAAAGATCTAGAAGCTAATCAATGGGTAATCCCTGGTTCAAATTACCACATGAAAATTCCGGCAAAAAAGAGACTTGAATTTTTATATGATGATGGTGAATATGAAATAATAGAATATCAGGAAAGTGCCACAGATCCTTTAAAGTTTAAAGATGAAAAAAAATATATTGATAGATTGAGAGATGCTAAGAAAAAGACAGGAATGGAAGATGCAGTTGTTATAGGAAAGGGCAGTATTGAGGAGATCCCTATTATAAGTATAGTGCAGGATTTTGCATTTATGGGTGGATCATTAGGAATGGCAGCTGGTGAAGGTATAATCAAAGCGATGAATGAGGCGCTATCAACATCCTGTCCTGTAGTCTTATTTTCTGCTGCTGGAGGAGCAAGAATGCAGGAAGGTATTTTATCTCTTATGCAGATGCCCAGAACAACAATTGCCGTTCAAAAATTAAATGAAGCTAAGATACCTTATATTGTAGTGCTAACTAATCCCACTACAGGTGGGGTTACAGCTTCATATGCAATGCTCGGGGATGTTCATATTGCGGAGCCCGGTGCATTAATTGGTTTTGCTGGCCCAAGGGTAATTGAACAAACAATAAACGAGAAACTTCCCGAGGGATTCCAGCGAGCAGAGTATTTGCTTGAGCATGGCATGATAGATATGGTAGTGCATAGACATGAACTAAAAAATAAGCTAGTTTCTGTATGTAAGCATTTGCTGAAAAAGTAGCATTTAAAGATAATCTATGTCACCATTTGAAATAAAATCTTTTCAAGATAGAATATCTCTCTTGCATCCAAATAAGATGGATTTATCATTGGATAGAGTCAGCTTACTTCTAGGTAAATTAGGAAATCCAGAAAAAAAGATAAAGAATATTATACACGTAGCTGGGACTAATGGTAAGGGGTCGGTTATTGCGTATTTATCAAGCATACTATTAGCTGCAGGTTATACAGTTGATACTTATACATCACCACATTTAGTTAGCTTTAATGAGAGAATCAAGATAGGAGGATCTGGATCTGGTTCATTTATAGATGACGATTCATTGGATACATTATTGAAAGACTGTGAAAAAGTTAATGCTGGTGATCCTATTACAATATTTGAAATTATAACAGCTGCAGCGTTTCTAAAATTTTCTCAAACTAATTCTGATTTTTTATTACTTGAAACGGGTCTTGGGGGCAGGTTGGATGCGACTAATGTAATTGAAAGCCCACTTATTTCCATTATAACTCCGATAGGGATTGACCACCAACAGTTTTTAGGAAATACAATTGAAAAGATTGCATCTGAGAAAGCAGGCATCATTAAGAAAGGGGTCCCTGTAGTGATATCAAAACAGGTAACAAACGTTAATTCAATTCTTGAAGAAGTTGCCAAAAGGTCACTTTCTGATGTTATTAAGTGGGGGGAGAATTTTCAAGGTTATACTTTAGATGATTGTTTTGTTTATGAATATAGGGATCTAATTTTAAAATTAGATTTGCCAAATCTGGATGGCGAACATCAAATAATAAATGCAAGCACTGCGATTGCAGCTTGCCATCATATTGATGGGTTAAGTATTTCAGAGAAGGATTACTCATTAGGCATGACTAATGTGTGTTGGCCAGGTAGGCTGGAACTATTAAAACGAGGATTTTTGAATAATTTACTAAATTCAAATACAGAGCTTTGGCTCGATGGGGGGCATAACGAACATGCAGCAGAAGCTATTTCTAAGACAATGCGTCATAAGTCAAAAGATGGCAGACCATTAATAATAATAATTGCTATGTTAAAAACAAAGGATAGTGCTAATTTCTTGAGGCCATTTGCAAATATTTGCAATGAATTAATTGCTATCAAGATCCCAAATCAAAAAAATAGCGAGGATCCTGAAAAGATTCAAGTCAATGCAAGCCGACTTGGGATTAACTCAATAATATGTGATAGTTTATTTGATGCTCTAAAAAATACAAAGAAATATACTAAACCAACAAGAATATTGGTATGTGGGTCATTATATCTCGCTGGATATGCATTATTAGAACAAAGAGGGATTGCATTCTAATTTATATATTTTCTTCAATCCATTCTTGGAGACTTGATTTAGGGAATGCTCCAACTTTTGTAGACACTAATTCACTGTTTTTAAAGAGAAGCAAAGTAGGGATTCCTCTGATGCCATACTTGCTTGGAGTAACTGGGTTCTCATCTATATTTATTTTTATTACAGATAGTTTATTATTGTATTCATCAGATAATTCCTCTAAAACTGGACCTATTTGTTTACAGGGGCCACACCACTCCGCCCAAAAATCAACTAGAATTGGAACACCTGATTCATCAAGTTCTTTTTGAAAATTATCGTCGGTAATCTGTTTTGTAGCCATTTTGTATCTCCTATAAGTCCATCAGGTTAGCAGTTAATTTTTATAAGTCAATATTCACTTTGATAGATTGTAAGTGTCTCTTCAAGATATTTATTAAATTCATTTAAGAATTCTAATTTATCTTCATCTTCGGTATATTTTTCTCTAAGGTCATCAACTTGATTGAAGGCTTCTGGTATGGTTAACCATTTTTCTGTATTAGTGCTTAACATTCTTGTTGATAGCATTTTTAGATAAAATTCTTTATCACCTCCATCCAGTAGATTGGGATCGTATTGGTAGATAATTTTCTTTGCAAAATATGCATACCTTTTATCTTCAAAATTATCTGCAAGTGAACTTTTTTTCTCCCACTCTGCTTCATGGAATTTTTTCATTAATAATTTATCTGCTGTTTTTGCAAAGCCTCCAATATATAAACTTTCTTCTTCATGTATATCTAATTGCGCTTCACTCTCATATATATTATGCTCGGCATCTTCCAGGATTTCTATGATTCTATTGATGAAACTTGTATTATTTTTAATAATATCTGCCCGTCTTAAAATTTCATCCATACCAATTTTTTGATAAGCAGGGAAATTCATTGCGTTATCCTTTGGCATTATTATCGGATGTTTATTATTTCTTATTTTACGCAATATTTTATCATTTTTAATTAATTCTTTCAGTTCATTTTTTTCTCTTTCTATGTAATCTTCTGGGTTTTTCTTTAAATCAAAACAAATATTAATTTCAGAATTGTTCCTATTAATATATTTTCCGAGGTGTGTTGTTACATATGGATAAATTTTTCCGTAATACGATTCATGGTGGCAAGTAATGTCGGAGCCTTCCAGGATTTCGGATACTCCAGTTTTTGACGATGTCTTAAGTGAATAATCCCAAAAATCTGGAAACTTATTTTTTATTATTTTACATATTTCAATGGTTGCAGTTACATCTGCTAATGCATCATGAGCATCATTGTGATCTATTTTATTTGAGGGCGCTAAATTCTCTAACTTAAATTTGTTATTGCCCTCCGGTATATTAAGGCCGGTAGGGATGTATAATGTTGAGGCTTGCACTATATGATAAACATCTGCCCTTTTATTGCTATTTGTTTGGCTAAGATAAGGATTTTGATGTAGATTTTGAAATAATGCATTTCTCATGAATTCCTCATCAAAACTGATCGAATTATACCCAATAAAGATTGCTGGGCTCCATTCGTTAAATTTATTAATCATTTTATTTACAAGGGAATAATTTGATATATTCTGATTTTGCAAAATTCCTATAGATAAATTATTTACTAAAAGAGCTTGAGGCGCCGGAACTACAGAATTATTTAATGAGCATTTCATCTCAAAACGCTCTAACTCGATCAGATTTTCATCACACAGGATTGCTCCCACCTGTATAATTTGATCCCACTGCGGGCTTCTACCAGTTGTTTCAAAGTCATAAAATATAATATTCATTTTTTATTCTTTTTGAAAAAATTATTAGCATAGTCTAAAGAATTTAAATTTCCCGTGTGACACCAAGTCTTGTCATAAACAAAACCATAGCACCTATTATTTTCAATTAGCTGATCCCAAATCTCTGTTAAGGAAAAATCTTTCTTATCTAAGCGATCTAACACTTTTGGATTGAGTATTGATATGCCCATAAATACAAATTTATTATTACCTAGGCATGTTTTATGGATCATGCCATCTTTATCAATAAAGAAATCACCACTACCACTGTATCCAACTGCATGTGATATTTTAGATAGGGCGAGCATCGCATCCATGTTTTCTGAGAAAAATACCGACTCAAGGTCTAGTAATAATTTTGGGTAATTTTGAAGTAGAATCGCATCACAATTAATAACAAATATTGGATCTTTATTATCATGTTTTAATGCATTCTTAATTCCCCCTCCTGTATCTAATAATTTTTTCTCCTTAGTTATTTTAATATATGGTGAATCTCTATTCATGAAATACTGTTCAATTTTATCTGATAGGTAATGACTATTGATATGTACTTTCCTAATATTTATGGATGAAAGTGCATCCAAAATATACTCAATCATTGGTGTATTGTTAATATTTAATAGAGGCTTTGGTGTATGTTCTGTCAATGGGAGTAATCTCTTCCCAAATCCTGCTGCTAGTATAAAAGCATCTTTCACTGAGCGATCATTTTGGTTTTGCATTATCTTTTACCGAAGTCTCATCTAAACTATATTCAATTTTAGAAATACGTTTGCCTGAAAGAGTTGCTTCAAAAGTTTGCAGTCTTTTAAAGATTGATATTAGTTCTATAATTGTTGGCCATGCATTAACAATATATTGGAAAGAATTAGAAACTTGCCCAAATGCTGTTAGAATTTGTTGCAATATTCCAAATGTTATTTTCCCTGCAACAATAGTGGGAATTAAAATTAAATATGAAAAGATATTATCTGCTTGAAGATAAAAGCTTCTTGCAACATTAAAATATAGATAGTGGAAGTATAGTCTAAAATAATTCTTACGCACATTTGAAAAGAGTTGCGCTATTGTTTGAGGTGTTGCTCTTTCATCATTATCTTCGCCATATACAAGTTCTTTTCTGAGTGATGCCTCAACTCGCTGATTACGAAATTCTAGACCAGGTAGCCTTATTCCTACTATAGCCAACAATATAGTACCAAATAAAGACCAAAATATTGCAGCATTCAAAAGTGGCGCTGGTATATCTCCAACAAATGGTAATATAGTTATATATTCGGATAACGCAAGAAGAACAGGAAGAAAGGCTATTAGTGTCATAACTGCATCGATGATTGATACCCCCAGACCCTCCATTATTGCTGCAAATCTCATGGTGTCTTCTTGAACACGTTGCGCAGCACCTTCTACTTCTCTTAATCTTTTCCATTGGTCCGTATAGTAAAAATTCATTGCCGTACGCCATCTAAATATATAATGACTAACAAAAAATCTAGTTAATACAAATACAGCTAGTGACACAAATGCAATCTGTGCAAAAATTAGTAATAGTATATAAAGATCATAAGATGTGACGTCACTATTACCCTCAAGCGCGGATTGTATCGAGTCAAAGAAAGGCCTTCTCCAATTATTAATTGCTACAGATACTTGTACGCCGAAGTAAGTAGAAAATATTATTAATGAGGAACCTAATATAGACCAATATTGCCATCTATGTGGTGAGTATTTAAACCAAAATATTGCAAAAATGAAAGTGACTATGAAGTAATATATATAAAACCATATAAATTTTTTGGTGATAAAATACTTAAGACCTACAATTGGTTCGGCATCTTTTGGTATTTCTAAGCCAATCAGCTTCGCAATGCTATCACCAAACCAGAACCAAATTATAGTGCTTAATATTATCCAAATAGCAGCTGATAGAAAAAATATAGAAGGTTTAGGGAAAAATGATTTAAACATAGTCTATTTCCGTGAAGTTCTTTTTTAGCCATATAGAAAGAGATCTCAAACTCTCATTTCCCATATTTCTATTAATGTAGTCTAAGATTCGTGGAATGTGAATAAGGTATTCGTGTTTTTGATATGACATAGACAAACGTGCGAAAACTCCAAGTATTTTTAGAGCTCTTTGGGCTCCTAGAATATTATATTGATTAATAAATTCATGCTTATTTAATTGGTATTTTTTAAAATTAAAATCTTTCATATAATAGTCTATTATAAATAACTCTTGATCTAATTTTATAGTTATTCTCGCATCCTGGGCTAGGGATACAAGATCATATAATGGGTGACCAATTAAAGCATCTTGGAAATCAATTATCCCACATTTCTCTGCTCCCTTTCCATCTGGTTGAAAAATTAAGTTTGGGGAGTGAAAATCTCTCAAAACTAGAGATGACTCTTCAGATAATTTATCTAATAGGTTCTCCCAAATTTCAGTAAACTCTGATTTTACATGAGCATTGCAAATAGATCCTTTAACATACGGCCAATACCAGTCAATAAATATATTGACTTCATTTAAGTAAGTCTTTTTATCATATTCCTCAAATTTATAGATGGCCTCATCAGTTTTGATATTTGTTGGACATTTATTTTTTGTTATATTTATCAGTGTATCAATTGCTGGCTCATATAATTTTCTAAAGCCTTCTTTTATAAAGATATCTGAATATTTAAGATCACCAAAATCTTCTTGAACCAAGAACTGATTTTCGTAATCGACAGCATATATTTTGGGAGCACGAACATTTATTTCTCGTAGATATTTGCAAATACTAACGTAGTCGTGTATTTGTGTAGATAATTTTGATGGATTTTCTTTTTTTTCTTTTTTATCGTATACCATTAGAATAAGTGAATCTTCTTGGGTATATAATCTTTTGTAAACTCTTTTTGATGCATCCCCTCTAATTTTTTCAACTTTATTTATAGGTTTCTTATAGTTAGAAAGAAAATGGACAAGAGAGTTATGCTTATTAATTCTATCCTTAAATGTTCCACAACCTCTTAATTTATAGACTCGGCCCTCATCTATTTCTGATATTTCTATCTCTAGATAACTATCTGGTAGGTAGTTTTTATATTTATCTGCCCATTCAATTATTGTAATTCCTTCATCAAATGATTCCGCGAGATCAATCTCGTGCAAATCAATATCATTTTCAATTCTATAAAAATCATAGTGATGTATCTTTTGATTATTATTTTCATAAACCTGGTAAAGGTTAAAAGTAGGACTTACAATTTCGCTTATGTCTATCTGGAGAATTCGATTGATTATATGACGAGCAAGAGTAGTTTTTCCAGATCCTATCTTCCCATTTAATATAATTACATCATTCAACTCTATTATTTGACAGAGATTTTCAATAAATATTTTAGTGTCTTCAATATCTTTTATTATATTATTAAAGTTTATCATTGTTAATTTTAGGTAATTGCAAAATTATCTTATTCGATATGTCATCTAATTTAATACTGCCATTGAGATATTCAGCATACTTTTGAATAATTATTAGCCCAATATCATCCTGGGAATATACATACTCATTTTTATTTAGTGGCGAGATATTATTTTCAATTTTATTATTTTCACTTCCATTAAATGTAAATAAGTAGCATTTATCATCTTTGGAAGTATTTATTGTAATAGAAAAATCTTTTATCTCGTATTTCCTATATAGGTGAATAACCATTCGAGAAAAAATACTTGTTGTATAGGTAACATCAATTATAAGGGATTGATCATGTTTATTACAATTAAGATCAATTTTTATTATTGATTTATATGCCTCACCGATTTTTTTAATTATTAAGTTTCTAAAATACTCAACGTCGACTTTTTCGTATTTTAAAGGTATTTGCTGAGACTCTAATGCAGTTAAATCAAGTATCTCATTTATTAATTGATGTAATTCCTGACCGGACTTCTTAACAATTGAAATATATTCACTTCTTTCTTTATTAGAAATATTTTTCTTTTTATCCTCAATCATTTCTGAAAATCCGATAATATTTGTTAAGGGAGCTCTTAGTTCGTAAGATACATTATTCATAAATATTGTTTTGATTCTATCTGCATCAATTAAAGCCAAATTCTTTTCTTTAAGAGCCTCACCGATTTTGTGGCTATCTGTAATATCAATAAATGTATATAGAATCGAAGCATCTGGTAAGATAGACCCTTTATAAAATATTATCTTTTCTTTAGATATTTTGATTGTACCCTCTTGGTCTTTTCTTATTGACCCTGAAGATATTATATTATTGTACAAATCATGAAATAATTTAACTTTTTTCTTATTTTTGGCAAGCATATCAATAATTGATTCAATATGCATTCCTATCTTAATATTAGACTCTGATAGATTCCAAAGTGATTGGAATTTTGGGTTCATTAGCTTAATTTTTGCATCTGTTCCAAATAATGCTATCCCCTCAGATAAATTATCTAACGTTTGCTTTTGAATATCTGTAAGCATTCGGTATTCATTTTCAAGAGTGATCCTTTCTGTATGATTCTCAAAAATATGAGTCACACCTCCAACTGGGTTTGGCTGCGACAATACCCTGATTGATTGACCATCCTGCAAGTGCCACCATTGCTCCCTATTATCAAGTGATTTATATATATCGAGTTGTTTTTTTTTCCAATCTTTATAATTAACCTGACTCGGTATAAGAGAGTCTCGTCTAAAGAGATCTAAGATTTGAGACTCAGTTGGCTCATTTCGCAAAAATGTAATTTCAATGTTAGAAAATTTTTCAAATGCACTATTAAAAAAAATTAACTTTCCATCCTGTCCAAAAATAGAAACAGGATTTGTCAATTGATTCATGATTTGCAGATGTGAATCATTTTGTTTTCTCATTAAATCTGTATTTGCTTCATCGGAAGTGAGATCTATAAGCTCATAAACTTGTACAGGAGATTCTTTCAGTCTATCGATACGAAAAGAATATTTTTTGCCATTAACTATGACTTTGATCTTTGATGGGAAAGAGGATATGGCGGCAATTTCTGAAAGTTTTATTATTTGTATATTTTTCTTTATAATATCTAATATTCCTTTGTTATCGACTAAATTTGAATAGGGAATATTTGCATCTATTAGTCTATCTTTGTGTAATGCCCATCTAATATTTTTAGAAGCATGGATCCCATGTCTATCAATATTTGCACGAAGTTTTAAATTTAATTTATAAATAATATTCTGTAACTGATTGTATTTTCTTAGGGTGAGATGATATATCTTTGCTCCATAATCTAATTTAAATAAATTATAGAGTAGGATTATCGCAGCAATCAATAGTGAGCAAATAATAATTAATATTATGTTTTCTAGTTTGGTAAGATCAATTAATATTTGTTCCATTTCTAAATTTTAACAAAATTTTCAAATATGTATAAGCTTAAATATGCATATATAAAAGAAATTACTGATCTTTATTAATTGAGGGCTTATGTTCGTGCTAATATCGATAATGATTAGGCTTAAAGGGGCCCTGGCTATTGACACCAATATATTCACTTTGTTCAGGGCTTAATTTAGTGAGGTTTGCTCCTAGTTTTTCCAAATGCAATCTCGCTACTTTTTCATCTAAACTTTTAGGTAGCATATAAACTTTATTTTTATATGAATTTCCATTTTGCCATAGTTCTATTTGAGCTATAACTTGGTTTGTAAAAGATGCACTCATTATAAAGCTTGGGTGCCCTGTAGCGCAGCCGAGATTAACAAGCCTACCTTCTGCAAGAAGAATTATTTTCTTACCATCTGGGAGTTCAATTTCGTCAACTTGTGGTTTTATATTATTCCACTTATAATTTTTGAGTTTATGTATTTGAACCTCAGCATCAAAATGCCCAATATTACAAACAATGGCTTTATCTTTCATTGATCTGATATGATCTAATGTTACAATATCTTTATTCCCAGTAGCTGTTACAAATATATCAGCTATCTTCGCTATTTCATCCATCGTTCTTACTTCATAACCTTCCAGAGCAGCTTGGAGTGCGCATATTGGATCAATTTCTGTTATAATAACTCTTGCACCTGATGAACGTAGTGACATTGCACACCCTTTCCCAACATCACCATAACCTGCAACAACAGCTATCTTTCCAGCGATCATAACGTCTGTTGCTCGTCTTATTCCGTCAATTAAACTTTCTCTACAACCATAGAGATTATCAAATTTAGATTTTGTGACAGAGTTGTTTACATTAATTGCTGGAAAAGGCAGTTCGCCTTTTTCTTCCATTAAATGTAATCTATTGACTCCAGTTGTTGTTTCTTCCGTAACTCCAATGATGTTTTTTTTAATTTTTGTGAACCAATTAGCGTTATCTTTTGCCCTTTTTCTTATTTGATTATATAAAACTTCTTCCTCTTCACTTTGAGGATTATCTAGTGCAGATTTATCATTTTCATAACGAGCACCTAAAATTATATATATTGTTGCATCTCCCCCATCATCTAATATTAGATTAGGACTCTTTCCATTTGGCCAGTCAAATATCTTATCTACAAAAGACCAATACTCCTCTAGAGTTTCATCTTTAAATGCAAACACCGGGATTTTTTTGCTTGCAATTGCGGCCGCCGCATGATCTTGGGTTGAAAAGATATTACATGATGCCCATCTTACCTCCGCCCCTAACTCCACAAGAGTTTCAATTAGCACTGCAGTCTGGATTGTCATATGAAGACAGCCAACAATCTTAGCTCCTGAAAGTGGCCTTTTATCTTTATACTCATTTTTAATAGATGTAAGGCCAGGCATCTCAGAAATAGCAAGCTCAATCTCTTTTTCTCCAAATTCAGATAATGAGATATCTTTTACAATGTAATCTTTGAATGAATTCATTTTTCTATTTATAATATTAATGAATATAACCTTTATACTAAAAAGTATAATATTAAAAGCTTTATAAAATACTACCTATATTTTGGCAGAGTAATCATAAAAGTCGCTCCTGCCTTATTATTTATAGAATTGTTTACTACTGTAATACTTCCATTATGCGTTTCAATTATTTGCTTAACTATTGATAGGCCAAGTCCAGAATGTTTTTTATTATTCAATTCCTCTGATCTATCAGTATAGAATCTCTCAAATATTCTATTTATATCACTTCCGGATATACCCGAACCTTCATCAGATAATGAAATGAGTATATCATTTTCATTATCTATTATTTCAACTAGTATTTCAGACCCCCTTTTTGAGAATGATCTTGCATTGTCAAATAAATTTGAAAAAACCTGGGTTATACGATGAACGTTTATGAGGGCATAAAGCTTATGACCTTCGTGATTAATTTTTAAATTGATTGGATGAGATTGCTTTCTGATATTTTCAAGGGTAATTAAATTATCAAGCACCTCACATATATCCATTATATTTTTTTCTTCAAACACCAAGGCTGCATCTAATTTAGATGTTTCAGAAATATCTGAGATAAGTCTGTCTATTCTATCAATATCGTTCTGAATAATTTTAATTAATTTAACTCTTTCGCTTTCCTTCTTAATTATAGGAAAAGCCTCAATTGCACTCCTTAGAGATGTAAGTGGATTCCTGAGCTCATGAGCCACATCAGCAGAAAATTTTTCAATATTATCAATTCTATTATAAAGGCTTATTGTCATTCTGCTAAGAGATCTTGACAAATCACCAATTTCATCTTTTCGGTAGGAGAAGTCAGGTATTATTTTTCTTTTATTCATATTTTTTGTAACATCATCGGCTGCATCCGCAAGAGCCCTCATAGGTTTGCCAATGGTGTAAGATAGTATTAATGATAAAACTATTGTTATTATTGATGCAACCATAAATACTTTGAATATTGATTGCCTTTCCTGGTTCACGATTATATCAATAGAATTATCTCTATTAGATAAAACCAAATAGCCAATTATTGCTTTGAATTTTACTATAGGGATAGAGACAGACACTACCGCCTCTTTTCTCTCATTTCTTGTAACTACAGTTTTATTATGACCCCTTAAAGAATCTGATAATAACTCAATATTATTTGAATATTTAAAATTATTTAAATTATTAAAGCCCAGCTTATCAGTTATATTACTATAAAGTTTATTATATATATTTTTTTGCTCTATTGACTCGAGTTTATATTTACCAATTCTTTCATTGAAGAAGGATTCGTTAGTATCATGAATCAATTCATTCTTATTATCATATATTTGCGCTCTAATATTCTCGAAATCAATTAATTCTCCAAGTATTTTCTCTGTAAGTTTCTTATTGATAACGTAATTTCTATATTGGATTACTCTTTGTGTAAAACCAGGTCCTTGATTAATATTTTTATCAAAGAAAAATAGATTTGTTTTGTTACTTGATGTTGCACTTGCAGAAATTGTACTAGCAATTATTTCCCCTTGCGTCGTAAAACTATTAATTTTTGTTTCAATAAGACCTTGTCTAAATTGGTTTAGGTATAGTATACCGGATAATAAAATTATAAGCGCAATAAGATTTAGTATAATAATTTTCTTAGATAGGCTTATCGGAATTTTTTGATATATTTTGAATTTTTTCATCATATAATATTTAGTAATAGTTAGTTAATCTTATATCCTGCGCCATATACTGTTTTGATCATATCGAATGATGGATCTAATTTAATAAATTTTCTACGTATTCTTTTGATATGACTATCGACCGCCCTATCTTCCTTCTGAAGAGTTTCTTTAAATGCCTCATTAATCAAGTCATCCCTGCTTTTTATAATACCAGGCCTAAATGTTAAACATCGAAGAATATGAAACTCAGTAGAAGTGAGGGGAACATTTTGTCCTTTCCATTGACAGGTCATCGAGTCGTTATCGATATACAGATCTCTCATTTTATTATTTATGCTGGTTATTTTTTTGGTAGGTTCCCTCCTACGCATTATATTTTTTATTCTTTCTATTAGAAGTTTATGCGAGAATGGCTTTCTTACATAATCATCTGCGCCTAACTTTAGACCAATTAGCTCATCAAGTTCACTATCTTTGGATGTTAAGAATATAATTGGAATATCACTAAATTGTTTTATTTTATTATATAATTCTAACCCATCCATACGTGGCATCTTTATATCAAGTATAGCAATATCTACTGGGGTATGCTTTATTCCAGTCAATGCAGTAGATCCATCGTGGTATGAGCATACCTTAAACCCTTCAGAATTTAATACCATTTCAAGGGAGGTAGTAATGTTTTTATCGTCATCTATTAAAGCAATTTTATACATTTTATTGAAGCTCGTTGACTACATAAAAATAAATATTATATTAACTTAGATTGAGTATTTATCAATATTCTAATTAGAGCATTTTTAGGGAGAGGTTATTGTTAATTAAAAAGCATTTAGAAAAAGCAAAATATGTTTATAAAAATAATACTGCAGCTGAGCTGGTGCAGTTAGCATCTCAGTTTAACGAAGGCCTACTATCTGTTGATGGGTCTTTTTCTGTTAATACTGGGCAGCATACCGGGAGATCTCCGAAGGATAAGCACATTATCGCTGACGAGGATACGTTAGATAACGTTTGGTGGGATAATAATGCTAAGATTGAAAGAAGTAAATTCGATCTTTTAGAAAATGATATGTTAGAACATATGCATGGCAAAAACTTATTTGTTCAAGATTTATATGCTGGAACAGATCCAGATGAAAAAATTAAAGTTAGAATAATAACAGAATTTGCTTGGCAAGCGTTGTTTATACAACATCTATTAATACTCCCTACAAGAGAGGAACAGAAAGACTTTAGTGAAGATTTGCTGATAATTGATTTACCAACATTTAAAACAGATCCTAAGAAATATGGAGTGAGAACAGAAACAACAATTGCATGTGATTTCACAAAAAATAAAATCCTGATTGCAGGTACTTACTATGCCGGCGAAATAAAGAAATCTGTATTTACCTATTTTAATTACACGCTCCCTGCAAAGGGAATATTCCCAATGCATTGTTCAGCCAATAGCTTATCACGTGGAAGGGATACAGCTATTTTCTTCGGATTATCAGGGACTGGGAAAACAACTTTGTCCGCTGACCCCGATAGAATTTTAGTTGGGGATGATGAGCACGGCTGGACGAATAAGGGTATTTTTAATTTTGAAGATGGCTCTTATGCTAAGGCTATTAATTTATCAAAAGAAGCAGAGCCTCAAATTTATAATGCTGTCAGGAGATACAGTACAGTCCTTGAGAATGTGATTGTAGATCCAATAACAAGAGAGCTTAACTTTAATGATGGGAGCTTAACTGAAAATACAAGAGCAGCCTTCCCCATGAATTTTGTGGGAGATAATGTATCTGAGAATGGAATGTCGGGAATACCGAAAACAATAATTATGCTGACTTGTGATGCTTTTGGAGTAATGCCTCCTATTGCACAACTTGACCCGGATCAAGCTGTTTATCATTTTTTATCCGGGTATACTGCAAAAGTAGCCGGTACAGAGAGAGGTGTGATTGATCCATCTGCAACATTTTCTACTTGTTTTGCTGCACCATTTTTGCCTCGCCACCCAATTGTTTACGGACGACTTCTTAAATCAAATATAGAAGAATATAGCGTCAAAACATGGCTTATTAACACTGGTTGGAGCGGTGGTCCTGCCGGAGTAGGCAATAGAATGCCAATACAATTAACAAGAAGTCTATTGAAATATGCACTCTCAGGAGATCTTAGTGGTATAGATATGAGAGAGGATGAATATTTTAAATTTAAAGTACCTATTTCAATAAAAGGAGATAGTAGTTTTTTGAATCCAAGGGAGACTTGGACTAATAAGAATGCATTTGATAATCAGGCAAAGGATTTGGTTAGCATGTTCGTCAGTAATTTTGAGAAATTTAAAAATGAAGTTGATGATAAAATCATATCGGCTGGACCATCAATATAAGTCTGAATTTTACTCTTCCCAACTTTTTGATACTTTAACATCTACTTTAAGTGGGACTGAGAAATCTAACTGCGGATTTGTTGCACTTTCCATATTTTCGATAATAATATCCTCAATAATCTTTACTTCTTCTTCTGGAGTCTCAAACATTAGCTCATCATGGATTTGAAGGATCATTTTTGACTTAAGATTATTAGCCTTGATTTCTTGGGATATTTTTACCATTGCTTTTTTTATAATATCTGCTGCGGATCCCTGTATTGGTGCGTTTATCGCAGCTCTCTCATTAAAAGATCTTACAGCATGGTTCTTAGAAATAATTTCAGGGAAATGACAATTTCTACCGAAAATTGTACTGACATAGAGGTTCTTTCTAGCAAAATCAATGGTGTTATTCATATATTCTTTTATACCTGGAAATCTATTGAAATAGTCTATAATAAATTTTTGAGCTTCTTTTCTAGTGATTTTTAACTGTTTTGATAATCCAAAAGCTGATATTCCATAAATTATTCCAAAGTTAATAGCCTTTGCTCTGTACCTTAATGTTTTATTGACATCTTCTAATGGGATATTAAATATGGAGGAAGCTGTCATTGCGTGGATATCTAAATCATTTTTAAAAGCCTCCCGAAGTGGGTCTATTTCTGCTATATGCGCTAAAACTCTTAATTCAATTTGACTATAATCTGCTGATATTAGATAATGGTTCTTTTCGGATATGAATGCTGATCTAATTAATTTCCCTTCAGGTGTTCTAATTGGTATATTTTGAAGGTTTGGACTAGAAGAAGATAGCCTGCCAGTTGATGTTAGCGCTTGAGAAAATGTTGTATGAACACGACCTGTATTCTTGTTTATATAATGAGGTATGGAGTCGGTATAAGTACTCTTTAATTTTGTTAATTGTCTCCATTCTATAATATTATCTGCAATACCGTACCCTAAAAGAGATAAATCCTCTAATATTTCAATTCCCGTTGCCCAGACACCACTCTTAGTCTTTTTTCCTCCATCTAATTTAAGCACATCAAACAATATCTCTCCTAACTGCTTTGGACTTGCAATATTGAAGTCAACACCTGCATCCTTAATAATTTCTTTTTCAAGCATAATTATTTTTTCTTGGAATCTAAGCGATAATTCATCTAATATTTTAATATCTGCCTTGATTCCATTTTGTTCCATAGCTGATAGAATCTTGATAAGAGGCTTTTCGATAGTTTCATAGACCTCAATAACTCCTTTAGTAATCATCTCGTTATTTAATGTTTCCCATATTTTATATATTAAACGGATTTTCTCATGGGCCTCTATAGTAATAGTATCTATTATTTGTGTTGGTATTGGAGTAACTAGATTTGAAGAATAGGTATCACATAGAGACTGGAAGTCATGTTTATTTTTCCCATTATTTAAGACATAGGACATCAAGGATAAGTCGTCAAAAGATTTTACATTAATATTATAGCTATAGAGGTATGGAAGCATATCCTTAAGCCCATAAAATATTTTTCTTATGGATGCATCCTCAAAAATCTTCTTTAGCTCTAAAAATATTTCTGTGCTTGAAATATTATCAATATCCTTTGTAAGGTTTATAAGGTAAACATCCACTCCATTTGATGAAATTGCTATTGATTGTTTAGATAGGTCCTTTTTCTCTGAATAGTAGTTTATTGATAATGCAATTTTTTCTTCTAATTTTATCTTATTAATTAGGTCTAAGAATTGGGTTTTTGTCGAAACCATATAATCTCTCGTACCTTCTTTTTTAGATAAATCTTCGCCTTCAGATTTTTCATCCATTCTATTTTCAAGACTACTCCGATCATCTGATGTGTCATTAGTTTCAGTCTCATTTTTATTTTTGAACCAAGCATCCACTCGATTTATAAGGTTTTTAAGTTCCATTTCTCGTGAAAAAGAAGCTATTTTTTCATAATTAAGTGGATTGTATTCAAGATCATTTATCTCTACCTTGATCGGTGTTTTTGTGTCTAGCAAAGCTAGCTTGTAGGATATTCTGGCCGAATCACTATATTCAATTAGATTTTCTCTTCTTTTTTGCTGTTTTATGTTTTGAGCATTATTCAATAACTTTTCAAGATCACCATATTCATTGATAAGTTCAGAAGCAATTTTTATTCCAATTCCTGGG
>CEUZ01025412.1_pt1 | contig 18277 bp, 17 predicted proteins | sample 361511 | NCBI WGS metagenome assembly CEUZ01 (sample SAMEA2622822, study PRJEB7988) | marine metagenome | biome: marine biome (ENVO:00000447); feature: surface water layer (ENVO:00002042); material: "saline water (ENVO:00002010), including plankton (ENVO:xxxxxxxx)" | depth 5 m
AAGAAACAGGTGCAGCATCTTACGAAGCCAGCGACTACCAGGAATCGGAATTCGATCCATGGGGCGCCCCCACCCAACGATGGCCAGATGTGCTTTCACCGGGTCTAGGTGAAGAAGAGACCTACTATTACTGGACCCGAGAAGACCGAAAGTCGCTTCTTCGCGAGGGGACAGAGCTAAAGCCCTTACACGTGTGGGTTGGCGGGGATTCACTGGCGGGTGGCGCAGCACTGGGTTTTAGGGAACTGACACGTAGCGAGCATCGCTGGGAGTACACCGAAGATGTTCGCAAGTCGACTGGAGTTGTCAGCGACTGGTACTTCGATTGGGAAAGCCACTTAGAAAACGAAATAGCAGATGGACCCTACGAGGTGATCGTCTTGTCTATTGGTGGCAACGACTGGCAAGGATTTCGTGGCGGACCCACTGAAAAGGGAAGTGTGGAATGGTCAGAGAAATATCGCGCGCGGATCAGCCGGATGTTACAGACCCTCGACCGTCCCGGACGCCTTGTCATATGGGTAGGAATGCCACATTTTCGCATCCCATTCATGGTGCCGTTGCCTGACGCAGTCAACCCCATTACGAGAAACGTCTTCGAGAGCGGAGAACGTTCCTCTTGGATCGACGCGGCTGCAATTGTTTCACCCGACGGTGTGTGGGTGAAAAACGTGACAGACGAAAATGGAAAAACGATCGAGGTGCGGACCGACGATGGAACTCATTATCAATCGAATGGAGCACGCCTGATAACTGCTGCAGTCGTGAACGCAATCGAACAACGAACCCGCTAACTCGCGCTGAGCGGTAGTTAACCCCTACCGCAGTTCGGTCTTTTGCCGTGATTTGCTTTGCTGCGGCGAGCGCGCAGTTTTCTCTTTTTGGTGCGCTTCGACATGCATTCAAGGCTACAGGGGTGTCAACTGATTCCCCAAAGGCACCAAAATCAGCCGGCCGGCAAATAACTAATTGACCGCTCCGACGTCTTTCAATTTTTCTACGTCCTCGACTGAAAATCCCCAGTCAGTCAAAACTTCGGCCGTGTGTTGACCCGGAGATGGCGGCGGCATTTGTACTTCACCAGGAGTACGGCTGAACCTAGGAGCAGGGGCAGGTTGAACCACCCCATCCACCTCAACAAAGGAACCTCTAGCGACGTTGTGAGGGTGCGAAGGTGCTTCCGACAAGTCGAGAACAGGCGCATAACACACATCGCTTCCCAGCATTATGTCGTCCCACTCGTCGCGAGTTTTCGACTTGATAACTTCCGCCATTCGGTCCTTCTTCTCAGGCCAACCACTCTGATCATTTCGCTCTTCGGTCGAGGCGTCTTGTAAGCCGGTGAGTTGCAGTAATTCGTCGTGGAACTTTCCCTCGATCGAGCCGATAGAAACGAACTTTCCGTCCGAGGTCTCATAAACCCCGTAGTAATAGGAACCGCCATCCAAAACGTTGTCTTCTCGTTGGTCCGACCAATGGCCTGACGCATGCATGCCGTAAATCGAAGCCATCAGAGAAGCTGCCCCCTCCGTCATGGCTGCATCAACTATCTGTCCTTCACCGGACGTCTTTGCTTCAAGTAAGGCCGCACACACTCCGAAGGCCAAATAAATTCCTCCACCACCAAAGTCACCGACCAAATTCAATGGAGGTGATGGTTTGTCAGCCGAACCTATTGCGTGGAGCGCCCCGGTCAGTGCTATGTAGTTGATGTCGTGTCCTGCGGCGTGAGCCAGAGGACCTTCCTGCCCCCACCCCGTCATTCGTCCGTAAACGAGTTTCGGATTGCGAGCAAGGCACTCCTCCGGTCCTAAACCGAGACGCTCTGTTACGCCTGGACGGAAACCCTCAATTAACGCATCAGCTCCTTCAACGAGCTTCAGCACCGTCTCCACACCATCAGGGTTTTTGAGGTCAACTGAAACAGATCGGCGGCTTCGATTCAGGACACTGAACTGTCTGCCCCTGTCGATGCCAAGATCGACCTGAGTCATACGATCAACTCGAACTACGTCTGCTCCCAGGTCCGCCAGCAACATGGCGCAAAATGGGCCAGGCCCGATACCAGCTAACTCGACTACCTTGACTCCGCTTAACGGTCCCACAACATCCTCCCCGAATGACTGTCCCCATGATTCTTTCACAGGCTGCGATCAGCTTCACAGCCGTTGGGTGACTTCACCCAAGTCGACGGTAACCTCGCCTGCCAATGGAACGATTTGGATTTGTTGGTTTACCCAATGCAGGAAAGTCATCGCTTTTTAACGCTTTAGCTGGCGGAGGTGCCCTCGCTGCGCCGTATGCGTTTGCGACCACGGACCCAAATGTAGGAGTCGTCAAAGTCCCCGATCACCGCCTCGACGCTTTGGCGAAGATGAGCAAGAGCAAAAAGATCGTTAACTCCACCACCGAGTTTGTCGATATTGGTGGCCTTGTTGAGGGTGCCAGCCAAGGAGAAGGACTGGGCAATAAGTTTCTCGCCGGTATTAGAGAAGTGGATGCTTTGGTGTTGGTTCTTCGAACCTTCAGCGACGCCGATGTGCCGGGCCCTACTGACCCTCTAGAGCACTTGAGAGTTGTAGAAATCGAACTGACACTCGCTGATCTGGAAACGGTTGAATCACGAATCGATCGTCGACAAAAAGCCCTGCGCGCAGACCCTCGAGACCCCGGCCTCATGGCCGAAGTAGACGCCCTGGAAACCGCTTTGGAATCGCTTTCTGATGGCACCCCGCTCTACCGAGCGGCTCTCTCGAAGGATCGACAGCTAGCTCTTCGCGAACATTTCCTTCTCACTAACAAGCCGGTCATGGCGGTTCTCAACATAGGAGAAGACCAATTAGGGGAAGCCTCTCAGCTCGCATCACAACTTGAGGAAGCTCTTCCGGAGTCTCAAGTTCTGCCACTGTCGGTCCAACTCGAGGCTGAAGCAGCGATGTTGCCAGATGACGAAAGAACCGAACTCCTAGAAGGCCTGGGTTTAGGAGAAGGCGCCCTCCCCGTTTTTGTCCGCGCTGCGCACGGCATGCTTGGACTCCGCACCTTCCTGACCACCGGCGAAAAAGAATCGCGGGCATGGACCTTTAAACATGGGTGGAAGGCACCGCAGTGTGCAGGACGAATTCACACAGACTTCGAAAGAGGGTTTATCCGAGCCGAAGTGATCGCACATGAGGACTTACTTACCCTGGGTTCATGGACTGCGGCGAGAGAGGCAGGTCAATTACGTCTCGAAGGAAAAGACTATGAGATGAGAGATGGAGACGTTGTCGAATTCCGCTTCAATGTGTGATGAGGTGTTGGTAATAACTAGCTATTGCAACGATGGCTGAGCATCGGAAATCACACCTCTAATCCCCGCCCAATAACAAAATGGTTTGAGGCTAGACCCTATGAACGAACCACTAGAACCGCAGCACCAAGGAACGCTCTACTTGGTCGCCACGCCGATAGGCAACCTCGGCGACATTACGCAACGAGCTTGTGAAATCCTCGAAGAAGTAGAAGTGCTGGCTTGCGAAGACACCCGCGAAACCGGAAAACTTCTGAAACTTTTGGGCCTTCGAGCGAAGCGCCTCCTTGTCGCTAATGAACACACTGAAGCCTCAATTGGCCCAGCCATCGTTGAACTCCTCAGCAAAGGCAACGATGTGGCGCTTGTAAGCGATGCCGGAACCCCGGCAATCTCAGATCCTGGCGAACGTCTCGTTAAGCATGTGACAGATAACGGATATCGCGTATCGGTAGTTCCTGGCGCAAGCGCAGCGATAGCCGCCCTAACCCTGTCTGGTTTATCGACCAAGCGATGGGCCATGGAAGGGTTCTTGCCGCGCAAAGGGCAGCAGCGAACCCACCAACTGGAATCAATCGGTTCCGCAGACCGGACTAGCGTTTTGTTCGAATCGCCCAAACGACTACACAAAACGCTCATTGACCTAATGGAGACATGCGGCCCCAATCGTCCAGCTGCTGTCTTACGAGAACTGACCAAAATGCACGAAGAATGTGCGCGCGGAACGTTGGAAGAGCTGACCCAAAAATTCTCAAGAGAAGTAAAAGGCGAAATTGTCATAGTCATCGGCGCCGCTGAACCGCGAGAAGTCAACGACCAAGCAATCGTCGACGCCCTCCAACTAGAGCAAGCAAAGGGAACCAAGTTGAGCAGCGCTGTAACCCAGGTGTCAACGGCGCTGGGAGTTCAACGAAACAGGGTGTACGAGCTTGCTCATCCCACAGAGGAATAACGATTCAACCAAGAAAGCTCGCCGGTTGCGCGAACCTGGGTCGGTACCATGTCAACCGTGACCACGCCTTACTACGTCACCACTCCGATCTATTACGTGAACGACGCGCCCCACATCGGCCACGCCTACACGACCATAACGGCAGATGCCGTCGCGAGGTGGAACCGGCTCCTTGGTCGCGACGTGCACTTTCTCACAGGAACTGATGAGCACGGGCTAAAGGTGCAACGAGCCGCTGAAGAAAACAACTGCTCACCAATCGAATGGGCAGATCAAACAGTTGTCAGGTTTCAAGATGCTTGGCGACAGCTAGGTATATCTAACGACGATTTCATTCGAACTAGCGAACAACGCCACTACACGGCAGTGGAGAAGCTCCTACAAGCTTGTTATGACAACGGAGACGTAGATCTTCAGACGTATGAAGGTTTGTATTGCGTGAGTTGCGAAGCTTATTTCGGTGAAGGTGACCTCGATAACGGGAACTGCCCAATACATGGCAGACCCGTAGAACATGTCACCGAAGAGAACTATTTTTTTAAGCTAAGCCGTTACGAAGAAGCACTTAAAGATTGGTACGAAACACACCCGGATTTCGTTGTCCCAGCAACCAAAAGAAATGAAGCTCTCGGCTTCATCAACCAAGGGCTTCAAGACTTTTCGATTAGCAGGACCTCCATCGATTGGGGCATACCACTTCCTTGGGATCCCTCACACGTCACCTACGTGTGGTTCGATGCGTTGACGAACTACATCACTGCTGCCGGATACGTTGACAATCCACAAGAATTTGATAAGCGGTGGCCTGGGGTCCATCTCATTGGGAAAGACATTCTCAGGTTTCACTGCGTCTACTGGCCAGCGATGTTGATGAGCGCTGGCCTAGCGCCTCCCGAACGCATACATGTGCATGGGTTTTTACTGGTAGGTGGAGAAAAGATGTCGAAAACCCGACTGAATCAGATAGCCCCGTCAGATTTAGTTAACGAGTTCGGCGTTGATGGAGTTCGACACCATTTCCTGCATGACCAAGCTTTTGGGCCAGATGGAGACTTCAGCCATGAAGGGATGACGGCACGATACAACGCTGACCTTGCCAACAATTTGGGTAACTTGCTGAGCCGAGTAACAACCGTGGTTGCATCAAAATGTGATGGGATTGGACCGGCCCCAGAACAAGAAAGCCCACTCGCCGGCATCGTGGAAGAGGAATATGGGCATATAGCCGATGCCTGGGAACGAATTGCTCCATCCGAAGCCCTCGACTCAACATGGAGAATCATTCGAGAAACAAACGCTTACCTGGAACAAGCAGAGCCTTGGAAGTCAGACCCCGGACCGGAAGTGGACGCTGTTTTGGGCAACGCCTTGGAAGTTCTGAGAATTATCTCCGTGCTCGCATCCCCAGCAGTGCCCGACGCATGCAAAGAAATTCGACGTCGAATTGGAATCGGAGACGACATAGAACAACAACTCCCCGAAAGCATTCAGTGGGGACAGTACCCTGCCGGACTTGCGGTCCTCAAAGGCGACCCACTTTTCCCTCGCCTCAAGTGATCACGATGAATTGGACCGATAACCACTGCCACTTGCCTGACGACTTGAACGAAGCGTCACATGTAGTCGAAGATGCCAAGGAAATGGGTGTACACCGCCTCATCGACGTGGGCACCTCAGTCATACGGAGTGGTGAGTGCATCGCACGAGCAGAGCAACTTGACGGAGTGTGGGCTACAGCAGGGGTCCATCCTCATGACGCAAAAGACGGCATTGAGGGTCTTGAGGAGTTACTACCTCACCCAAAAACAGTGGCAGTAGGTGAGTGCGGACTTGATTATTACTACGACCATTCGCCCCGTGACATACAAAGAGCTGTCTTTGCTCAACAAATTCAATTAGCTCATCAATTCAAATTGCCACTGGTGATCCACACAAGAGACGCGTGGTCAGACACCTTTGACTTGTTGGACAAAGAAGGAATACCTCCGAAGACTGTTTTTCACTGCTTCACAGGAGGCCCCGACGAAGCAACCGCTGCAATAGAACGTGGGGCATACCTCTCATTCAGCGGGATAGTTACCTTTCCGAGTGCGCCGGAATTGCGCGCCGCCGCGGCTCTCACTCCATCAAATCGCTACATGGTTGAAACCGATGCCCCCTATCTCGCACCGGTTCCCAAAAGAGGAAAACAAAATCGACCAGGCTGGGTGACGCTGGTTGGGGAAGGTGTCGCAGAGGCCCGAGGGGAACAACTTGCAGTCGTAGCGACAGAGACATGGAACAATGCCGAAAACTTTTACGGTCTGTCCTAAGAATCAGATAACACTCCTCCATCAGTAGGCTCCCTCAAGCGGCACGAGAAAATGGTGGTTCGGGGTGCACTCTTTGAAGCAAAAGAGTTGGCAAGGAAATGCCATCTTGGCGTTGTTAGCGATCGCCGTCTTCGTGGTCGCGGCAATGGCTGTTAGCGACACTAGGCAAGCCGTCAATAACGCCGCCCCGCCGCCGGCGAATAGAACAATTTCAGACCTTGAAGTACCAGATCTATCCGTTTCAGGTTTTCGAGTCGGATCCCTCGCTGTCTCGTTAGTGAACAACTTGTTTTCCAGCACCAGAACTCTTCTCAATGTCTCCGATGCTTCGGCTGCAACCATCGAACCAACTCAGACGCCTGCTGATAATCAAACCGCTAACGCCACAACCACAACGGTCGAAGTAAGCACCGATACCACAGCGCCTCCACCCACAGTTCCGGCGACCACCTCCTATGCACAACCAGCAGCGACCATTGCCAGCAGTCCGACCAGTAGCACCCAGCCAGATAGCAGCAATTCAACTTCGACCGTCGTTGTTACGCCTACAACTACTTCAATCGCGCCTACCACCACAATCAAACAAGTGCCCTTAACCGCCACGACCGACTCGCCTCCGGTAAGTGATGAACCTTTGGAAGAATCACTGGAACCAGAGAAAAGTCTCATGATCTTCGGACAGCCTTACCTCGCTACTTGGCCCACGCTAGAAATGTGGGAACGAATGGCCTGGTGCGAATCACGAAATACCTGGGATGTCGACACCGGCAACGGATACTACGGAGGCCTCCAATTTGCATTGGGTTCTTGGCAATGGATGGGCGGAGAAGGAAGCCCCGCTGATGCAACAAAAGCAGAGCAGATCTATCGAGCAAATTTGCTATGGCAGGCCCAAGGCTGGAATGGATGGCCTGGGTGCAAAGCATATTTCGGATGGTCTAGATGGCAGATATCGCAATGACCCTGTCAATTAACGAAATCCAACGCCTGCTCGAAAGCGCTGGAATAGCTCCGAAGAAAAGCCTCGGACAAAATTTTGTGATTGATCCGAACACCGTCCGCAAGATCGCTCGCCTAGCAGAAGTGGGGGAGGGGAGTCGTGTTCTGGAGATAGGGGCCGGGTTAGGGTCCCTAACGCTTGCTCTGGCCGAAACAGGGGCCCAGGTCACAGCAATAGAGACGGATAGAGCATTGATTCCGCTCCTTGAGAACACGGTAGGAGCGAACGCAACGATCATTGCAGCTGACGCCCGCGACCTTGCATGGAGCGACGTTGTGTCGACACCAGGTTGGAACCTTGTCGCGAACCTTCCCTACAACATAGCCACATCATTGGTCCTGACAGTTTTAGATGAAGTACCCAACATCAACCGTTTGTTAGTCATGGTTCAACAAGAAGCCGGGGAGCGGATAGCGGCTTCTGTAGGAGACCCGGCATACGGCGCAGTCTCAGTCCGCGTCGCCTTACGGGGTAGCGCAACGATTGTTGGCCACGTTCCACCCTCAGTTTTTTTCCCGAGACCCAGGGTTAATTCTGTGCTTGTAGCAATAGAGCGTGCACCAAAGACCGTCGACGCAAAAATCGAAAATGAGCTGATCGAACTTCTACGCATCGCCTTTACCCACAGGCGAAAGATGCTTCGCAGAAGCCTCAAAGGCCGTGTCGAACAAACGACCTTGGAGACAGCAAACATTGCGCCGACCTCACGACCTGAAGAACTTGACTTAAACCAATGGGTCACACTCGCTCAACTATCTTCGTTGATCAAGCCATGAATGCCGTCCAAGTTCTTTGTCCTGCCAAGTTGACTCTCTCACTGAAGGTGAAGGGACGACGTCAAGATGGGTACCACCTGATTGACGCCGAAATGGTATCGGTAGATCTTTGCGATGAACTCTTAATCACTGAAGGCTCTGGACTCACTGTTCGATCACCCAATTCAGGCTTCGAAGTGCCAGTCGGCGCCAGCAACCTCATCAACCAGGCACTGAAGTTTGTCAATAGAACCGCCGATGTGACACTCATCAAAAAAATCCCTGCTGGGGCAGGGTTAGGTGGGGGATCAACTAACGCAGCTGGGATTCTTCGTTGGGCTGAATTCAAAGATCCGATAGCTGCTTCGAAACTAGGAGCTGACGTAGCTTTTTGTCTTAACGGCGGTCGAGCGCGCGTAACTGGAATTGGAGAAACACTTGAGCACCTCCCATATCGCCGCCAAGAGATGACCCTTCTAACACCCCCGATCGGATTGTCTACACCTGACGTTTACCGTGCATGGGATGAATTAGATGGTCCTGCCGGCGAAAATGGCAACGACCTCGAAGCGGCAGCCCTAACCGTTGAGCCGCAACTAGCCGAGTGGCGTGATGCTCTTAGTGACGCAACTGGACAAACGGCTCGACTTGCTGGTAGCGGAGGAACTTGGTTCGTTGAAGGTACTCACGGCCCATTCACCTACCGCGGAACCACGTCGGTAAACGTCGTCACAGTTCCTGCCCAACACCAGTAGGCATTAACAGGATCCGAGGACTATATGAGTGAACCCGAGGGTTACTTGTTGCGGCGTTGATAACGCGTCCGTCGAAGCATCTTCTTGTGCTTCTTTTTGCGCATGCGCTTACGACGCTTTTTGACAAGTGATCCCATGAGAAACTGCAGGGTAGCCGAACCATCGGCCAGAGCCAACGTAGCAATTGAGGACAATGTTCTCGGAAGGGGCCGATTTCCCCTAGCGCGCGTCGTTAGGCTAGAAGTATCGACCGAGCACTTAGGTGCTCCGATGGTCGGGGATCGTTCAACTGGCAGGACATCGGGTTTTGGTCCCGACAATGGAGGTTCGAGCCCTCCTCCCCGAACAGACCAGAGACGACTAGATTTTCGTTAGGCGGACTTTGCCGCAAAGAACGGAACCTATCGACGTGAACCGAGATCCTCATGGTCGTCGTATGAATGCGATCGTCCTAGCAGCGGGCAAGGGATCGCGAATGCGCTCAACGCTGCCGAAACCACTGCAGCCCGTTAATGAGCGACCAATGGTTAGCTATGTCGTCGATGCGATTGCTGGACTGGGGGTTGAACGCACGATCGTGGTGGTGGGACATCAGGGTTCGTTGGTCCGCGACACTCTGACCCAAGTGACCAATGCTGGCGAATCACTAGAATTTGTTGAACAAGAGATACAAAACGGCACCGCAGAAGCTGTCCGAATTGCCCTGACCGCATTCGATCAAGAGGAGTTCGAAACAGACGACGGCAACATGATGGTGCTGCCCGCAGATATGCCGCTTCTGACGACAGCCACGCTGGCCCATTTACAAGAGCACCACTTCAATTCTGGAGCTGCTGCAACGCTGCTCACGGCAGAATTCAGAGACGCTGCGGGCTACGGCCGAATCGTCCGCAATCAATCTGGCCAAGTCGATCGAGTTGTCGAACATGCCGATGCCTCGCGAGAAGAACTCAATATTTCTGAAGTCAACACTTCGGTTTATTGCTTCCGATCGAAGATGTTGTTAACAGCCCTCCGAGACGTACGCAGCGAGAACTCGCAAAATGAGTACTACCTAACCGACGTCATCGAGCTCCTCAACACGAAGGGTAATACCGTCCGAGCGGTCACCGTTGACGACTCGGACGAAGTGCGCGGAGTAAACGACTCGAAACAACTAGCCGAATGTGAGTCATTGCTAATGGACCGATCTGATGCCAAATAGCCCACAGGAGATGTCGCGTCGGGTACTGTCACGTGACCGCTCTACAAATCTTCTACATCAGGCGAAGCGATGGAACTCGTAACCAAAAAGCGATTGCATCTGTTCACAGGCAGAGCGAACCCTGCCCTTGCACATGAAATTTCTCAACACCTCGGCATCGAACTGGGTGACCCAGGGCTCATTGACTTTGCAAACGGTGAGATTAAATGTCGATTCGAAGAATCCGTTCGTGGTGGGGATGTGTTCATTATCCAATCTCACGCTGCGACCGAAGGTATGAGCGTCAACGACGCGATCATGGAACATCTGATCATGGTCGACGCCGCTCGACGCGCGTCCGCCAAACGCATCACAGCCGTAGCTCCCTTTTATGGCTATGCCCGACAAGATCGAAAAGCGCAGGGTCGTGAACCTATAACAGCGCGACTAGTTTCAGATCTTCTGCGACAGGCAGGGGCGGACCGTTTGGTAAGTATCGATTTGCATAGCGGCCAAATCCAAGGCTTCTTCGAAGGCCCTGTCGACCACCTGACAGCGGCACCGGTACTTATCGACCATCTGCGTTCATTCATACCGCAAGGTTCGGTAATTGTTTCCCCGGACACTGGCCGAGTAAAGGTGGCGGAGCGCTACGCGAAGCGACTCGACTGCGAAGTAGCGACCATCTACAAACGTCGATCTTTGCAATCCGCCAATGAAGTTGAAGCCCTAGGAGTTATGGGCGACGTAGACGGTCGAACCTGCGTCATTATCGACGACATGGTCGATACCGCTGGAACAATCTGTTCGGCCGTAGACACTTTGGTGGGCGGTGGAGCGTCAGACGTTCTGTGTGCCACAACTCACGCCGTTTTCTCGGGACCCGCAATTGATCGGCTCAAGAACTCAGCCCTGAGCAGAGTGATCGTCACCGACACAGTGCCGTTACCTGACTCGAAACGGTTCGACAAACTAGAAGTGCTGAGCGCCGCAGGGATCCTTGCAGACGCCCTTGAATCTGTTTTTGAAGATACCTCGGTATCTGAAATCTTCGACGGAGAAAACCACTCGTAGTGAATTAGGTCCTAGTTCGGGTGAGTGATGACAAGGCCTGCACCCTACAATGGTCACCCCGTTAAGCCCTTCCCTAAGGATCGGCCAAACAGTACTTACCTTGTAGGAGTTACCGGCGATGTCGTCAGAACTGAAGCTTGAGGCCGAAACAGGACGTGATCACGGCAGCCGGTCAGCGCGACGTCTTCGTCGCAGCGACAAAATTCCTGCAATCCTGTACGGACAGGGCTCCGAACCGCTTTCGGTCACTTTAGATCGCCTTAAGTTCAGGGCGACACTTAACGCTGCTGGCCCCAACGCAGTTATCACTCTCGACGTTGATGGAACTGACTACCTAACCATTGTCAAGAATATGCAACGCGATCCCATAGCCAATCGGGTTACCCATGTTGATTTCATGTTGATCGACATAGATCAACGCTTGATAGTCGATGTGCCGATTTCATTGGTGGGCGATGCCGTAGTGGTTCGCCAAGAGGGAGCTGTCGTTCAACAGCAAATGATGACCCTGACCGTCGAAGCGCCCGCTGGCAATATCCCTCAACAGTTTGAAGTTGATATCTCCGAAATGTCGATCGACAACCCGGTCCGCGTATCCGATATTGCATTTGGTAGCGGAGTAGTTCCTCAAGCGGAAGACGACTCCCTCATAGCGATCGGGCAGCGCAGTAGAGCTTCCATCGCCGCAGAAGAAGAAGAAGCTGACGTCGAGGGTGAAGAGTCAGATGAGCTCGGTGAAGGTGCAGAGGCTGGAGAAGACGCAGCAGATGACGCTGACGCCGGCGAAGATGCTGGCGACAACAGTTAAGTTGACGGCCAGTGTCAGTATTTCGCCGGGCCGCCCGACGGCGCGGCACCCCGGCTGATTACCTCGTAGTCGGGCTAGGTAACCCAGGAGACAAATACCTGGGAACGCGACACAATCTTGGCTACGAAGTCATAGAAGCGATAGCCCGAGGCTCTATGTCGTCGCTTGACGCGTCGAAACGTGACTTAGCTCGAATCGCCTTGATTACCCAAGATGAAAACCGAATTGTTCTTGCCTGTCCCACGACCTTCATGAACCTGAGCGGAGAAGCGGTTTCGTTGTTAGTTCGACGCAACGGGATTGAACAATCATCTCGCGTGCTGGTAGTCCACGACGAGTTAGACCTAGAACCCGGTCGGATCAAAATAAAACAGGGCGGCTCAACCGCGGGACACAACGGACTGAAGTCGATCCGACAACACATAGGTACAGATGACTTTGTTCGGATCCGCATGGGCGTAGGTAAGCCTCCCGACCCTCAAAACGGTAGAGACTGGGTTCTGAGGAGACCGTCGCCTACGGATCGTGCCTTACTCGACTCCGCTGTACATGTTGGAGTTGAGGCTGTGAAGACAGTCATGGCTAGCGGCGTGGAACAAGCAATGAATGAAGTAAATGGTCGCCAACCGTGAGCCCGGAGGGTGCCTTATCGGAGTTGCCTCGACGACTTGCCACTGACCAAGTTCTCCAACAGCTGTTAGGCAAAAGCAATGCGCAAGTAGTAGTAGCGCAGGCAGCCCGAGCTTTCTTCCTGGCGGGTGTAACAAACTTAAGTGAGCGCAGCCCGATCGTGGCTGTGACCTCCACCATTAATGAGGCCGAGATGCTGGCCAACGATCTTCGAATCTGGCTGACCGAAGATGAAGTCGAGACTTTCCCGGCATGGGAGACATTGCCCTTCGAAAGAGTCAGCCCCACCACGGCGACCATGGGAAAGCGTCTCGAACTGATCAACAAAATCCAAGAGGGACGCGCTCCGAAAGTCATCGTGAGTCCAATCAGAGCCCTCCTACAGCGGATTAATCCTGAAGCTCGTGATATCCAACCGCTCAAATTCGAACGCGGAGCCGAAGCCGACCTCTCCGAATTAGCCGATGCCCTGGTACTTCAGGGCTATAGACGCGAACTCCAAGTCGAAGGCCGAGGTGAATTCTCGATTCGCGGTGGAATTCTCGATGTCTTCCCCCCAACAAGTGCATCTCCAATCAGATTGGACCTTTGGGGTGACCGAATCGATCGTTTGAGTGAATTCTCAATTTCCGACCAGCGATCAACTGCCGAAATTCAGTCAATCACTATCACCCCAGCGCGGGAACTGACCCCCACCACTCGAGTGCGTCAATGCGCACAAGAACTAATGACCACTGAACCATGGGGTAAGGAACAATGGGATCGACTCGCGTCTGGTGAATTCTATGACGGGATGGAATCCTGGCTTCCGTGGTTAGTTGATGAAGAAGTGATCCTCGCAGATTTGCTAGCACCAAGATCACTAATTCTTTTGTTTGACCCCAAAAGACTGAAGGACCGTGCGTCGGAGATAGTCGCCGAAGAACAAGATTTGGCACAGTCGTTGGCGACTACATGGAAAGCTCTGGAGTCTGGCGGCGAACCCCGAACTTTCCCGGGGCTTCACGTTCCGTTTGAACGTGCGCTGAAAAGTTGTGCGTCCGACGTGTGGACGATTACCCACACCGCATCAAACCCAGATGAGCCTTCCTTTGAAAGTCAACCCTGGGAAACTGCAGCGGGAGGCCCCGATCGTCTTCTCGATCAGATAAGGGATTTATCCCAGCGACCGGACCACCGATTACTTGTTGCAGCGGATGGCCATGGCTCGGCTCAAAGAATGGCCGACGCGCTGCGTGCTGAAAACATTGATCTAACTCTGAATCAAAGCGAAAGGTACGAAGACAGCCCAGGCGGACAAATCGTTGCCGCGCCACTTGAGCACGGTTTCATAGCACCAACTTTGTCACTAGCGGTGTTAACAGAGAGAGACTTAACAGGCCGTCGAAGAACCCACCGCGTCAGCCGCCCGAAGAAGAATGTCCAACGACATTTCGAAGATCTGCAGGCCGGCGACTACGTAGTTCACCACCACCACGGAGTCGCCCGCTACGTCGGCATGGAACACCGGACCCTCATGGGTTCAGAGCGTGATTATCTGGTACTCGACTTCAAAGGTAGCGACAAGCTTTACCTGCCTAGCGATCAAATCGAGTTCATTCGCCCTTATATCGGTGGTGAGACACCTTCGCTCAGTCGAATGGGAGGCACTGAATTTGCAAAGCAAAAGCAGCGCGTCCGAAGTGCCGTCTCCGAAATAGCACAAGAGCTAGTAGTCCTATATCAATCACGTCTGCAAACCGCCGGACACTCCTTTCCCGCCGACACACAGTGGATGAAAGAACTTTCAGAATCGTTTCTATTTGAAGAAACCCCAGACCAGCTAACTGCCATCGAAGAAGTTCTCTCTGACATGGAGTCACCGCACCCCATGGATCGCTTGATATGTGGCGACGTTGGCTTTGGCAAAACCGAAGTGGCAATGCGAGCCGCCTTTAGCGCTATAGCTGAAGGGAAGCAGGTGGCTGTTCTTGTACCGACCACACTTTTGGCACAACAACATCATCAAACCTTTGAAGAACGATTTGCTGGCCACCCAGTGCGCGTGGCGGCCCTGAGTCGCTTTCTAACTCCTTCGCAACAACGACAGGTAATTGCCGAAACTATTGCTGGCGAAGTCGATGTGCTTATCGGAACCCATCGGCTGTTGTCGGAAGATGTGACATTCAAAAACCTAGGACTCTTGATCGTTGACGAAGAACAACGATTCGGGGTTACTCACAAGGAATCCATCAAAAAATTCAAAACCGATATAGACGTGCTTACTCTGAGCGCAACCCCTATTCCCCGAACATTAGAGATGAGTCTTACCGGGATCAGAGATCTGTCGTTGCTTCACACCCCACCAGCAGAACGACAACCCATCTTGACCCATGTGGGCGAATACGATGAACGGGCTACGGCTGAAGCGATCAGAAGGGAGCTACTGCGTGAGGGACAAGTATTCTTCGTTCACAACAAAGTAGAAGACATCACTGAAGTCGCAGCGCGGCTGCAAGAGATGGTCCCCGAAGCTCGGATCGGGGTAGCGCACGGCCAAATGGACGAAGGGTCCCTAGAGCAGGTCGTTATAGATTTCTGGGAACGATCGTACGACGTTCTCGTATGCACCACGATTATCGAATCTGGCATTGATATGCCCAGCGTAAATACCCTCGTGGTTGATCGAGCTGACCTCATGGGACTGGGACAACTACATCAGCTGCGTGGGCGAGTGGGGCGCTCAGAACAGCGAGCCTACGCTTACCTCTTCTACCCACCCACAAGAGCGCTGACTGAGAAAGCTTTCGAAAGACTCAGAACCATAGGTGAGGCCACACAACTTGGTTCAGGCTTTCGAATCGCAATGCGTGACCTTGAAATCCGTGGAGCAGGCAACCTACTCGGAGGCGCCCAATCAGGCCATATAGCAGCTGTTGGTTACGACCTTTACTGTGAGATGGTGACCGAAGCGGTAGCTGAACTCAAGGGTGACCCCATCAATCGGACCCCCGAGGTCAACATCGACTTGCCTATCAAAGCGTTTCTACCTAACAGCTATGTTGAAGCGGAAGAACAGCGACTCGAGGCATACCGGAAACTGGCTGCCGTCAGTGAACTCGTAGAGGTAGCCGATATCGAAGCGGAGTGGATCGATAGATACGGCCCCGTACCTGAAGTAGCTCAAACGTTGCTCCATGTGGGCTTACTTCGAGCAGAGTGTGTAAGCCTCGGAGTGGAGGACATCAGTGTGACGAACCGTAACCGCGTGCGAGTCTCCCCGATCGAATTGACTCAAAGTGAACAGATCCGATACCAAAGGCTCCTCAACGACGAAACTTTCAACGGCGGAACCTATAAAGAGGAGGTCGCCGAGCTAACTATCCACGTGCGCGAAGTGGGACCGAAACTTCCTGGCGACGTATTTAATTTTCTCCGCGAGCTTCGACCCACCAAATAGCGCACTGAACCCGTACCATTTCCTTCGTGACACTCAATTGGTTTAAGAATCTCAAGGTCCCAAGCACAGCCTTAGCGGTCCTGTTGGTCGCCTTAGTCGCCGGCTGTAGCTCCAGCGCCGAACAGGTGGAGGTGCTGGATCGTGACGAAATCTTCGACCGTATTGATCAAGACGGCGACGGCATAGCTTTGCGCGCTGATTATGAAACATTGCTTACCCTCAGCGATCGGACCAAGGTAATTGCGTTTTACCCTGGCGGTAACGTCAGTATCGAGACTGTCCTCGAAAGTCTGAAAGATTCCCCACCGAGTAATTTGGTGGAACCGGAGAATCCCTCCGTTGAAGTTTTTCGGGCACGTTTAACCTCCATGCTTCGGCTTCGTCTCGCAGCAGTAGCGATTGACGAGGCCGGATTTAACATTGACTTTGATGTGGATGACGAGCTCTTGAACTCGCAGGTTCAGACTCACCTGTCGGGTGGATTTGAAGACTGGGCTCAAGAAGAAGCCGTCAAAGCGGATCCCCGGTTAGAGAAGTTCGCAACACCCCACTGCGTCACTGTCATTGCCACAGGAACCGAAACTGAAGCCAGGGCGGCGAAACTGAGACTCGAATCCGGAGACTCAGCTGCAGTAGTAGCCTCAGAGGTCAACTTGGCGGGCACCACGCCATCACCAAACGGAGATGTTGGATGCGCCGATCTGCTCACTTGGGCCAATGCATTTGGTGATACAGCGGCTCCTCTAGGAGACATGAAAGCAGGTGACATCTCAGACGTGGTGTCGATGGCGTCTGATTACAGTCCGACCGGTCGTTTGTGGATGATTTTTTATGTTCGCGAGCTACGCCACGAAGAGAAGAACCTTGCTTTACTAGGCCCATTCGCACAGGGCATTCTGGCTGACCTTGTCGTGAACTACGACGTAGTCATTGACGATGGAATCGGTGCTTGGGATGCCGCCGGCCTTTCAGTGATGTCTGCCAGTTAGATCCACAATGCCCCTGATTGTTGTCGGTGGCCTTGGGCCTGGAACTGAAAGTCTCGTCCCGGAGACGTCGCTCAAATTAGCGAGAGATCACCGCACCTTCCTCCGAACTCGACAGCACCCCTGCGCACATTTGTTCAACGCAGAGCAGTCGTTTGACGAAATATACGATTCCAGCGACTCATTGGAAACCGTATATATAGCGATAGTTGAGAGCCTTGTGAGCGAAGCGAATCGCCATGGAACTATCGGATATCTCGTGCCGGGCTCACCTCTAGTCGCCGAACACACTGTTGACCTTTTGCGGAAGCAGACAAAGGTTGCCGTAGAGGTAATTCCGAGTGTTTCGTTCCTGGACTTAGCATGGGAAAGACTGCATGTTGATCCCATGGCGAAGCGGGTCACTATCGTCAACGGTCAAAATTTTGAAAAAGAAACTATGGGGCTCACAGGATCTGTACTGGTCGCTCAGTGTGACGATCGGTTCGTCTTATCAGACATCAAGCTGTCGATAAATACCAACGAGCCACCCACCGTCACGGTTCTTCAACGCTTAGGGCTCGACAACGAAAGTGTCTTCGAAGTGAACTGGGACGACTTGGACCGCGAAGTCAATCCCGACCACCTGACATGCCTCTGGATATCCGAGTTACCTGCGTCACTAACAACAGATGCAGTCACGCAACTTCACAATGTCGTCGGTCGACTTCGGAGAGAATGTCCCTGGGACCAAGAGCAAACCCACCACAGCTTGATTTCGGGATTACTCGAAGAGGCGAATGAAGTCGTAGAAGCCATTGAGCTGATGGAGACCAAAGGGGCAGGGAGCGACGCACTCGTCGAAGAACTGGGGGACTTACTGTTCCATATCGTTCTCCAATGCGCTATTGGCGAAGAAGAAGGGACCTTTGACCTAGCGGACGTTGCCACAGAAGTTCACGGAAAAATGGTGCGCCGACATCCTCATATTTTCAATCGAGACCCTGGTACTCCCATGCCGACCAAAGAAGAGCTGGCCGAACAATGGAAAGCCATAAAGGCCGCAGAGGGAAACCAAGCTTGAACTGGGCCTTCGATATTGTCTCTCTTCG
>CEUZ01010913.1_pt1 | contig 18241 bp, 13 predicted proteins | sample 361511 | NCBI WGS metagenome assembly CEUZ01 (sample SAMEA2622822, study PRJEB7988) | marine metagenome | biome: marine biome (ENVO:00000447); feature: surface water layer (ENVO:00002042); material: "saline water (ENVO:00002010), including plankton (ENVO:xxxxxxxx)" | depth 5 m
ACATTGAGCCATATACCCCGCCATTTGAAATTGTAAAAGTGCCGCCAGATAAATCATCCATAGTTAATTTTCCTTCCTTAGCTTTATTGCTTAGTTCAAGAATTTTTTTCTCCGTTTCACCAAAATTTAATTTATCTGCGTTTTTTATAATCGGAACCACTAATCCATTTTCTGTACCAACTGCTATCCCTATATGAAAATAATTTTTATATATTATATTTTGTTCTCTTATTTCTGCATTCACAGCAGGAAAATCATTTAAAGCATTTATTACTGCTTTTACAAAAAATGACATAAAACCAAGTTTTACTCCATATTCTTTTTCAAAAACTTCTTTTTTCATTGTTCTAACTTTAATGATTTCTGACATATCGACTTCATTAAACGTAGTTAATATCGCTGCTGTATTCTGTGCTTCTTTAAGTCTTAAAGATATTGTTTGACGAATTTTTGACATAGGCACAATTTCTTCTAATTCTGTTTTTTCTTTATCTTTTTTTGTTTTACTTAAATTATTATTTAAGTAATTAATCACATCACTTTTTGAAAGGTGGTCTTCTTTAGCTGTAGACAATATTTTTGATGTATCAATATTTTTTTCTTCAATTAATTTTTTTGCAGAAGGTGAAATGGATCTTGATTTTGTCGAAGGATTTTCTGAAACTTTTTTTAAATCTTTATTTGTTTCTTTTATATTATTATCTATTTTTTTATTAGAATCATTATTTGCTTTTACATTTTGTTCGTTAATAATACCTAATATGCCTCCAACAGCGACATCTTTCCCTGCATCAACTTTAATACTTTCAAGTACACCTGAGCTTGGAGCTGAAACCTCGAGAGTTATTTTGTCAGTTTCTATCTCTACTAGTGGCTCATCAATTTGGAAACTATCTCCTTCTTTTTTTAACCATTTTGCAACAGTAGCTTCAGTAATAGATTCGCCTAAGGTCGGTACTTTTATTTCAACTGACATAATTCTTGTTTATTAGCATTTTTATATATTTATTCAATTGGGAGCTTATATTGTCTTAAAGAAACGCCTTCCCAAAGCGCTTTAATTTCATCAATCTTAGTATTTAAGGCTAATCTAATAATATTTTTCTGATTAGATAAATGACGTTCGTACGAACCTGTAGCAGGTGTGGCGGAAGCTCTACGCCCAATAAAATATATATTTTTCTGATGTTTTTTTAATTTTGATAAAATATCATTAATTCTACTATTAACAAAACCCCATGCACCCATATTTTTTGGCTCTTCTTGACACCAAATAATTTCTACATTTTCAAATTCTTCAAGTTCCATAGTTAAGGGTTCGTAGGGAAAAGGATATAATTGTTCTAAACGTATTATATATATATCTGGTTTATTTAGTTTATTGCGCTCTTCTATTAAATCAAAATAAATCTTTCCTGAACAAATTATAACTCTGGAAATTGATTTTTTATTATTTTGGATTTTGTCTCCAAGTGTTCGATGAAAAGTTGAATTATTTGTAAATTCTTCAATAGAAGATACATTATTTTTATTTCTTAATGGAGATTTTGGAGTCATGATAACTAAAGGTTTTCTAAAATTTCTATGTATTTGTCTTCTTAACGCATGGAAATAATTAGCTGGTGTTGTGCAGTTAATTATTTGAATATTATCTTCTGCGCACATTTGTAAAAATCTTTCTAATCTAGAACTAGTATGTTCCGGCCCTTGTCCTTCATGCCCATGAGGAAGTAAAAGTGTCAAGCCAGACATTCTTAACCACTTTCTTTCTCCTGCAGTAATAAATTGATCAATAATAACTTGAGCATTATTTGCAAAATCTCCAAATTGAGCTTCCCAAATAACTAATGTTTTAGGATCTGCTTGAGAATAGCCATACTCAAATCCCAAAACACCAAGTTCAGATAAAAAACTATCTACAACCTCAAATAAGCCTTGTTTTGGTTTAAAGTGCCTTAATGGAACAAATCTTGATTCATTTTCCTGGTCATAAAGAACTGAATGACGCTGACTAAAAGTTCCTCTTCCGCTATCTTGTCCTGATAACCTAACACCAAAATTTTCTTCAAGTAATGTTGCAAAAGCTAGTGATTCAGAAGTTGCCCAATCGATATTAATTCCTTCTTCGATTGATTTTAATCTTTTTTCAAATAATTTCCTAATTTTTGGATGAGTATTAAACTCTTCAGGAATTTTATTTATAAGATAACCTATTTCTTTTAATTTCCCTTTTTCTACTGATGTTTCGCCACGTCTAGCACCAAAACTAGCTGTAGAGAACCCAGCCCAATTACCTTCAAGCCAATCTGCTTTATTTAAAATATTTGATGGTGAAGAAGAGTACTCCTGATTTAAGAATTTTTCAAAATCAGATTCCATTTTTTTTACATTTTCTTTTTTAATAATATTCTCTTCAAGTAATTTTTTCTCATAAATTTTTAATGTGGATGGATGAGAGTTAATTTTTTTATACATCAGAGGTTGTGTAAAAGATGGTTCATCTGCTTCATTATGACCTGAACGTCTATAACAAAACATATCAACCACTACATCTTGTTTAAATTTAATCTTATATTGTGAAGCAATTCTTGATGCGTGTACTACGGCCTCTGGATTGTCTCCATTAACATGAAAAATAGGAGCCTGAACCATTTTTGCAATTTCAGTACAATATGGAGCTGATCTTCCGTATACAGGCATTGTGGTAAACCCAATTTGATTATTGATAACATAATGAACTGTTCCCCCAGTTCTAAAACCTCTCAATTGTGACATTGCAAATGTTTCTGCAACAATTCCTTGTCCTGCCATGGCCGCATCCCCATGTATTAAAATACTCATAACCTTATCATTTGTTTTATCTTTCAAAATTGTTTGCTTTGCTCTCACCTTACCAACAACAACTGGATTAACGGCCTCTAGATGAGAAGGGTTTGGGCTTAAAGTTAGATGGATTTTTTTTCCATCAAACTCACGATCCGTTGAAACACCTAGATGATATTTTACATCACCTGTACCTAAAACCTCATTGGGATCATTTAAATTTCCTTGAAATTTTGACATAATTTCACGATAAGATACATCAAATAACGTTGCTAATATTGTTAAACGTCCTCTGTGAGCAGTACCTATTTCAATTTCTTTTATACCAGCAAGACAAGCTTGTTTTACAATTTGTTCTAAACCCGGTATAGCTGATTCTCCTCCCTCAAGGCCATATCTTTTTGTTCCCAAAAACTTTTTGTCTAAAAAACGTTCAAAAAATTCAGCCTGAAGCAGTCTTTCAAATATAGATTTTTTACCTAATTCTGTAAATTTCGATCTATTAAGTGGCTCTTCAATTTTCTCTTGAATCCATTGTTTTTGTTCTGGGTTTTGAATATGTAAAAATTCAACTCCAATATATCCTGAATATGTTTGTTTAAGAATATTAATAATATTTTTAAGACTAGAGGTATCTAACCCCAAACTACCATCAATAAATATTTCACGATTTAAATCTGATTCAGAAAAACCATATGATTTATAATCTAATTCAGTATGATAATTTTTTTTTAACATATTAAGAGGGTCTAGATTGGCTATTAAGTGACCATTAATTCTATAAGCTCGAATTAATCTTAAAGCTCGTATTGAATCTAAAGTGGAAATTTTTAAAGATTCTGAGTTTAATTGAGGAACAATTTTTTTAATTTCTTTAAAATCTAAATTTTCAATTATTTTAGTATTTCTTTTTTTCCACTTTGGGCCTCTAAAATCACTTAAAACAGATATTTCATCTTCATTTAAAGATTGAAAAAAATTAACCCAGCTAGAGTCTATTGATTCTTTATTTTGTTTATATTTAATAAACAACTCAGCAACATAAGGTGCGTTAGCTCCATTTAAAAAAGTATCTTTATTGCTCATGAATCCATTGCTTTTTTTATTGTTTCGCCTAATAAAGATGGCGATTCAGCTATATATACCCCACTTTTCTTAAACGCATCAATTTTTGATATTGCTGTACCTTTTTTACCATTTACTATGGCACCTGCGTGCCCCATTCTTTTCCCTTTAGGAGCTGTCATTCCTGCTATAAATGCTGCCATAGGTTTTTTTATTGATGAGTTTTTTATAAATTCTGCAGTATCTTCTTCGGCTGATCCGCCAATTTCTCCGATTAATAATATTCCTTCTGTTTTTTTATCTGAAAGAAAAAGTTTAATACAATCAATGAAATTCATTCCATTTATTGGGTCTCCTCCAATGCCCACAACAGAAGATTGACCTAAACCAATTTCTGTAGTTTGCCAAACAGCTTCATAAGTTAAGGTTCCAGAACGACTTACTATTCCAATTTTTCCTTTTTTATGAATAAATCCAGGCATAATTCCCATTTTACATTCATTAGGTGTAATTAAACCTGGACAATTAGGTCCTATGAATTTTATTTTTTCTTTTTTTATTCTTTTTTTTATTTCAACCATATCTAAAATGGGAATGCCTTCAGTTATACAAACTATTAGTGGAATTTTTGAATCAATAGCCTCATGTATGGCAGCTGTTGCAAATTTTGCAGGAACATAAATTATTGTTGCGTCTGCACCTGTTTTGTTTTTAGCTTCTTGGACAGAATCAAAAACTGGCAAGCCTAAATGTTTAGTTCCACCTTTACCAGGAGTAACTCCACCGACCATATTCGTTCCGTATGTAATTGACTGCTTAGTGTGAAAAGTTCCTTGTGATCCTGTAATACCCTGACAAATAACTTTAGTGAATTTATTTATTAAAATAGACATTCAATTATTAATTTTTTCTACTGATTTTTTTGCTGCTTCATTTAAAGAATTTGCAGCGATTATATTTAATTTTGATTTATTAATTACTTCCCGTCCTTGCTTTGCATTGGTTCCTTCAAAACGAATAACTATTGGTAATTTTAATTTTAATTCTTCTGCTGCACTTATGATTCCTTGAGCAATCATATCGCATTGAATTATTCCTCCAAATATATTAATTAAAATTACTTTTACGTTAGGATCTGATTGAATTATTTTAAACCCTTGTATTGTTCTTTCTTTATCAGCTGTGCCGCCTAGATCTAAAAAATTTGCTGGGTTGCCCCCATATAGTTTTATTATATCCATTGTTGCCATTGCCAATCCTGCTCCATTAACCATACATCCAATAGAGCCATCTAATTTAACATAATTCATGTTATTTTTAGCGGCTTTCAACTCCATTGGATCTTCTTCACTTTCATCTCTTAATTTTAATATTTCAGGATGCCTAAATAATGCATTATCATCAAAGCTCATTTTAGTATCTAACAATACCAATGTATTATCTTCGGTTATAGCAAGTGGGTTTATTTCTATTGTTGATGCATCCAATTCATTAAAAATTTTTAATAATTTTTCAATAATTAAAAAGAATTCTTTTTCCTGTTTTTTAGTAAAAGATAATTTATCTGTTATAAATTTTAATTCTTTTATATTTATTTTTTTTGAATCATCCAGGTAGTAATATATTATTTTATCTGGATCGTTTGTTGCAACTTCTTCAATATCCATTCCCCCTGAATCTGAAACCATCAACATAATTTTTGAAAATTTTCTATCGATTATTAAACTTAGATAAATTTCCTTTTTAATTTTACATCCTTCTTCTACATAAACAGTATTAACTTGTTTTCCTTCTGGCCCAGTTTGTTTTGTTATTAATTTTTTACCCAGCATAAACTCAATCTCTTTTTCTACATCATTTAAATTATTTAAAATGCTCACTCCGCCTTTATTTTTCTTTTGGCCTAAAAAGTAACCTGAGCCTCTCCCACCTGCATGTATTTGGGATTTAACTACCCATGGAGGACCTTTTAATTTATTTATATAAGAAATTTTCTCTGGTTTTTTTTGAAATACAAAACCTTTTGGGATAGGTAGCTTATATAAACGTAACAGTTCTTTTGCCTGATACTCGTGAATATTCATTAATTATGTATTATCTATTTTTTTATTAATTTATTAGCTAATAATGTTAAATCTCTAACAGCTTTAACTGATTTCAAAAATTGTTTTTTTTCTAATTGAGTTAGAGTTAATTCTATAATTCTTTCCACTCCTCTTGAGCCAATTATCACCGGTACTCCAACATATAAATTTTTAATATTGTATTGACCATTTAAAAAAGCCGCGCAAGGTAAAACACGTTTTTTATCCTTTAAATAAGACTCTGCCATAGCAATAGCGGATGAAGCAGGTGCATAAAATGCTGAAGATGTTTTCATTAAAGCACCTATTTCCCCACCTCCATCCCTGGTTCTTTTTATAATCTTTTCAATTCTACTTTTACTGGACCATTTTAATTTAATCAAATCTGGAACTGGTATACCTGAAATTGTTGCATATCGAATTAATGGGACCATAGTGTCGCCATGTCCTCCTAAAACAAATGCACTTACATCTTCCACCGAAACACGGAATTCCTCTGCTAAAAAATATTTTAATCTAGCGCTATCTAAAACACCTGCCATTCCTATACACATATTAGTTTTTAGTTTTGAAGTTTTTTGTAAAATGCTCACCATTGCATCTAAAGGATTTGTTATGCATATAACAAAAGCTTTTGGACAATATTTATTAATTGCTTTCCCAACTTCTTTTATTATTAAAGAATTTTTACCAACTAAATCATCTCTTTTCATTCCAGGTCGCCGTTGTAGTCCAGCAGTAACAATTACAACATCTGCATTTTTCATTGAGGAAAAATTATTTGATCCATTAATTTTAGAATTAAATCCTTCAATTGTAGATGATTGCGAGAGATCCAAAGCTTTTCCTTGGGGAAAACCTTTAACTATATCTATTAAAACTACATCACCAAGTTCTTTTAACCCTATAAGATGAGCAAGTGTCCCGCCAATATTTCCTGAACCAACTAGTGCTATTTTTTTTCTCATTTTATTTATTTTTATATATTAATTATTTTTTTTGAACAATGGCCTTCTTTAATCCTGCAATTGCTTTTGCTGGATTTAAACCTTTTGGGCACGAAGTTGTGCAATTCATTATTGAGTGACAACGATATAATTTAAAGGAATCATCTAATTGATTAAGTCGTTTTTGACTTTTTTTATCTCGAGAATCATTTATCCAACGCGATGCTTGTAATAGTGTAGCTGGTCCTAAAAATTTCTCACTATTCCACCAATAACTAGGGCAAGAAGTTGTGCAACAAAAACATAAGACGCATTCCCAGGATTCATCTAGTTTTGATCTATTTTTTTTAGACTGTAAATGTTCCTTCTGATTATTTTCAATTGGTTTTTTATTACTTTGTAACCAAGGCTCAATCGATTCTAATTGTTTATAAGCGTTAGATAAATCTGGAACTAAATCTTTAATGATTTCCATATGAGGTAATGGATATATTCTTATGTCATTATCTATTTCATCAATTGGCTTTAAACATGCAAGAGTATTAATTCCATTTACATTCATGGCACATGAACCACAAACTCCTTCTCTGCAAGATCTTCTAAAAGTTAGCGATGTGTCAATTTCATTTTTAATTTTTATTAAAGCATCAAGAACTTTGGGACCACATTTATCAAGATCAATTTCATATGTGTCAATTCTTGGATTTTGATTATCATCAGGACTCCAACGATAAACATTAAATTTTTTAATATTCTTTTTAGATATTTTTGATCTATAATATTTGCCCTTAGTAATTTTTGAATTTTTAGGTAAAATAAAATCAGCCATATTAATAAACTCTGGTTTTTGGAGGGATACTTTTAATTTTATTTGTTAAAGTATCCATATTTACCTGTCTTGAACCAAGAACAACATTATTATTTTCTACCCAAACTAATGTATGTTTTAAATATTTTTCATCATCTCGAATAGAATAATCTTCTCTTGCATGAGCTCCTCTACTTTCTTTTCTATCGAGAGCAGAATGTAAAGTAACTTTCGATTGAATTAACAAATTATCTAGCTCTAGAGCTTCAACTAGATCTGTATTGAAAATTAGTGACTTATCTTTAACGTTTAAATCATTATAAGAATTTTCTACTTCTGTCATTTTTTTTATTCCTTCAGAAATTAAATCATGATTTCTGAAAACTGAGCAATTTTTTTGCATAATTTTTTGCATATTAATTCTAATTTCACCAGTTTTTAAATTTCCATTTGAGTTTCTTATTTTGTCAAATCTTTCAATAATCTTATCTGTAATATTGTTATTTAATACAGGATGGTTTGTGTTTGGTAAAATTTTTTCTTTTGCTGTATCGCTAGCTGCTTTACCAAAAACTAGAAGGTCTATAAGTGAATTAGTTCCTAAGCGATTAGCTCCATGAATTGATACGCATGCTGCTTCCCCTACGGCCATTAATCCTAAGCAAACATTTTCTGGGTTACTTTTTGTAGGTTGTAAAACTTCAGTACGATAATTAGTAGGAATGCCTCCCATATTGTAATGAACGGTAGGAATAACAGGTATAGGTTCTTTTGTAACATCAATCCTACAAAAAGAATGCGCATTTTCAACAACTCCAGGGAGCCTTTTTTGTATTAAATTTGAATCTAAATGTTCTAAATGAAGAAGTACATGATCCTTTTCGCTACCACAACCCTTACCTTTATTAATTTCCATTGTAATAGCTTTACTAACAACGTCTCTCGAAGCTAAATCTTTTGCATTTGGTGCATAATTTTCCATAAAATGATCGCCTTTAGAATTAGTTAAAAATCCCCCCTCGCCTCTTGCACCTTCAGTTATTAAAACTCCTGAGCCATAAAGTCCTGTTGGATGAAATTGAACAAATTCCATATCTGATAGAGGAAGTAATGATCTAAGCGCCATTGCATTGCCATCTCCAGTACAAATATGTGCACTAGTTGAAGAAAGATATGTTCGACCATGGCCTCCCGTAGCTAATATCGTTTGATGAGCATGAAATCTATTAAGAGTTCCATCTTCTAAGCACCATGCTATAACTCCTCTACAGACATTTTCATCATCCATTAATAAATCAAGAACAAAATATTCATTAAAAAATTCTACATGTTGTTTTAAACATTGTTGATACAAGGTGTGCAGCAGAGCGTGTCCTGTTTTGTCAGCTGCAGCACAAGCACGTTTAGCTGGAGGGCCTTCTCCATTTTGTGTTAAATGTCCGCCAAAAGGTCTTTGATAAATTTTTCCTTCATCGGTTCTACTAAATGGCATTCCGTAACTTTCTAATTCAATTACAGCCTTTTCAGCATTAAAACATAAATATTCAATCGCATCTTGATCACCTAACCAATCAGATCCTTTAACTGTATCATACATATGCCAGCGCCAATCATCTTCACCCATATTTCCTAAAGCTGCTCCTATTCCACCTTGAGCAGCTACAGTATGACTTCTTGTAGGGAAAACCTTAGATATACAAGCTGTTTTTAAATCTTTTTCAGCCATACCTATACTTGCTCTTAGTCCAGAGCCTCCAGCGCCAACAACAATAACATCATAGTAGTGATCAATTATATTATATGATTTTAACATTTATGTAGAGATTTGAATGATACAAATAGATAATATAGAAAAAGCTATTAATACGTATGAGAGAAAATTAACAAATTTAATTATTTTATTTCTATTATCTTCTGAATAAATATAGTCTTCTAAAATTGTCTGCATACCCAATTTGCTATGATATATAGTTATAATCATCATTATCAAAAACAAGTAGCTATTAATTTTAGAAGAAAAAAAAATTAAAGTCTCATTATAATTATAATTCATTAAACTTACAAAATTCAATAAGAACCATAATATTAAAGGAATTAAAACTATTGCAGTGATTCTTTGTGCTAACCAATGTATTCTTCCAGATTTCATATTATATCCAAAGCTGTTAACCACAGTAATGTGGTTGATAATAATGTAATAAATAAGACTAAATAACCTGTCCTATGTACATTATTTAATTCTATTCCGTATCCAATTGACCAAATTAAATATCTAAGACCATTTATTAAATGATATAAAATTGCAAATGACCATAAAAATAATATAATATTAAATAGTGCATTGTCGTAGAAAAAATACAACAATTCAAAATATTCCTTGCCAATCGCTAGTAAAAATAGCCATAATACTAAAAAAACAGTTCCGATACTTAACAATATTCCAGTCGCTCTATGCAAAATAGAAAGTAGGGCTGTTTGAACTTTTTTATGAATTGTTAAATGCGGTGAAATTGGTCTTTTGAATTTATTATTCATTAATTTTTATTATAGATGAATATTTACTTTATCAATGAAGTAACTATAAAAATTCTTATTATAAGCAGATAGTTAGATAAATTACTGAAACAATTCTATATGTGGATAAGTTCGTGGATTAAAGTTCTAATTACAATAAAAATATACATTTTAATTATTTAATTTACCAAAATATTACAAACTATAGAAAGTAAATGTGTCAATTTTTGCTTGAAATTTAAGCCCAAAAGGTATTTTATGTTGAATGTCTTTATTGTAAAGATGAAAAGCCGGGAAATAAGTCCACTTTTAAACTACGGTGGATAAAATCCCTCTAAAGAAGTTAAAAGATAGTTGTTCTGGGAGGAATGCCTGTTTTCTAGCTGATTTAATACACTTTTCGCCGGGTGTTTTAACTAAACTTTTGAGGTAGTAGTTAAATTGAACACAGATTTCATTAAAGCTATTGGCTATTTAGCCTTTCCCGGCTCATTAATCCTTGACTTGTTTATCTGATTTAACAAAAAACATTATAAACATACCTAAAACAAGAAATACTATCACGCAGGACATTCCTGCCCTTTGTGAATTGAACGCAGAAGTTAGAAATGCGAAAGCCCATGGTCCTAAAAAAGATGTAATCTTTCCTGATAATGAATAGAAACCAAAAAATTCTGTCTTTTTCTCTTGAGGAACTGATTTTGCAAAATATACACGACTTGCTGATTGTATTGGGCCAAAAAATAAACTTAATGTAATCCCAATCATCCAAAAAATATTTTTTTCATTAACTATTAGAATACTTAATCCACATAATATCATTATCATCAATGAAAATATAATTATCTTTTTTGAACCTATTTTATCCTCAACAAATGAAAAAATAATAGCACCAAATCCTGCAGCTATATTGGTAGCTATGCCGAATAAAATTACTTCATTAAATGGCATTCCAAATGTGCCTGCAGCATAAATACCTCCAAAAGCAAAAACGGTATTAATGCCATCAATATAAAATAATCTTGCAATTAAAAATCTTAATAAATTTATATATTTTTTTATTTCTTTATATGTTTTATAAATTTCGTTAATGCTTTTTTTTGCTGTGTGGAAAAAATTTACTGATTTGCTTTCTTCATCTTTATAAAAAATAAATAAAGGTAAAGAAAAAAATATAATCCATAATCCTACCAAAGGTCCACATACTCTTATATGTTCGTAATTATTTTTATCTAAACCAAATAAAGGAGAATCACTTTGCACAAAAAAAACTAAAATAAAAACAAGTATACTTAAACCTCCAAAATATCCAAACCCCCATGCTAAACCAGAAATTTTACCATACTCTTTTTTATTTGAAATAATTTTAAGTTTTGCATTATAAATTGTAAAAGCTAACTCACTTGTTACCTGGCCAATAATAACAAGTAAAAGAATAATAAAAAATATATTATCATCCGGATTCCCGTACCATAAACCCATTGCTGCAAATGCATAAATAAAAGTAAATATAATTAACCATTTTTTTAAACTTTTTGTTTGATCAACAAATGATCCCATAAAAGGACTAATAAAAGCAATTATTAAGCCAGAAATTGCAATTGCATAGCCCCAATATACTGAGCCAATTTCAGTATCTGATGCTATCACTTCTGTGAAGTAGGTTGCAAAAATAAAAGTTGTAATAACTGTTCCCCAAGCACTATTAGCCCAATCATATAATGCCCAAGAAAATTTAACTTTTAAATTTTGGTTATTATTAAGATTCATTGTTTATCATTTCTGATGCTCTTTCTGCTATCATTATGGTAGGTGCATTTAAATTCCCACTGGTAATTTCTGGCATAACAGAAGCATCAACAACTCTAATATTTTTTAAAGCATGAATTTTCAATTTTTCATCAACCACTGACATTTTATCTTCCCCCATTTTTAAGGTACATGATGGATGATATGCTGTTTCTGATTTTGATCTTATATATTCCTCTAATATCTCATTAGTGTTCGCATCTTTTCCAGGACTGACCTCTTGTCCTGAAAATGGATCTAAAGAACTTTGATTAAGAATTTTTCTTGCTACATGAATACTTTCAATTGTCTGTTTAAGATCATCTGTATCCTCCAAATAATTAAATTGTATTTTTGGATAATCGTATGGATTTGAGCTAAACAATTTTATATGCCCTCTACTTTTTGGATGATTTGGACTTGCATGCAATTGGTATCCATGTCTATCAGGATTAACTAGACCGTGGTTAATTACAAATGCTGGAAAAAAATGAAATTGAATATTAGGATACTTTTGTTCTGGCGATGATTTGCAAAACCCTCCTGCTTCTAGAAAAGAAAATGAACAAGGACCACTTTTTGTTAAGAACCATTGAATCCCAATTCTCAGCATATTTAATTTATTTACATATGAATATAAAGTATCCGGTGTTTTGCATTCCTGCTGAATATAAGTTTCTAAATGATCTTGTAAATTTTTTCCTACACCTTCAAGTGAATGAACAACTTCAATACCATTATCTTTCAAATGATCGGCGGGACCTATCCCAGAAACCATAAGTAATTGCGGTGAATTAATTGAGCCACCACTTAAAATTATTTCTTTATTTGCATAAATTTTTTCAACTTTATCTTTAATCTTTACTTTAATACCAATAGCTTTTTTCCCATCAAAAATAATTTTTTCTACAAAGGATTCACTAAATATTTTTAAATTGCTTCTATTTTTTGCTTGATTTAAATAATATTTAGAAACACTGGCTCTTTCCCCTTTATGAATGGTTACATCATACATTCCAAATCCTTCCTGTTCCTTACCATTCATATCTTGGTTTATTTTATAACCAGCTTCACCTGCCGAATCAATAAACGCTTTAAATAAAGGATTTTGATTTTTTGATTGATTAACTGGAAGAATTCCATTTCCACCTCTGTATTGATTTTCACCTTCTGACCAAGTTTCAATTTTTTTAAAGTAAGGCAAAACTTTTTCATAAGACCAATTTTTTAACCCAAAAGAAGCCCATCTTTCATAATCATTAGGATTCCCTCTAACAAATACCATTCCATTATGGGCGGAACATCCTCCAATCATTTTTCCTCTTGGACAAAAAAGTTTTCTATTATTTAAATTTGGTTCTGGTTCTGAATAATATTTGTAATTATACTTCGGATCATGCATTGTATACAAAATTGCAAGTGGCATTTTAACTTTCCAAATATCACTTGTTTTACCTGCTTCAAATAAAGCTACATTGTTTTTTGATTTTTCTGATAAACGATTAGCTAGGACACATCCTGCGGAACCTGCTCCAATTATTATATAATCAAAATTCATAATATAGTTATTTATAATTCCTATAAAAATACGTTAATAAAACTGAAATAAATATAAATATAAGACAAAATATACAAATAAAATTAATTCCTAAATTATAATCAATAAAAAGACCAAATAAAAAAGGTGAAAGGGCGGTTGAAAATACTCCTATTGCATGAAGTAATGACCTTATTGCGCCTAAATTTAAGACTCCGTAAAGCTCTGCCCATAATGAACCCATCATAGGTATGCCTAATCCTGTAGATAAGGATATGAGACTCATATAAATTATTATAATTATTTGTTTGTCACTTATTAATAACATTAAAATTCCAAAAAACATTGGAATCAAATACGCTGGAATAAGAAGTCTTGTCTTAAACTTATCAACTAATGGACCACCTATTAACAAACCTATGACACTAAATAAGCCATAAAACATAAAACTTGTAGCTAGAAGTTCTAAGCTCCAAGATTTTTCATTTGCAATGTGCACTTGGTAAAAAAGTAAACCAGTAATAATAAATGGAGGGGCCAGATAAGAAGGTAAATATATATAAAATTTAAAATCCTTCAAAACTTCTAATCTGTTAAAACTTAAAATATTTTTATTGTTTTCCTGTGTTTTTAAAAATTCGTTATGTCGATATTCATGATTTCTTAACAAAAACAAATATAATGGAATAAATATTACCACAATACTTAAACCTGCATAAAACCATGTAAATTCCCATCCTACAATTTTAATCAAAAAAACAACTAAAGTAGGAAAAATTACTTCCCCTATAGGTTGGCCAAAGCTTCCAAAAGATAATGCCTTACCGCGATTTTTTTCATAATATCTTGCCATACTAGTTTGACTGGTGTGCCCCATAGCTCCCTGACCAAAAAAACGTAATCCAAATATAACGACAAAAATTAAAGAAGGCATGTATTGCAAATATGCCATAGCAAAACAAGATAGGGCTAAACCTAGTGAAACTATAAATGTAAAAAATTTAAGATCCAATCTATCAATCAATTTGCCAAACCAAATTAATAAAACTGCACTTAATATGGTAGATATAGAATAAATTAATCCAAAATCCGCATTTGATAAGTTTAAAGATTCTCTAATTTGAAAATTAAATAAAGAAATAAAAAAAGTCTGTCCATAACTAGCAAAAAGAGCAGTAAATAAACCAAAAAATAAAAATCTTGATTGTGATAAAAAAAATTTAAAAAACAATATTATTCTCCAATAATTATTATAGTATAAAAGATATTCCTAATTTTATTTTATAGTAAATGAAAAAATTAGATCAAAATAATATTCAAACATTAATCAAACTTTTAAAAGCAGGTCAACTAATTAAAGTAGAAAATATGGTTATTGATTTATTAAATAAGTATCCAAATGAATCAATTCTTTACAATATTATTGCAACATCTTTGAGAAAACAAAATAAATTTAATGAAGCTATTGAAAAATATGAAAAAACAATTGAACTTGATTATAAAAACTTATCTGCTTTGAATAACTTAGCGGGTACATATGCTATAATTGGGGAAACGGATAAGGCAATAGAATATTACAATAAATTACTTAAATTAAAACCCGATCACGCAGAAGCTTATAATAATTTAGCAACTATATTTGCAGGAAAAGGAAATATAAAAAGCTCAATAGAAAATTATAAAATTGCCTTGAACATTAAACCTAATTATCTAGATGCTTTAAATAATTTAGGATTCATATTAAAAAGCATAGGAAAAATTAATGAAGCTTCAAAATATTATGACAAAGCTTTCAAAATTGATTCTAAAGATATAAGATATGCAATCAATGCATCGCTACTATTGCCACCAATTACAGAATCAATAAAAAGCATCAAACTAAGTCGTGAAAATTATTTAAAAGGTTTAAAAAATTTAAAAAAATATAAATTAACTTTATTGGAAACTGGTAATATTATTTTACCCCAAACTTTTTTTCTATCCTATCATGCAAAAAATAATCTAAATTTGGCAAGAAACACAGCAAAATTATATAAAAAGATAATTCCAAGTGTTTCTTATTCAAAAAAAAGAAAGGAAGAAACTAATAAAAAAATTAAAATTGGTTTTATTTCTCAATTTTTAACAGATCATACAATAGGTAAACTTTTTGGAGGATTAATAAAAAATTTAAATAAGCAAAAATTCGAAATTATAATTTTTCACAATTTACTAACAAAGTTATCAAAAACTAAGATAGAGATTGATAATAGTGCAAACAAAGTAATTCTTTTAAAATCAAATCTTATTGATCAACAAAGCCAAATTATTGAAGAAAATTTAGATATTTTATTTTTTACAGACATTGGTATGTCTTCAATAACATATTTTTTAGCTCTATCAAGATTTGCACCTGTTCAAGTTGTAACCTGGGGACACCCTGAGACAACTGGCATGGACACTATTGATTATTTTCTCTCATCCACTCTTTTAGAAACAAAATTTTCTAATAAAAATTATTCAGAAAAATTAATATGTTTAAAAGATTTTCCTATATTTTATGAATTACCAAAAAAAATTAAATTATTTAAAAGAAAAGATTTAAATTTACCAGAAAAAACAAGATTGTATGGATGCCCACAATCTCTTTATAAATTGCATCCAAATTTTGATTCTATATTAGCAAAAATTCTAGAAAAAGATTCTGACAGTTTTATCGTTTTCATTGGAGGAAAGGGAATAATTGAATACTGGATTAAAACTTTAAAAAATAGATGGTCTAAAAATTTTCCTATAATTAATGAAAAAGTTATATTCACTAAAAGACTTTCATTAAATGAATTCATTTCTTTTTGTAGTTGCGTAGATGTTTTATTAGATCCTATATATTTTGGTGGAGGAAATACTTTTTTAGAATCAATGGCTGTGGGAACACCGAGTATAACAATGCCAAATTCATATTTACGATCGAATATCACTTCAGCGGCTTATAAACAAATGAAAATAAAAGACCCTCCGATTGTTAATAATTCTAATGAATACGTAAATTTAGCTATTAATCTTGCAAAGAATAAAAAAAAGAATTTAAAAATGAGAAAAGATTCAGTTCTAGCTTCTAAAAAAAATCTTTTCAAAAATTATAAAGCATTACAACAATTTGAAATATTTCTTGAAAAAGCTTACTTAAAGTCACAATCTAGAAAAACTCTTAATGATGGTTATGTTATTAAGATATAATCATATATAATATTTAATTAAATTCAAAATATGAAAAAAAATATTTTAGTAACTGGTGGTGCTGGATTTTTAGGTTCGCATTTATGTAATGAGCTAATTAATAGTAATTTTAATGTTACATGTTTAGATAATTTATTTACTGGAAAAATTGAAAATTTAAAACATTTAGAAAATTATAAAGAATTTAAATTTATTAAACATGATGTTACTGAATATAAAGATATAGAATGTGATTATATTTTTCATTTAGCGTGCCCAGCAAGCCCAATTCAATATCAAAAAGACCCCGTAAAAACTGTGTCAACAAATGTTGAGGGAACATTAAATATGTTAAAGTTAGCAAATTTTAGAAAAATTCCTATACTTTTTACATCTACAAGTGAAGTTTATGGCGATCCTGAAGTGTCTCCTCAAAAAGAAAGTTACTGGGGACGCGTAAATCCGGTTGGGCCTAGAAGTTGTTATGATGAGGGGAAAAGATGCGCTGAAACATTGTGTTTTGATTTTTTCAGACAGTACAAATTAGAAATTAAAGTAGTTAGAATATTTAATACATATGGACCTAAAATGGATCTTAATGACGGAAGAGTTGTATCTAATTTTATTATACAAGCTCTTAAAAATTTACCATTAACAGTTTATGGGGATGGGAAACATACGAGAAGTTTATGCTATGTTTCAGATTTAATTGATGGATTAATAAATATTTCCAAATTAAAAAAAGATTTTACTGGTCCAATAAATTTAGGAAGAAATGAGGAAATTTCTATGCTGGAATTAGCTAAAAAAATTATTAAACTAACAAATTCTAAATCTTCTATAGAATTTCATAATCTTCCTGAAAATGACCCACATCAAAGAAATCCAGATTTAGATTTAGCAAAAAAAACTATAAACTGGAATCCTTCAATTAATCTAGAAAGTGGATTAAAGAAAACTATAAACTACTTTGAAGAATTGATATAATTAATTATTGCGCCTGTAGCTCAACTGGATAGAGCACCAGACTTCGGATCTGGGGGTTAGGAGTTCGACTCTTCTCAGGCGCGCCAATAAAAAATATTGGTTAAATTATTTTATTTAATATATAAAATTTTATTTATTTATGAATAAAGAGGTTTATTTAATTCGACATGGACAATCAGAAGCAAATATAGCTCTTGATTTAGATAAACCTAATTTTTATTATGACGCAAAACTAACTTCTTTGGGGAAAAAACAAGCACAAGATACTCAAAAGAAATTAAATAATATAGATTTTGATTTATTGCTGTGTTCTCCTCTTACAAGAGCTTTGCAAACTTTTAGTTTGATTTTCCCTAATTTATCTTCAGAAGCAGTGATCTTACCTTTCGTCAGAGAACATTCTTTGTGCTCTAGTGAAGTGGGAAGACAACCTTCAATTCTAGCGGAAGAATTTCCAGATTTTAAATTTAATAATTTAAAAAATTTTTGGTGG
>CEUZ01077990.1_pt1 | contig 18204 bp, 17 predicted proteins | sample 361511 | NCBI WGS metagenome assembly CEUZ01 (sample SAMEA2622822, study PRJEB7988) | marine metagenome | biome: marine biome (ENVO:00000447); feature: surface water layer (ENVO:00002042); material: "saline water (ENVO:00002010), including plankton (ENVO:xxxxxxxx)" | depth 5 m
GCCGAAGTGGCGGAATGGTAGACGCGGCGGTCTCAAAAACCGTTGGGGGCAACCCCATCCGAGTTCGACTCTCGGCTTCGGCACCACATATCAGGCACGGATTTACCCTATCGACGGTACTCCAGCTCTCCACGGCTCCTCCATGTAGGTGTTTTGACCACAGTTTTGTTTTTTTACTGGTGTAATTTGCTGGTATTTGATACCCCTCTGGAGGTGAAGCCGGTTGAAGACAGCCACCCCCCTTATATATAAGGTGTGGTCGCTCGGGCGATAAGCTCAACGAAAACACTTCTTTGCCCCTGACAATGGGGGTTACTCATGACTACGATTCCTTAGCCGAATTCTCATTACAGAAAACGCCCCGACGACTACTATTATCGGTATCACCGATCCGAGAATTACCCAAGTTATACTCCAGGCTTCCCTTTTTGCATCAGGTTCATCTGCCAGGAACTTCATCGTTTCGTCAACATACCACCCACCGTCATCCGCTAACACGTGCACAACATCCAAATACGCAGATACTACTATGAATGCCAAGATTGCGATCACTCTACCAACCGATACACAAAAAACGTGTACCCCATGCATAATCATCCTGGGACTCCTAATCTCAGAATCTTACTCGTTTTCCCTATCTAATTTCCGCCACTTACTTACAGCAGGTTTTACGGTAATCACCCCACATATACCTACCGATCAAGGGCAGAACGCGCGGGACGACCGAGCAAACGCCAATAGGTTGGGGGTATCTTACTATTTTCACTGAAATATCGGGGTATAAGTACAAGATCTCAATGTATACACGAGCATGCGATCAACTACTGCCCATAGGAGCGGGCATAAAACGTGATCACGGAAACCATAGTGTTACCGTTCTCGTACCTGAGTTGTCGGATGAACCATTAGAGATACCAAAAAGAGGAGTAGAGGGTTATGGTTTTCTGTCTATCCCTGTCGGATGGCTTTTCCATCCTCATAACTAATGAAACAACTTTCGCATATTGATTCCGGTATTATTTTCCATTTCATAAGGTAGCTGAATACGAAACAACCTGCACAGAATCCTACTATGGATTCTAACATTGCAAAGAGAACTAGAATTGTTAACGTGATCTGAAATACGAATATAAAATCAAGCATAAGCATGACGAATGCAGATGCTGAGAAAATCAACCCAATAGTTTGTGCAAAGCGCTTAGGAGGCCCTGGTACCAATTTCGTAGGGTTGCCTAATGCAGGAACAATCACTCTCGTTGCAAGCAGGCCCATCGGGCTCAAAGTTGGACCAGTCGCCACTCTCGCGGCAAATCCGTACAATAAGAATCCGGCGACGAATTGATTCTCAGTTAAAATGGTTGCGATTGTCAAAATTGCGACCATTCCTGCAACAAATCTTGCTGCGAATTCGTTGACTGGATTTGGAAAACTGAACAGATTATTGATTGTATTCATGGGTGATATTCCTATTTATCTCAACAATTTGTGATGTATTTTGATTCGGCTTTGCCACAACAATCTCATACGCGGAAGCATCACTCAAGCTTTGCTTGCTAGAGCCTTCTCATGGATCTGGCTCCGATCCATGAGAAGGCAATTTGCCCGTCAAATATTCTTACCTTAGTATCACTTCCAGCCCATGCGGGTCGGAAGCTGAGGCTTCTGATCCATCTTCAAGAGTAACTACCCTGTCTGAGTCTTCCATCGATGCAAGGTCCTCCTCATCCCAACTTAAGCTCTTGCAATCATCGCTGATGGTCAGAACAGCCACCCCCGGCGTCCGATCCACGTTTTGAAGGGAGCCGACAGCCGACAGCGGTTTAGCACCCCGCAAAGCAATAAACATCTTGTTACCCACTATGTGTGCCACGTCAGGTTTTGGATCGGGGCTGAAGGACGTGGCCATCGACTGCGTGGCCACAACCTGGTTAGTCTGGAGGTCTACGAAGTTGACGTCATTACTTACGCGCATACTGGTTATTGCAAATATATCGCCCTGTTGATCAGTACAGGTAACCGCACCATGGGTATCCTCACCTGGGAGTTCAATCTGTACCGGATCCGGGAATATTCCCTCCACAGCTTTACTAGTATCAAAGGTATAGAGGAAATCATCTCCTCCTTTAGCCCCACTTTCACCATTGGTCATGATCTTATTAAAAGGTAACCGAGATACACCACAACCGATGCCCGGAACAGTGTCCTTGTCATAGACTTTCACAACAGTCATAGGTACGGTTCCATCTGAGGATCCCACATCGACCACGAGCAGACCACCACCAGCGAGGGTTACGTAGGCGAATTTACTGTCGCTAGTGAAATCGTGACAGATTGGGCGCGCCACCGCAGTTCCTAAGTCACTGGAGAACTGGTCCAAGGACAACGTCTCTACTAATTTGTAATTGTCACTCGTGTAGTTGGTCTGAATTTTATGCAGGAAGCCAGATTCATCTTTCGCGCCGATATTCGCAACGATAGTCATGCTGTTATCAGGAGATCCAACGGAGGCGTGAGCATTTGCTGTTCCCCCCGCATCATTGAAACCACCGACTGTGTTGACACAACCAACGATAGTACGGCTCTCAATGTTTATGAAGAAGGTGTCACCAGAACCTACATTGGCCAGAATGGCGTGGCTAGCCTTCGGGGTAGTATGGTTGGAAAGTATCATGTGTGGCTTTTTCGCGGCCTCGCAATTAGCATCTTTAGCTGCCTTTGCCAGATCTATGATCTCAGGATCTGCACTCTTAGCACCGTTTAGAAAAATATCTTTCCCGTCCCATATGTATAGGAGTCCACCAGTTCCGTCGCTCTCAGTACCAGATTGGTCAATAGCCCATACTTCGTAGGAAGGTTCCATTTCTGGTAGAAAATTTTCTGCAAGAGAACATGCAACTGTTGTACCCAGGATCATCATTAGAACTACTACAAATTTTGATAAAGATTTGAGATGCATTTCGATACTCCCTTATTTTTCTTGATTTTCGGAAATAAACTTACCCGTTCAAAGTATTGAACGGGCGTACGATAACTTTAATTTAGGCACACTTGGTTGCCGCCCTATAAAGAGCTGCTACACAAGTGAAACAAATCGTCCTTAAATCTTATTAGCATACAATGAACTATAATGACAATTGTAATATGTGTCAACGATATCCGTGAACATAGCATCCCTACGTGACTAGGTTTTGGGTATACTATCCCACAACAAACTGCAAGCAATTTCACGAATGTCGTAATGGAGAATAAAGCGGTAAACTTGTATCAAGCAAAAGGAGGTAGTGATGAATGTACGTACTCAGATTGGTCTTATGCTTATTATCGGAGGTGTTCTTAACTTCGGTGGTTGGGGAGCCAGCGCGGCTCTTGAGGATACGAGTGTTGGATTAACCAAGCTCTCGTTATCAATTGCCACTCTCGGCATGCTGATACTAGCTGCTGGATTTTACGGTTTGGTAGACTCAATGGATAAAGGTTCTGGAGCACTGTATGCAAAGACAGGGCTAGTTATCTTTGTGATAGGCACCGCGGTAGCCATAATTGAACCAGCTCTCATTATCGGGGCCGCTGAAGCAAATGCTGCGGGTAACCCAGCATTAGAAAAAACTATAGATGCCATCCAGATGGCAATAGCATCAGCAGGGGTAGGGATCTATTTCCTTGGATTTGCCATCATTGGCGTTGGAATCCTCATGCAAAAACATCTGAATACCCTCATTGCCGGTCCGATGGTTGTGATGGGACTGTTTGGGGCATTCATGTCAATATATGACTACGAGTCTCTCTTACTGTTACCGTCATATGCCTCCACACTCTTCCTCCCCCTGGCTACCGGCATTGTATTCATTCGTTCACGCGTTGAAAGTTAGGATACTTTATGTGGATTTGTGTGTGACTGAAGCTACATGGATTTCTCACGTCGTGATGACTACTGGGGCGTTATAACAAAGTTCTTAAGGAGTTGTAGGGATGAATCGGGAACCCTACGAAATCGGCAACACAGTTAAATTGCTTTCACGAACCTGCAGAACTACTTGTACATCAATAACTCACTTGATATCCTGAAAACATAAGCCTTAAACAACGATTCTCGACTATAGCTATTTGCAGACATTAACTACAAGCATGAAAAACCCGGGGCAAAAATCTAACATTTGGAACACCTCAGTCCCTAGTCGTCGATCCCTTACCACAGATTCGACTTCACCCGTACACGTTAATAATTACCAGATGCAATCTTTCATCACTTATTGGGGAATGCCTGCGTTTTACAGATTCAACATTTACGCGAACCAGAGCAACCAAAAGTTGGTTCCTGAGCTTAATTGACGTGCTAACAAGCAGTACCCACTCGGACCTCAAGGCTGCATGGATTCATGTCCAACACAAGCCCTGAGATGTCCGTTTACCCAACTTACTTTGAAAGGAATATAGTATGAAAATAAAGGTATTACTGGCAATGATCGCCTGTGTTGCAATGTTAGTAGCCTGTACTGATAAAGCTGCAGAGGCAGAAACGGAACTGTGGGATACAATCACCAAAATATCAAGTATTGGAGCCGATAGTTCTAAGGCAGATCACGATTATTTCTTTGAACACACAACGGATAACTTCATTCGTGGTTTTGGGTATCCTACAGAGGAAGCTTGTAGGGCAGATATTGAGGAATGCATTGGCGACCCGTTGGATCCACCCGTACGCGCTAACTTGACATTCGATTATGAAAAATCTCCGCTAAAGGCTGAGATGTTGTTGTCCCTCACTGAAATTGAGGAGGGCGAGACTTTCAAGACGGCTTTTGAGGTGGGCTTTATTAATGACGATGGAGTTTGGAAAGCCGATACCATGACTGCTGGTGATGATGAAATTCCAAGTGGCACTCCCCTCGTCAAGGTAGAACTCAACGAAATGGCGTTCATCTATGACACGAATGACAAGAATTTGCTAAGCGGAACATTTGCATTTGATATTCACAATGCAGGTGAGCAGGTGCATGAGTTAGTACTAGTAAAAATTATTAAAGACGGCTCGCTTATGGATTTCTTTATGAATGAGGATATGGAAGCATTTGAATTCCTAGGTGTGAAGGTTCCGATTCTGCCTAACCGCAGTGCCAAAATGGCAGTAGGTGAACTTTCTGCAGGTCGTTACGGGCTTGTTTGCTTCTTGCCTGATCAGTCAGTTCCAGGAGGCGAAGGCCCTCCCCATATGGCTATGGGAATGATATCCGAATTCACTGTAGAGTAATGCTCTGAGGTACCAGAAAGAGCATCGCCCGCTTTGCAAAGCTGGTGATGCTCTTTCTGGATATGAATGCTTCTATTATTGCGTATGCCCCTATCAGCAAAGCCCACTGTTTCGTATACCCAAACAGAATGATCCTGATTAAGTCTCTTGCTGTGGAGATGACTGATCGACAAACCGACTTGATAGCCCCTTCATCAGCCTCAGACCATTCAGTACAAGAACACTTCCACCAATCGCTACCGCAAGCGGGGCTCCCAAGAATAAGGCGATACTTCCGGTATAGAATCCTGATGAACCCGAAGCTCCGATACTAAAGGCTCGGAAACTCAACACTCGCCCCCTCATTTCATCTGGAACCGTAGTCTGCAGCAAAGTATCCATAGTTGTTTCAGCTGCTCCAGCCGATAGCCCAACGAGCCCCATCAGAAACAAAGAGACAATCAACCAAGGAGAAACGGAAAATAATATTAGCGATACCCCAAAACCGACATATCCTGCGACCAAGAGTACTGCTTTGTTGTTAATTTCCCGAATATTCGAAATCGCTAACGTGGATATCAGAATGCCTGCACTGATCGCAGAAAACATATAACCAACACCCGCAGGTCCCGCATTTAACACGTCTCGTGCCATTACAGGAAGCATTGCTTCAACTCCCCATCCAAAGAAATCTCCCAGGAAAACGGTCAGGACTAAGGCTCGTACAGAGCTTGTCGTAAATACGTAGCGTATCCCTTGCCTAAAATCCTGAAGGGGCGAACTATTCGTATCTTTGGATACCTGCAGGTCTTTCAACTTAATCAGCGTTATCGGACCAAGGGCCCACGCAATCCCCATTGCGACATACGCCCAGCCTATGTCAGTTGTCTGTACGACCAAACCAGCGAACGTCGGTATGATAATCCCCACCGTACTCATACCAACAAAGTTAATAGCGGTGGCCTTAAGCAACTCTCGCCTTTCGACAACGTCCAATACTATAGCAAACCTTGAAGGGAGTTTTACTGCACCAGCTGACCCCCGGAAAAAAGCTATAGCCAACAAATGCCACAGCTCTATCAAATCAGTAAAAATCAAGATCGCTGTCGTAAAAGCAACAATCGCTTGCACGGTCATGCTGATTGTCAGAACCAATCTCCTGTTGACCCGATCTGACAAAACGCCCGCAAGTAGCCCGAACGCCATAAGGGCCAACCCATTCATCGCAGAGGTGACTCCAACCCAAAAAGGCGAGTCCGTGAGCATGAGGGCCAGCCAGCCTTGCACGGTAAAATACACCATCAGCCCTGCTTCATCGCATAAGGTCATGAGCCACACAAACCGGAATCGTCGATTGTGAAACAGCATCAGCATACTTTCGTATCTCTCCGTAGATCCATGAATCCCCTGAACATTCAGTTCATACCCATGCCATCGAATACTCTGTAATGCGACGCCATAGCAAACTGCCACTGTAAAAGCAAGAGAAACTCCCCCTCGCAATCGTAGGGAGAGTTCCTCTAAGCTACCAATACTCCTATTTACGGAACCTAAGGACGAGGGCCAAACCGGTTCGATCCCTGATCGCCTGGTTGCGCTGCCCAGTACCACAGTAGTACCGTCGCCACAAGACCAGGAATAACTAGTACCCAGCCCAACCATCCCAACTGCCACCAACCTGTCCTGTTAATATCGTGAAGTCTCCTCGCTCCTACGGCGAGGGACGGAATTAGCAAAACCAAGCTAGTGATCCCTTCTAATATGCCGCCAAGACCCAAGGACAAATCCACAATCGTTGAGATTGTGCTTGCACCAAAACAAAAAAGGAGAAACCACCAGTATTCCGCTCTGGTTGATCGCCCCTTAAAATCGGTCCATCGTTGAAATCCAAGCTGGATCGCTTCGGAGAAACCAACCGGACCCACACGCGGATCCACCGCGTTCTCCTCACTTTGTATAACCCCGCAATTACCGCAGAATACGGCTCCTGCTTCGTTTTCGGCACCACAGTTTCTACAATTCATTATCAAACTTCTCTCTAATAGATCTATTCAGAGACGCGGTTATTTCCTGCCTGCTACCCTGTCCCCTACTTCTTTATCAATACCATTCGGCCACGCCCTCTTAAGCTTGTCTTGTACACTGACTCTAAGCTTGCCAAGTCCTTCGGTTTCTATTTCAACAGAATCCCCGTCCTGAACTGCACCCAACCCTTGGTGATTCGTACCACAAATGACAAGATCTCCAGGCTCCAACCTCACTATAGAGGAGGCCCATTCGATAATACGCGGTATTTTATGCCCCATATCACTGGTGTTATAGTTCTGTCGCAATTGATTATTAACCCAGAGTTTCACTTGCAGGTTATGGTGATCTTCAATCTCATCAGCAGTCACGAGGTAAGGACCCATTGGTCCAAAAGTATCCCACGACTTACCCCAATAAAAACTTACTCCACCTAATCCGCGAGCAGAAACATCAATGAAATTCACATACCCAAAAATATACTGATCTGCCTGATCAGCAGGAACATTTTCTGCTACCTTCCCTATAACAATCCCAAGTTCTGCTTCATGATGGAAAATCGTCGCAGGAGACGGAGGTATAACGACCGTGTCGCCATTCCCAATCACTGATTCAGGTGACTTGAAGAATGCGTTAATCGGCCTAGGTTCCTTGAGCGCGCCGTCCTCCAGGTAATTAGCAGCCATAGCCACTATCTGCCCGGGCCTCGGAAGCGGGGCATGCAAATTGGCATCCCTGATAGGGATACCTGTCGCAGATTCTGCCTCAAGAAGAAATCTTGCGCGATACCGAGAGTCAAATTCACTAATGACTGTGTTGATTAAATCCTGCGGGGTAGGAGCGTTAATTTCTCCGACAAGCCCACTCAAATCCACAACAGTCTTGTCTTTGATCAACCCTAACTTGTTATCACCAAAAAATACTAGTTTCATTGCGTTTACCCTTTCCTGAAATCTTACAGACTATCGGCCTGCAATCCTATCAGCGACAGAACGATCCACACCCCGTGGCCATTCTCTCTTGAGATTTTCATTGACGTTAAGATGAATCCGCCCAAGTCCACCAATCTCCATTTCGATCTGATCACCGTCCTGAAGGGCTCCCAGACCTTGGTGGTTTGTGCCGAGGAACAGGACATCTCCAGGATTCAAAGTTGCTATTGATGTTGCCCATTCAATCGTCTCCGGGATCTTGTGCCCCATATCACTCGTACTATAATCCTGACGAATATCCCCATTGACCCACAACTGTATGTGCAAATCCTGAGGATCAGGAACCTCGTCAGCGGTGACCAGGTAGGGCCCTATTGGCGCGAATGAATGCCATGATTTACCCATGAAGAACGCATCCATTCCCTCTGGTCCAAGGCCTCGTGCAGACACATCGATCACATTCATGTATCCGAAAATATAATCATATGCATCTTCTGCTTTTACTTTTGAAGCCTTTTTCCCAATAACCAAACCTGCTTCAGCTTCGTGGTGAAAAATCGTGACAGGCGCTGGTGGCAGGATGACCGTATCGTGATCGCCAATTACAGCATTCCTATTCTTCAAAAATCCATTAATTGGGCGTGGCTCGGCAAGAGTGCCGTTTTCCAGATAATTACCAGCCATGCAAAGGATTTTCCCTGGCTTTGGCAGAGGTGCTCGAAGTCGAACGGAGTCTATGGGCACACCGTTTCCAGCTGATACAGCAGCCTCTATATCTGCACGGTAGTCATCAAATCTCTCAATCAACCTTGAGATCAGATCACCAGGACCAACCCTTGGTATGTCTTTGACCACCTCAGATACATCAACCACCTGCTCGCCATCGACCACTCCCAGACTAAATTCGTTAAAAAACACCAATTTCATAATTCACTCCTGTGTAATTGACGATTTCTTCATACCACTATAAACCTACTCGCTACAGGTTACAACGCATTCGCTGATTCAGAGGGATAGGTGATTTTGCAATCACCGTTCGCCGCATCAGAGACGACGATTCAGTACCTCTGATTCCTCTTGGACCAGTTCCATTTCACAGCTTCTGCATGGGGCTTGAACTCCATACTGCTCAAGGAATCCTTCGTAACGCCGAGGTCTGTTAAACTAGGTCCTTGATCCATAGAGCACAATACCCACGTTTCAGGCTCAATCGCTACAAGCCCTTGCGTAAAGGCAGCAACGTGTAAAGGGCACAGAAGCAAAGCATTTCTAGGATCATCGGTTCCCCCATCACTGCTGGGGCGTATGTGCACAGGAACAAGCATCTCCTCCACCTTGAACTCGCACATACAGCACACGCCGTCATAGCGTCGTATGACCTGAAAGTGAAATCGCGTCTCTCCAGGCCGAAGGGCACCCGATTTTCTTAACTGTCTCCTATTCGGACTCTGCCAGGAAAATGGTAAGGTATCGACCGAAATCTCATGAATAAGTTGTGGTGGGGGATCATACCCAAAAGTTATAAGAAATTGAGAGAGTTTATCATCCCACCCCTCAACCCAACTAAGCGAAACACTCCGCTCTGATGAATTCGGCTTGGTATACGCAACGGTAAATACAGGAACCCGTAAGCGTGCAGCGGTCTTAGTCGCCTCAACAGAATTTTGATCTCTCGTCGGTGAAAGCCCGCCAAAAGGGTAGGGGTACAGAATCCCATCAGGGAAAAGTTGATTGCGAGAATAGGACGAACCCGTGTGGAGCACGCTAACCGTAACAGCAGGACTTTCAGACACGAGAGAGCCCGTCATGCCCTTATCGTACCAAATGCCACTTCCTCCCCGATAAATCTTCAACTCACTGACAGTGGCGGCATCAACTATCCTACTTATGCCCTCTCCTGCAAGCTTTTCGAAGATTGTCAGGCGCCGTTGCCTTTCTTCCTCGACACTTGGTATTAGTGACAACTGCAACATCTTATTCTCTCGATCACAGGTATTTGTCGTCAAGAAGAACTACAGCCTCAGCCTATCATAGCTAGAGTATTAGTATTCGTATCAGATGGAAGCGTTTTGATGCCATTTGGTTACTAATTGAAAGGCGTGTCCAATACGCAATATTGTGGCCTCATCAAACCTATTACCAGCAATCATCATACCTATCGGCATGCCCTCATCATTAACCCCGCATGGGACGGTTAATGCTGGTTGGCCACTGAGGTTAAATGGAGATGTATAGCGACCAACTGATGCCATGCTGCCTAGTCGTACTGGTGGCGGATCACCGTTTTCGATAGCGCGCGCAAAATTTAACTCGCTCTCCCTAAATTCTTCTTGGACGGTCTCAACGTATGGAGCAACTATTGGAACTGTCGGGATTATCATCGCATCAAATCCTTGCAGTTCATGTTCCAAAATCTGCCTCACGTCATTTGTTCTCTGCATATGCTGCATATATTCTGTCGCTGTAATTGTAGTGCCCCACTCTAATCCATATCGATATTGAGAACTAAATCGCTGTTTTCGCTCATCCCCAATTTGCGCCAAAAAGAATGCTCGTTCAAATGGATTGGCCAAATCACGGCCATCTCCGAGCGCCGGCAATTCTTTGTAGGTTATACTCGCCCCCAAACCCTGAAGAACCTCAATCGCATTCTCAACTGCCCTCTTTACTTGCGCATCCAAACCATTGACGCCACCCTGAGCATCAGTAGTGAAATCCCAGAAATAGTTTGTGGGAACCAACAACTCCATGCCCTCGAGATTTTGTCCTGTGCCAATTGTGAATTCTTGTGGGGAGATCATCGCAGAAAAAGGATTTTTCGAATCATACCCAGATATTGCACTGAGTAAGAGAGCAGCGTCCTCAGCAGTTTTAGCCATAGGACCCAAATGGTCGCGAGTCCACGAAAGGTACAAGGTACCAAACGTGCTAACCCTGCCATATGTTGGCTTGAGACCCGTTAACCCACAGAACGATGAGGGAACCCTAATTGATCCTGCAGTATCACTGCCAATAGATCCTAGGCAGAGATTACCAGCCACGGCAGCGCCACTTCCCCCGCTTGAACCCCCAGTAATTCTCTGAGGATTCCATGGATTTCGCGTCACTCCATAGAATGGATTGTAGTTTGTAAACCCAGCAGCCATCTCATGAAGACCTGTCTTGCCCAAGAGAACTGCGCCTGCTTCCTTCAAACGCCCCCAGACGGTAGCATCCTCACTTGGCACCCAATCTGAAAACGCAGCTGTCCCACCCGTAGTGAGAACTCCTTTTGTTGCAATAAGGTCTTTAAGACATATTGGAATGCCGTGGAGAGGGCCACGATAGAGACCTTTCCCAATTTCTTCCTCGGCCTTTTTTGCTTGCTCTAGAGCCAGATCACCGGTCACGGTAATGTACGCGTTGAGTACAGGATTTATTCTCTCTATCCGCTCTAATAAGGATACGGTCAGTTCTACAGGGGACAATTCTCCTGTAGATATCAGATCTGCTGCAGTCCGAATAGTCAGTAGAGCAGGCATTTCCCCCTTTTCGATTACCTGTTCTACCAGTGGCGGAGATGCTGGTGGTGTGGGAAGTTCACCTGGAACCAGTGGCAAATCATCTATCCAATTAAATTGAACGCTATTCCCTCTGCCTCTGTACTCGCTAAAAGCATCCTGACTTTCCACCGTACTCCCTTCTCACTCAAGCAATCCTTTGCATGATCAAGGCACATACCCTAAGTGAATTGTACCAGATCAAGGATCTCACGCGATCAAAATAGAGCCTTGACACTCTCTTAGGCTATGATATACTTGATACAGGTCGACTCAATTTATATATAGCAAAAGGAGTATCAATCATGATTACACTGTATAACAATAATCGATTCGCAGCATTTACCCCACGAGAAACATTAATCAGAAGATTTTGGAGCCCTCAGAGTATATACGATTCAGGAAATCGCCTCAAACTGATCAAAAGCGAAAATGGCTACATCATCCAAGCACCTGTCCCGGGGATTGAAAAGGATGCACTCGACATCACGCTCAACGAAAACAACCGTACTTTGACCATCAAGGGCGATGCAGAAAACGTGAACTACGAGTACATTACCTCAGTCCCAACCGAACTGGATATATCTACTGCTGAAGCCACATTCAACAATGGAATGATTGAAATAGAGTTCCCCCGTCCTGAATTGGGATACGGAGAGCGAAAATTGGAACTGAGCACCAAAGGAAGCTAACTCGAACACACCGCGAATGACTGGACACTTTTCATATCTATCTCTATGATGAGTAACAAGACAACAGAATAAACCTAGGGTCTTGCGGGAGCCGGTCCAAAACTGGCTGAGAGGACAGCGATAACGCTGTCGACCGCTGAAACCTGATCTGGATAACGCCAGCGAAGGGAAAGACATAATCGAAAGCGCCACTAGGATTTCCCAGCGGCGCTTTTGTTATCGCCCAAAGGGTCTAAGTTCTGCATGAATGGGGATATACTAAAATGATTAGACTGTTCTGCGCTTTCACAGCCATCACCCTCGCTCTATTGATACCCATATCGTGCACCACACAAGATACTCCTTCCACTCCCGAACCCCTGACCATCATAACCCACGATAGCTTCGATATCGGGACGGAGATAATCGCAGCATTTGAAGCAGAACACAACGCTGCGGTCTCAATTGTAAAGGGGGGGGACGCCGGAGAAGTCATCAACAAAGCGATCCTTACTAAAGGCAGTCCTATAGGTGATGTACTCTACGGCATAGACAATACTTTCCTCACACGAGCCTTGAACGAAAATATTTTCGTGAAATATAAATCGCCTGTGCTCGACAATGTCGACCCTATCTATCATCTGGATACAGAACATCGTGTAATGCCAGTAGACGTGGGATTTGTAGCAATTAACTATGACGATAACTGGCTATCTGAAGCAGGGCTCAGTCCACCAAACGGGTTGGGTGATTTAACTCAGCCACAATGGAAAGGGTTGCTCGTTGTTCAGAATCCGGCAACTTCATCCCCTGGCTTAGCATTCTTGCTCAGCACTATAGCCAAATTTGGGGAAACCGGGAACTATACCTACCTTGACTACTGGCAAGAACTCAAAGAGAACGATGTGCTGGTCAAAAACGGATGGAGCGACTCTTACTATAGCGACTTTTCCCTACATGGAGGTGAGCGTCCGCTAGTTGTCAGTTACTCTACGAGTCCAGCTGCAGAGGTCTTTTACTCTGAGGGCGCCCATACTACCCCTCCCAGTGGGGTTATGACAACCGACGGCTCCGCGTTCATGCAAATTGAAGGGATCGGCATCCTGCAAGGCAGTAACCACGAAACTCTGGCCAAGAAGTTTGTAGATTTTTCGATGGACACTACTTTCCAAGAAGACTTCCCGACTAGAATGTGGGTATTCCCAACCAATAAACTTGCTACCACCAGCGGAGTATTCGCAGACTTCGCAGAAATCCCCTCTATCTCCGAGCAGGTCAGCCCTGAAAGTATTGATTTGAACCGAGAACGTTGGATCAAAGAATGGACAAACGTCGTGATCCGCTAGAGGAACCAATAATGGGAATTCGTACTTGGAGATTCTGGGCTGCCTTACTGCTCATATCTTTTCTCATGGTAGCCCTCGGGTATCCCCTCATATCAGTCCTGAATATCAGCTTGCACGATAGTTCGAGCGCGATATGGACCGAGGTTCTGACCGATAACTACTACCTGAATATTATCTTATTCACGTTTTTGCAAGCAACGGCATCCACACTGTTAACGCTGCTTATTGGGATACCATCTGCATACGTCTTTACACGATACAACTTCCCCGGAAAACAATTCTTGCGGGGACTGATTACTGTGCCCTTTGTTATGCCCCCATTAGTTATAGCACTAGGATTCATAGCTCTTTTTGGTGATAAAGGGCTCATTAATTCTGCAATAGAGACCACATTCAATCTCGAAAAATCTCCATTTTCACTAATGAATACAGTGTACGCTATTCTTCTTGCCCACGTTATTTATGAATTCACAATCGTCGTCCGGATTGTCTCAGCCGCGTGGGAAAATTTAGATCCAAATATAGAGAGCGCTGCAAGAATATTGGGAGCCAATCAATGGAGAGCCTTTATCAAAGTAACCCTCCCTTTATTGTTACCATCAATCATCGCGGCAGCCAGTTTGGTATTCGTCTTCACTTTTACCAGCTTCGGAGTAGTACTGATACTTGGAGGAACGCAATATGCCACAATGGAAGTATCAATCTATACATTAGCTGCTCATTTATTCCAGTTACCTGCAGCAGCAGTTTTAACGATCATCCAAATGGGGATAACGATCATGCTAATGGCTCTTTACGCACGATACCAACAGCGATCTGCAACGCCACTTAATTTAGTTCAGACCAAAACCGCTACCAAGAATCCTCGAGGAATCGTTGATAGGGCATTGTGTTTATCAAACTACCTTATCTTGCTGATAGTCCTATCCCCACTTCTGGCACTCGTAGCCCGTTCATTCACGTCAAACGGGCATCTGTCTCTTACAGGGTTCACAAATATTTTCTCAAATCAACAAGATTCTTTCTTTTTCGTGTCTCCCATCCAGGCTATAGCAAACTCCGTACTCTTTGGTGTCTGCACAGTAGCCCTTGCCGTTCCCGTAGGCATATTATCGGCCCTGCTGTTAGGAAGGTCTAAGCACTGGGGAAAAGCTTTTCTTGATTCCATGCTCATGATTCCGCTGGGGATATCCGCAGTAACCATGGGGTTCGGCTTTCTCATCGCATACAACAAAGGTGTATTGAATCTGACAGGGTCGCCCGTAATCATTGTGATGGCCCACGTAGTCATAGCATACCCCTTCGTTCTTCGCAGTATTTTACCCATTCTGCGGAGCATGTCTCCATCACTTAAGGAAGCCGCCCAAATGCTTGGCGCATCGAGAACTCGCATTCTACTAAGGATTGATTTTCCCATCATATGGAGAGGCATAGTTGTGGGAATGGTCTTTGCCTTCGCAGTTTCTCTCGGAGAATTTGGTGCAACGCTGCTACTACATAGACCGGAACATACAACTATGCCTGTAGCCATATTCCGATACCTGGGCCAACCAGGTGCAAGCAACCTTTTACAGGCATTAAGCATGAGTTGTGTACTCATGTTTGTTAGTGGTGCTGGATTTGTGGCCATTGAGCGGCTTCGATTCAGGAATCTTGGCAGTTTCTAAGAATGGACTCATACAGTTAAGATGAATACACTGGAGATTGGATCAACTATGAGTCATAATTTTATAAGTGTGGATAACATACACAAACACTACGGCAGTAGTGTAGCCTTAGAGAACATCCATCTCATGCTGAATGAAGGGGATATTGTTTCTCTTCTCGGGCCAAGTGGGTGCGGGAAAACGACTCTTCTCCGAATTATCGCTGGGCTTGAGAGCCCTGACATTGGAGAAATCTATTTAAAGAATCAGCCCATAACTACGCTGCAGCCAGAAATTCGTAATTTTGGATTGATGTTTCAAGATCTGGTGTTATTCCCTCATCTGAACGTAGCAGACAACATATCCTTTGGCCTAGAAATGCAGGGATTATCTCGACAGGAGACGGCAAAGCGAGTCAATGATCTGCTCTCTCTTGTTAACCTTCCAGAGCTCAAACAAAGAAAAGTACACGAACTTTCAGGAGGCGAACGACAACGAGTCGCGCTCGCACGTGCTTTAGCTCCAAACCCAACTCTTCTCATGCTAGATGAACCAATGGGAGCCCTGGACTCTCAGCTAAGGGAAACCCTCTACATGCAAATCAGGGACATCTTAAAAAACCTGAAAACCACCGCAATCTACGTAACCCATGATCGCAACGAAGCATTTGCTGTATCCGACTATTCAGTCATTATGAACCATGGCAAAATCATTCAAACTGGTACGCCCACTGAAATTTACTCAAACCCTAACTCAAGTTTTGTAGCTGGCTTTATGGGCTTTCACAATCTCGTGAAAGTGAAACTACTTGCTGATACCCGCTCAACCTTTTCAAGCCCACTGGGATCAATCACCATTCCCCAGAAACGCAACTCCCTTCCGACCTCTGCTGCCGAAGGTATATTAGTCATACCAAATCACGGCATTTCTATAGTGAATCCTGATTACGAGAAAAACTTGATAGTTGAAGGATTAGTGGAGCGAAAGATTTTTCAAGATGGCGACTACCGAATCCAGATACGTGTGAGCGATATCGTGTTAACCACTACCATTCCCATTGAAGCTACAAAGTTGGCTAAAACCAATGACGGTGACCGTATCCGTATTGCAATAGACCTCAATACTGCACTAGTAGTGCCAGATGATGGCACAGTGACTGGCGAATAGGCAGTTATTCTGTCTCTTTAGTGCCCAGAACAGGTACCTTTGGAGGCATGGCAAACAACATCACAATACCTCCCAATGCCCAAGAAGCAGCAAGGGTCAAAAATGGAACGTCGTAACTTCCAAGGCGATCATACATCCATGCGCACCACATTGGGGTAATAGCCCCCAGCACATTGCCTACGGGAGTCACTAAACCACGTATCGCGCCTAAATGTTGGCGCCCGTAATACACCGCCCATACCACATTCATCAATGGGGCCCATCCGCCCATCGTTAACCCATGCGTTACCGCATAAACATACAGCAACTCCATATTGCCTGCGACAACAAGCAAAGCCAAAGAAATACCAGATGGAATCAAACAAAAAACCAGGGCCCACCGAATGTGTATCTTCTCAGCTAGGAAGCCATAAACGAGCTTACCGAGAATCGCAAAAGCTGCAGTAGTAAATGCCACCGTGGTGGCCTCAGATAGAGAAAATCCTTTATCCTGTATATATGAAACCTGATGAAACAGCGTCGGCATCAGGGCTATGCCTCCAAAGGTTTGAACCCCCAGAAGTAGCCACATTGCAGGTGTCCGCAAAGCCTCACGCCTGGTCCAAGAATATTCAAGTATACCCCCGCCTGGAGTGCCTTGTGCATTCGCAGCCTCTTCCGGGGACATACCATCAGGCAACATGCCCAGATCTTCAGGCTGACGCCGCATAAACAAAGCTCCAGCAGGGGCAATAGAAATGATCATGACAATTCCGAGAAATACCCACGCAACTCTCCAATCATAATTCTCTATAAACCATCCAGCCGCTGGGGAAATAACAAATCCACCACCAGATATGCCAATGGCACTAATTGCCATGACCCTACCTCTTCTCTTCACAAACCACTTTGCCAAGACAGCAGGACCAACTAATTGACCACCTATAGTGAATTGAGCAAAACTGAAAAAGATCCCATACACAATATAGAATTGCCAAATAGTTTGAACCTGAGATGTCGCTATGAGGATCACCCCAGCGGCGATGCTGCCCCCAACGACTAAGATACGGGCTCCATGTTTTTTATCTACGAAAGAGCCCAAAAAGGGCAAGAACGGAAGAGGAGCTAAACGAAACAAAGTAATCGCTGAGAATTCTGTCCTCGAAACTCCAAATTCCTCACTCATCGGAATCAGGAAAAACGAAAGCCCCCAACCACCAATTCCTGCAGTAAGAAGGCTTGTCATGAAGACAATGAATACTATATACCAACCATAGAAAAATCGAGGCTTCGGGTGTTGCGAGGATGGTGTCTCTGCTGATGGTAAACTAGCCAAAATGCCCCCTGAGAACATACATGCCTTCGCCATGATACTTGGAGCACTCAGATTTGGGAAGCCTTGTCTCAGGCAGCCGATTAAAAGCTATCGATCTCGCAAGACGAAATTCAACCCCGTCCTAAGGCATTTTTTCAACAACCGACCAACAAAAAGGAGAGCAAGACCGAATGCTATCCCCCACATACAAAGCAATGCCAAGATCGTCAGGATATTTATAAGGAAGTCCAAGGAAATCACCTCTGATTTCCATTCAACCTCAACAACTTTAGGAAGACATCAAGAAAAATAAGAGATTTTGTGAACCTGTTGTAGTTCTTTGCCACATATAGAAAA
>CEUZ01015648.1_pt1 | contig 18201 bp, 22 predicted proteins | sample 361511 | NCBI WGS metagenome assembly CEUZ01 (sample SAMEA2622822, study PRJEB7988) | marine metagenome | biome: marine biome (ENVO:00000447); feature: surface water layer (ENVO:00002042); material: "saline water (ENVO:00002010), including plankton (ENVO:xxxxxxxx)" | depth 5 m
ACAAAAAGATTAGCATCTAAACATAAGGTTGATAGAAGGCTTAAAGCCAATTTATGGGGAAGACCCAAAAGTCCATTTAATTCTAGAAATTACAAACCAGGTCAACATGGAAAATCAGTTAAAGGAAAAGCATCAGATTATGGTATTCAATTGCAGGCGAAACAAAAACTAAAATCTTATTATGGAAATATGAATGAGAGGCAATTTAGAAATGTATTTAGAAAAGCATTACAAAAAAGAGGCAACACAACTGAAAACTTTATAGGCTTACTTGAAAGAAGACTTGATACAGTTATTTATAGAGCAAAATTTGCTATTACAGTTTTTGCTGCAAGACAATTAATTAATCATGGTCATGTAAAAGTTAATGGAAAAAAAGTAAATATTTCAAGTTTTTTAGTAACTGAAAAAGATAGCATTGAAATTAAAGACAAGTCAAAAGAGTTATTAGTTATAGAAGGATCTTTAGTTAGCAAAGAGAGAGAAATACCTGATTATATTCAAATGGATGAAAAAAATAGAATTGCTAAATTGATAAGAGTTCCAAAATTTTCGGAAGTACCTTATCCAACCATCATGGAACCAAATTTAGTGGTTGAATACTATTCAAGATAATAAAAGATAATTTGTTAAAAAAAACATCAAAATCACAAATAGACAATCTCATAGAAAAAAATAACAATTGGAATATCCTAGATATTGGATGTGGGTATAGAGCTCATAAAAAAGCTTCTGTCATTGCGGACATTCAAGATTTTTCAAATCATTACAAGGGTAGAAAATTTATACAAATAAAAGATGAAAATTTACCTTTCAAAGATAAAGAATTTGACTTCGTTATAGCGAGTCACGTAATTGAACATGTTAAAAATTTTGAATTTTTTATTAAAGAGTTGGAAAGGATTTCTTCAAAGGGTTACATAGAGCTCCCAAGTAGACTGGCTGATAACTTAGTTTTTGAAAATAAAAATGATCATATTTGGTGGTTTTATTTTGATGATGTTAAAAATAAATTAATTGCCTCAGAAAGAAATCAATTAATAGAACCTTTTATTACAGTTTCCATGGCTAAAATTCTTGAAGACTCATTTAGAGAAAGTTTGGTTATAGAACTAATCTGGGAAAATAAAATTGATTACGAAATTAATGATAAAATTAGACAAGAAAATTTTAAAAAGATATCTTTTTTAAAAATAGTCAAAAAATATTTTAGTAAGAAATTTAGAAGTTTTTTTAAGAAATAAAATTAATTTTTTTTGTAAGAAATACTTTTTTCTTCCAATTTGGTCTGAAGTTCTCCTTTTTCAAACATATCCTTAACTATGTCGCACCCCCCTATGAATTCACCTTTAACATAAAGTTGAGGGATTGTAGGCCAGTCACTATAAGCTTTTATTCCTTCTCTGATATCAGGATTTTCCAATACATTTATTCCTCTAAATTCTACATTCAAATGTTTTAAAACATTCGAGACAGCTAAAGAGAAACCACATTGCGGAACCTCAGGAGTTCCTTTCATAAATAAACAAACTTGATTTTTTTCAATTAAATCAGTTATTTTTTTTTTTGTATCTTCATTCATTTTAAATTTCCATTGTATTTAAAGCCAAAGCATGAAGTTCATTTCCCATTTTACCTTTTAAAGCTTTATATACCAACTTATGTTGTTCTATCTTGCTTTTACCAGAAAAAACTTTTGACTTAATTGTCGCAGAATAGTGATTATTATCTCCAGCCAAATCTTGAATATCAATTTGTGCATCCGGTATAGCTTCCTTTATTAAATTTTTAATTTCTTCTAATTTTAAACCCATATTTAATTAATGTTCATTATAAATATTTCTAAACCAAAAAGAATTTAATTTCTTTAGATCTAAAATTTTTACATTAAATTCTTTAAAAACTTCAAAATTGTCCTTTTGCGTTTTTCCAATTATTTCATAGTATATACTATTTTCATCTAAAATTTTAGTTACTTGATCTTTATTTTCTTCACTAATTTCAATCAAATATCTACTTTGATCCTCCCCAAAAAAAAATTCATGAGGATTAAAATTATTGCTAGAAACTTTAATTTTTGCACCAATTTCACCTGAAATGCACATTTCTAATAGGGCTAACATTATACCTCCAGAAGATACATCATGTACTGCATTTAATATATTTTTAGAAATCAGTTTTTGTATAATTAATCCATTATTTTTTTCGTTAAATAGATTAATATCAGGGGGAGGTCCATTTCTAATTTGCAAAACTTCTCTGAAAAATTCGCTTTGGTATAGATGTCCTAAAGTTTTACCAATTACCATTATGATGCTATCAATTTTCTTAAATTTTTGTGTAATCATGTTATTGAGATTCTTTATTAAACCCACCCCACCTATAGTCGGGGTAGGTGATATAGCTTTATTTTGTGTTTCGTTATAAAAAGAAACATTTCCCGAAACAACTGGAAAATCTAGATATTTACAAGCTTCTGAAATTCCATTTATTGTTTCAACAAATTGGCCCATTATTTCTTTTTTTTCAGGGTTACCAAAATTTAAACAATTAGTAATTGCTATTGGATTAGAACCTACAGAAATAAGATTTCTCCAAGCTTCACAAACTACTTGTTTACCTCCAGCAGTTGGATTTGCTTGACAATAATTAGCAGATGAATCCACAGTAACTGCTATGGCTTTATTTTTTCCGTGAACTTTAATTACTGCAGAATCTCCACCTGGTTTTTGAATTGTATCACCCATCACGGTGTGATCGTATTGTTCCCATACCCAGCTTTTTTCTGAATTATTTGGGCTGGATATTATTTTTTTCAATGAATCAATTAAACTTAATGAAGTATATTTTTTTTTAATATTTATTTTTTTGGAATTTATTTTTTTTTCCCATTTTCTATCATAAATAGGTGCATCAGTTGATAGTGAGCTTAAAGGTAGATTTGCAACTTCTTCATTGTTAAAATTAAGAATTAATTTTTTTGAATTTGTAGTATTACCTATTACAGAAAAGTCCAAACCCCATTTATTGAAAATTTTTTTTGCATTTTCTTCTTTACCTGAATTTAAAATTATTAGCATTCGCTCTTGGCTTTCAGAGAGCATTATTTCATATGGGGACATTTTTTCTTCTCTACATGGAATTTTATTCAAATTTAATTCTATTCCTAAATTTCCTTTAGATGCCATTTCTACACTAGACGAAGTTAATCCGGCCGCACCCATATCTTGTATAGAAATGATAGAGTCATCTTTCATAAGCTCAAGACAAGCTTCCAAAAGAAGTTTTTCGGTAAAAGGATCGCCTACTTGAACCGTAGGTTTTTTTTCCTCAGTATCTTTACTAAATTCAGCTGATGCCATGCTTGCTCCATGTATCCCATCCCTTCCAGTTTTTGAGCCAACATAAATAACTGGTTGATTAATTCCTTTTGCTTTTGAGTAAAAAATTTTATTCTTTTTAACTAACCCTACAGCCATTGCATTTACTAAAATATTTTCATTATAAGTGGAGTTGAAATTAACCTCACCTGCAACTGTAGGAATTCCCATACAATTTCCATAACCACCTATTCCAGAAATTACACCGTTCAATAAATGTTTAGTTTTTGGATGATTATGATCGCCAAAATGAATAGAGTTAAGAATGGCAATAGGTCTTGCTCCCATAGTGAAGATGTCTCTTAATATACCACCAACTCCAGTAGCTGCGCCCTGATAAGGTTCTATATAAGATGGATGATTGTGACTTTCTATTTTAAATACTAGAGCATCGTTATCTTCAATGTCTATTACACCTGCATTTTCCCCTGGTCCTTGAATTACCTTATCATTTTTTGTTGGCAGACTTTTCAGATATTTTTTTGAAGATTTATAAGAACAATGTTCATTCCACATAGCTGAAAACAAACCTAGTTCTAATAAGTTGGGTTTTCTTCCTATTAGTTTTATTATTTTTTTATATTCACTGGATTTAATACCGTGATTTTTTACTATTTCATCTGTAATTTTCATTTTATTTATTTAGATTTTAATAAACTTTTAAATAAAAAAGATCCATCTTCACCGGATAAAACAGGATCAATGAGTCTTTCTGGATGTGGCATCATTCCTAAAATGTTTTTTTTGTCATTTAGTATTCCAGCAATGTTAAGCAATGAACCATTCGGATTAGAATCTTCATTAATCTCACCTTTTTTATTACAATATTTAAAGGCTATTAAATTATTATCTTGAAGTTTTTTTAACAAATCAGAGTTAATGAAATAATTTCCTTCATTATGAGCTATAGGTAATTCAATAATAGTTTTATTTTTGAAATCAAAACAAAATTGATTATTAATATTTAATACTTTTAAAAATATATTTTTGGATAAAAATCTTAATTTTTTATTTCTTAACAATGTGCCAGGCAACAAACCAGTTTCAATTAAAATTTGAAAACCATTACAAATTCCCAAAACTAATCCACCTTTGTTAGCATGTTTGATAACATCATTTATAATTTTAGACTTACTTGCTATACAACCGGCTCTCAAATAATCACCATAAGAGAAACCTCCTGGCAAAACTACTAAGTCTGATTTAGGAAGAATCGCTTCATTATGCCAAACCATTTGATTTTTGATTTTAAATTTTTCAAGAGCTACAGCTATATCCCTATCACAGTTTGATCCGGGAAAAACAATTACCGATGATTTCATTAATTTGAAATAATTTTGTAATCTTCAATAATCATGTTAGCTAAAAGTTTTTTACAAATTTCTTGAATTATTTTTTTTGCTTTTTCTTTTTCTTCTTCATTTATTTCAATTTCAAAAAACTTGCCTTGCCTTACGTTTAATATGCTTTCATAACCCATATTTTTTAAAGTTTGTTCGACTACCTTACCTTGGGGATCAAGCACATCTTTTTTCAAAGTGACTATGGCTGATATTTTCAATTTATTTTTTCTTTATGTTAACTGCTTTAGGTTTTCCAAATTTGACTTCACTAATGTTAGCTTCCTCGTGAATTATACCAAGTCTTCTTGCTACTTCCTGATATGCTTGAACAATATTTCCTAAATCTTTTCTAAATCTATCTTTGTCTAATTTTTTTTCACTTGCAACATCCCATAATCTGCAGGTATCAGGACTTATTTCATCGGCCAATATAATGGTATTTTTTCCATCAATATTAACCCTTCCAAATTCAAGCTTAAAATCAACTAGTTTTATTCCCACACCTCTAAACATTCCTTGCATGAAATCATTTATCCTTAAACAATAACTATTAATTAAATTTAGTTCATCGATGCTTTTTAACCATTTAAATTCCAGTACGTGTTCACTGGCAACTAAAGGGTCACCAAGCTCATCATTCTTATAGCTATATTCAATTAAAGGTTTTGTTAAAATAGTTCCATCTGCAATTCCAAGCCTTTTTGTCAAAGATCCTGTTGCAATATTTCTTACAATAAACTCTACAGGTATAATTTCTGCAAGACGAACCAACTGCTCGCGCATATTTAATCTCTTTATTAGATGAGTTTTTATTCCAATTTGATTTAAGTTGTTAAAAATATGCTCAGAAATTCTATTATTCAAAACTCCTTTGCCTTCGACCATAGATTTTTTTTGATTATTAAAGGCTGTAGCATCATCTTTAAAGTGTTGAATAGCTGTACCCTTTTCAGGACCTTCGTAAAGAATTTTAGCTTTTCCTTCGTAAAGTTTTTTTCCTTTATTCATAATTTATTTAAAAACTCTTTTATAAATTACATTTATTTTTCTTGTATGATAATTTAAATCAAACATTTTCAATAAATCTTTATTAGAAATTTTTTTATTAATCAATGAGTCGTTCTCTAAACTTTTGTAAAAAGTTATATTTTTTTTCCATGAATTTTGAGCATTTTTCTGAACCAAAGTATATGCTTTTTCTCTGGAAAAACCTCTTTTTGTTAATTCTAGCATTACTCTTTGAGAAAATATTAAACCATTGCTAATATCAAGATTCTTTAACATTTTTTTTGGATAAACATTCATGTTTTTTAAAATATTTTCTAGCCTATTAAGAGCAAAATCTAGCGTAACAGTAGAATCAGGACCTATATTTCGCTCTACGCTAGAATGAGAAATATCTCTTTCATGCCAAAGGGAAATATTTTCAAGAGCAGGAACAACATAGCTTCTAACCATTCTTGATAAACCCGTTAAATTTTCACTTAAAATAGGATTTCTTTTATGTGGCATTGCAGAGGATCCTTTTTGTTTTTTATCAAAATATTCTTCAACTTCTTGTAATTCTGTTCTTTGTAAATTTCTAATTTCTGTGGCTACCCTTTCTATAGATCCAGCAATAATAGCTAAGACTGAAAAATAATAAGCATGCCTGTCTCTAGGTATTATTTGAGTAGAGACAGGTTCAATATTTAATTTTAATTTTTTAGCAACAAATGATTCAACTCTAGGATCTACGTTAGAGAAAGTGCCAACCGCTCCAGAAATAGCACAAGTAGAAATTTCTTTCACAGCTCTTTCTAATCTTTTCTTATTTCTTTTAAATTCTTCATAAAAGCCGGCTAATTTTAAACCAAAAGTGGTTGGTTCAGCATGAATACCATGACTTCTGCCAATACATATAGTTTTTTTATATTTTAAAGATTTGCTTTTTAATATTTTTAAGATGTTGTCTATATCTCTATTAATTATTTTACTTGATTGAATTAATTGTATGTTGAAGCAGGTATCAAGAATGTCAGATGAAGTCATTCCTTTATGTAAAAATCTTGCTTCTTTTCCAACTTTTTCAGAGATTGAAGTTAAAAAAGCTATAACATCGTGATGAACTTTACTTTCAATTTTATGAATTCTATCAACATTTATAGATGCTTTTTTTTTAACTTTTTTAGATATACCTTTTGGAATAATTTTAAGTTTTTCCATAGCTTCTGCAGCAGCAACTTCTATATCTAACCAAATCTGATATTTATTTTTTTCATCCCAAATTTTTTTAATTTCTTTTCTTGAATATCTCTGAATCATTTTAAATAGGGAGGTTGTTCATATTTTTTTTTCGATTTTGTAAATATTTCAAAACCATCATCGGTTACACCAACAGTATGTTCAAATTGTGCTGATAGAGTTTTATCTTTAGTCACTGCTGTCCATCCATCTTGTAGGAGTTTAGTGTCATATGCACCTTCATTTACCATAGGTTCTACAGTAAACATCATACCAGTTTCTAATTTAATTCCATTACCCTTCTTGCCATAATGTAATACATTTGGTGCTTGATGAAATATTTTTCCAATACCATGTCCACAAAAATCTCTAACAACAGAAAAACCTTTTTTTTCTATATAAGTTTGAATTGTTTCTCCTATATCTCCCAAATTCACTCCATTTTTAACGATAGATATACCTTTCATCATAGATTCATAAGTTGCAGAAACTAAATTTTTGGATTTTATAGACACATCACCAACAAAAAACATTCTACTAGTATCTCCATGCCAGTTATTTACAATAGCTGTAACATCAATATTTATTATATCCCCATCCTTTAAATATTTTTCAGTTGGAATTCCGTGGCAAACCACATGATTTACAGAAGTGCAGCAAGATTTAGGAAAACCTCTATAATAAAGTGGAGCAGAATAACCTCCATTATCTTTAATAAATTCATAACAAATTTTATCTAATTTTTTTGTTGAAACACCTGGTTTAACATGATTTGTAATTTCATCTAGAGTCTGAGCGGCTAGAGAGCCGGCCAATCTCATCTGTTCAAAAGCTTCTTTATAGTTGTTTATCATATAGAATTTGATTATTAATTTTTATCTCTTCATTGCTTAATTTACAATCATAACAAAGTATTTTTACACCATTTTCTATCGCACTATTAAAAGCAATTTTATACTCTTGATCTATATCTTTAGCAATTTTAAAAGAATTACAGCCCTCTCTTTGTATTAGGTATAATATATAACTTTCGTAACCCTTTTTTTTAGCACTTACTAACTCATTTAAATGTTTTGTGCCGCGGGAAGTTATAGCATCTGGAAATTCAGCAATATTATCCTTCCTCAACAATGTTACATTTTTAACTTCTAAAAAACATTTTTTACTATTATTAGAAATTAAAAAATCAAATCTTGTATTATCTGAAAATTTTACCTCACTTTTGATATTTTTAAACTTTTTTAAATCTTTAATCTTTTTATTTTTAAGTGCTTCAAAAACTATTTTGTTTGTTAAATGAGTATTAATACCAACTAAATTTTTGTTTACACTTATTATTTGAAGAGTATATTTCAATTTTCTCTTTGGATCTTCAGATTTAGAAAACCATACTTTATTACCTAAATTCAGCAAACCCATCATGGATCCAGAATTTGGGCAATGAGCAGTAATTGTTTTATTTTGGTATTTTATATCTACAAAGAATCTTTTGTATCTTTTTATTAAAGTTCCCTGTAATAATTTCTTTTTAAATTTCATTTGAGTTAAATATTATTTAAATATGAAGAAAAGCAAAGATAAAGTAAATGCTGCAATTGTCATAATAGGCAATGAAATTTTATCAGGCAGGACTCAAGATGTTAATGTTGTGGCAATATCCGCATGGCTAAACAAACTTGGTGTTAAATTGCAAGAGGTAAGAATAATTCCAGATATAGAGAAAAAAATAATAAAAACTATCAATGAAGTGAGAAAAAAGTATAAATATGTTTTTACCACAGGAGGAATTGGGCCAACTCATGATGACATTACCTCTCGTTCGATATCTAAAGCCTTTAATTTAAAATATGGGTACCACAAAGAAGCTTATGCACTTTTAGAAAAATATTATGGAAATCAAGCTTTTAATTTAGGGAGAAAAAAAATGGCGAAAATGCCAATTAAAGCTAAGTTAATTTTAAACCCAACTAGTGGAGCTCCAGGATTTAATATTAATAATGTTTTTTGCCTACCAGGAGTTCCATCTATTTTAAAATCAATGTTGGGAGGATTAAAGTATAGAATTGTAGGAGGAAGAAAAGTATTAAACAGAACTATAACTTTAAAAACGGTAGAAAGTGAAATAGCGACTCCTTTAGAAAAAGTACAAAATAAATACAAAAAAGTAGAAATTGGAAGTTATCCTTTTTTTAAAAAGGGAAAACTTGGTGTTTCAATAGTTTTGAGAGGAAGCGAAAAAAAACAAATTGACCAATGCCACAAAGAAATTATAGATTTTATAAAAAAAAAGAAAATAAGTATAATATAAAGAGATAATTATGCAGTATTATTTTGCCTATGGTAGTAATTTACATCATGCTCAAATGCAGAGAAGATGTCCAAAGTGTAAATATATTAAGAAACATATTTTATATGATTACCAATTAACTTTCAGAAGTAAGTATGGCGCTTGTGATATTGAAAAAAAAGTTGGAAAAAAAGTTTATGGAGCCTTGTATATAATTTCTAAATGCGCAGAAAGAAGATTAGATGTCTACGAAGAATATCCGAAATTATATAAAAAAATTTATTTTAACTATAAGGGAAATAAAGTTATGACATACACAATGGTTAAAAAAACAAAGTTAGTTCCACCTACTCAGAGATACTTAAATATAGTTAAACAAGGATACAAAGATTGTAAACTTAACATTAAAAGCTTAAAAATTGCTCTGAGGCCTTTAGAACATCTTCAACGGTAATATCAGACACATTTTTTGAATTATAAAGTTTTTTACTATCCAAAATTATTGAGTTTTTATTTTGAGGTGCAAATTTTTCTGAATCAGTTGGGCCAAATAAAGAAATTATAGGAACTTTACTTAGAGATAACATATGCATTATCCCATTATCTATTGTAATAGCGAAATTTAGTCTTTTTCCTAGACAAGTAACCAGGGCTGGTGAGTTAAGATTTGTTTCATGTTCGGGAAATACAGATGTAGGTATATCATTTTTAATTTTATTTTTTAATTCAAAATATTTTTTTTCAATAAAAAAAACTGGTATTTTATTTTTTTTAATTAATTCCTGAGAAATTTTTACTATATTCTCATATGACCATTGTTTTTTTCTATAAACGTTACCTTGAGTTATTGAAAATCCTACATAATTATTTTTTGGTAGTAGTCTTTCTGACTCTATAAAAAATTTTTTATCAATAATATTTATATCAAACTCATTTATTGAATAATTGCTTTGCAAAAGCAAATTCACAGCATTAATAATCACATTGTTGATTTTTTTACTTTTGTTTATTTTGATATTTGGTTTTGATAACATAAAGTTAAAACTAGTAGATATGAAAGCTTTGTGAGGTATCATTTTCAATATAAGTGTATTTCTAAGTTTAGATTGCAAATCTATAATTAAATCAAAATGATCAATATTATTTTTTTTTATTTTTTTATTTACAAATAATAAGTGTCTCCACCTAAAGCCAAAATATTTCATTTCTAAATCTAAAGTATCAATTTGAAATTTAAAATCTTTTAACGTTGTGTTGAAATGATTTTGATGTGCCGAAAGATAATAAAACTTTGTATTTTTTAACTCTTTTTTTAACGTAATTAACAAAGGAAGTATTTGCAACGAATCTCCAATACCTCCACCAGAATTATATATAAGTAGTTTTTTTATCATTTATGACTTATATCATTTACATAATCACTGTTATAAATTAAAAAAGGCTGTTTTAAGGAAACATAAAGCCCTCGTGGTGAAATTGGTAGACACAAAGGACTTAAAATCCTTGCCCATTTGGGAGTGCCAGTTCGAGTCTGGCCGAGGGCACCATAAAAGGTATTTAAGTGAAAGTTTTTGATTGCACTACTTTTTTTAACGAGAATCTAATGTTAGAAGTTAGATTTAATATACTTAACAAATACGTAGATAAATTTGTTATATCAGAAGCAAAATATTCACATAGCGGAAAGAAAAAAAAATTAAATTTTGATCTAAATAGATTTTCTGAATTTAAAAATAAAATCATTTATACTGTAGTTGATAATGAACCAATCGATATTATTTACCATAAAGAAAATGATAACATTTATGAAAAAGATAATGATTTAAGATTAAATAGTATAAAAAGAATAGCATACCAAAGAAATAAATTAATGGAATGTCTAAGCGAAGCTAATGATAATGACTACATATTTTATAGCGATAATGATGAAATTCCAAATTTTGAAAATTTAAATATAAAAAACGAGGAGAAGAATATTATTATTTTCAAACAAAAATTATTTTATTATAAATTTAACCTTTTCTGTGATCGAGTTGATTGGTACGGTACAAAAGGTTGTAAAAAAAAGGATCTGCTGTCTTTTAGTTGGTTAAGAGAAATTAAACCAAAAAGATATCCTTTTTTTAGATTAGATACATTGCTTTCAAAAAATAAGTATCAAAATATTAAAATAGTGGATGACGGTGGTTGGCATTTTTCACAATTAAAAACTCCAGAAGAGATTGAAGAAAAATTAATGAATCAGGAACATCATGATGAATATAAGATAGCAAAAAAAAATTTACCAAAAGTTGAAGACTTAATTAAAAGAAAAGTAATAGTTTATGATCACAAAGCTAAATCAAAAGAATATAAATTTTCTAATGAATTTAAATTAAAAACAATCTCAATTGATAATATGCCATTATATTTAAAAAATAACTTTAAGAAATATTTAGAATGGTTTGATAAGTAAAAATGAATAAAATAGTTTTAATTAAAATAAAAGTTATAAAAATTTATGAATAAATTTCATTTTGTTTTTGATAAAATTAAAAAAAATATAAAAGTTAAAAAATTTTTTTTAAAAAAATATAAAAATTATTCAGTCACAAACTCTAATGTAATTGTAGTTTTTGGAGGAGACGGTTTTATGCTTCACACTTTAAAAAAATATCAAAAATACAAAAAAAACTTTTATGGATTTAATATGGGAACATTTGGTTTCTTAATGAATAAATTTAGTAAAAAAAATTTATATAAATATATTTCACGTGCAAAACTTATTACGATATCTCCACTACAAATGAAAGTGGTTACAAAATCAAATAAATCCTTTACAGCTATAGCAATAAACGAAGTTTCTTTGCTGAGGCAAAGTAAGCAAACTGCTTCATTACAAATTGATAATAAAAGAAAATCTTTAATAAAAAAATTAATTTCCGATGGTGTTCTTGTTTCTACTCCAGCTGGTAGCACTGCTTATAATTTATCTGTAAATGGACCCATCCTGTCATTAAATTCGAAAAAAATTGCAATTACCCCTATAAGTCCTTTCAGACCAAGAAGATGGAAAGGTAAAGTGGTATCAGCAAGTTCTATAATAAATATTAAAAACTTAAACATTTATAAGAGGCCAATTAGTATTGTAGCTGACAATAAAGAAGTAAGAAATGTAAAAAAAGTAACAATAAAAGTGAATAATGCTATTAAATTTAAATTGCTATACAATAAAAATAGCAGCCTGGTTAAAAAAATAAAATTAGAACAAATAAAAAGAAATATTAATTAAATTATAAAAGAAATGAGAAAAAAATGAAAGTAGTGATTCTTGCAGGTGGTTTTGGTACTAGGATCTCAGAATATTCAAAAAGAATACCTAAGCCGATGATCAGAATAGGTAATAAGCCAATAATTTGGCACATTATGAAAATATATTCTCAATATAACTTTAAAGATTTTATAATTGCTCTCGGATACAAAGGAAAATTAATTAGAAATTATTTTAAAAATATAAACAATGATTGGAATATTCAGCTAGTTGATACAGGAAATAACACATTAACCGGAGGTAGAATTAAAAGGTTAAAAAAATATCTTAATAACGAGACATTCATGCTTACTTACGGAGATGGGCTTTCAAATGTAAATTTAAAAAAATTATTAAAATTTCATTATAAAAATAAAAGAAAAGTTACAGTAACCGCAGTAAGACCGCCAGCTAGATTTGGCGCATTGGATATTAAAGGAAACACAGTAATGAATTTTAGAGAAAAATCTAATTTAGACGTAGGTTGGATCAATGGAGGTTTTTTTGTTATGCAGCCAGATTTTTTAAAATATATTAAAAATGACAATACAATTTTAGAACAAGAACCCTTAGAAAATGTTGCTTCCAAAAATCAACTAGCAGCATTTAAACATGAAGGTTTCTGGGAATGTGTAGATACAAAAAGAGATTTAGATTTATTAAGAGATCAGTGGAAAAAGAGAAAAATTAAATGGTTAAAAAGATAAATTTTAAAAATCATGAATAAAAAAATTATCAAGGTTTCAAAATCAAATATTTCTTTTAAAGAAGTCAAAGCATCAAACCAGGTAGTGGCATCAGGAAACTTGGGTATGGGGTTGATAGTAGAAAAATTTGAAAAAAAACTTAGAAAATTTTTTAATAGAAAGACTGTATGTTTGAATTCAGGAACTGCTGCTTTACATATGGCTTTACAAGCATGTAAAATAGGACATGGTGATGAAGTATTAGTTCCCTCAATTACATATGTAGCTTCATTTCAAGCTATAACAGCAACAGGAGCGAAGCCAATAATATGTGATGTTAATGACTATAATTTAATTATTTCTATTACTGATGCTAAAAAAAGGATTACAAAAAAAACAAAGGCTATAATGCCAGTATATTTTTCAGGTCACTCGGGTGAAATAAATGAAATATATAATTTTGCAAAGAAAAACAAAATTAGAGTAATAGAAGATGCAGCTCACGCATTTGGAACAGTTTATAAAAAAAAAAAGATAGGAAGTTTCGGTGATATTACATGTTTTAGTTTCGATGGTATTAAAAATATAACTACAGGCGAAGGTGGCTGTGTAGTAACTAATGATGGAAAAGTAATTAAAAAAATAAAAGATGCTAGATTGTTAGGAGTAGAAAGAGACAGCAATAAAAGATTTTTAGGGCAGAGAAGCTGGGATTTTGATGTGAAAGAGCAAGGATGGAGATATCATATGAGCGATATTAATGCATCTATTGGAATAGCTCAGCTATCGAGATTTAGAGTGCTAGCGTTGAAAAGAAAAAAAATTTGTAGATTTTACGATAATATTTTGAAAAGAAATGAGAAAATATCCTTTTTTAAAAGAGATTACGGAAAAGAAGTACCTCATATTTATGTTGTTAAGATTAAAAATCTTAAACAAAGAAAGTTATTAAGAGCGGATTTATTAAGATATGGCATTGAAACAGGTGTTCATTACTTACCTAATTACAAATTAACAAAATTTAAAGTAAAAAATAAAAAAAAATATAAAAATACAGAAAAAATATTTAAAGAAATATTAACCTTGCCGCTACATCCCGACATAAAACAGAAAGATCAAAAATACATTGTAAATACGATTAATGTTTTAATAAAAAACAAAAAGTATTTTAGAAATTAAGATTTTCAATGATTTTTCCTAAAGAATTTAAGCCAAAAAAGATTAAAAAATGTGATGCATTTAAATCAAGAGCTAAAATTATAAAAAATAGAAATAAAAACCTAAGATTTTTGTTAGAAAAAAGATTCAATTGGATGAGTATTTTTTTAAAAAATAAAAAAAATATAATAGAAGTTGGTTCAGGAAATGGTTCTAGCAAGGAGATAATAAAAAACAAAAAAATAATACTTACAGATATCGAAAAATACCCATGGATTTCAAAAAAAGTAGATATGGAAAAACTAAATCTTGAAAAAAAATATCGTAATAAAGTTGATGTATTTATAACAAACCATGCACTTCATCATTGTCCAAATCCAGCAAAAACTCTTAAAAAAATGTCGATCTATTTAAAAAAAAATGGATTAATTTTAATTAATGAACCTGAGATTTCATTTTTTTTGAAATTCCTACAATATTTCTTAGATGATGAGTCGTGGTCATTAAAAGTTAATATTTTTAACTGGAAGAAAAATATTTTTAAATCAAAAAACCCCTGGGCCTCAAATACGGCAATAGCATATTTATTATTTAAAAATGAAAGTTTATTTCATCATTATTTCCCTGAATATAAAATTATTAAAAATGATTTATCTGAGTTTTTTATTTTTATTAACTCTGGAGGTGTAAATAATGATATAATTTTTATACCACTTCCAAAATTATTTTTAAAAATACTGAATATTCTTGACTCTATTTTAATATACCTTTTCCCAAGTATTTTTGCTTTAAATAGAAGTGTAATTTTAAAAAAAATAAAATAGGGAGAAATTTATTGCGATAATATTATTATGTAATAAATGTTAGAACAAATTAAAAATATACTTAAGTAAGTAATAAGAAATATTGTATTTTTATAGCTTATAAATAATTTTGAAGTAAATATCATAAAGATTGATAAAGTTATTATTGGATCGAAATATTCTTGCATCAAAGGCCATAATAATAATGATAAAATATAAAAATAAATTACTATTAAAAAATCTTTATAATTTTTATCAATGAAAATTAAAATAATTATCCATGATATGAAAAAAACGAAATATGTAAATATTTCTTGTAGTAAATAATTATTGAATAAAATTATAGAAACTTTGTGAAATAGTCCTAACCCAATCCAGTATTTTTCTACAGTAAATTCTTTGAAGTCAAAGTAGAAAATTAAGTAAAAAAGATAAATAAAAAAAATTGAAATTTTATAATAGTTTTTTTTATCTAAGAGAAATTTTTTAATTAAAATAATGAGATTTTCATTTTTAAAAAATAAGAATGGAAAAAGATAAAAAGCAATAATTGTTGTAGCATATCCAACATGGGGAAAATATAATTTTGTTAATCTTGAAAATGATGTAATTGTATTAGGATTTCCCTCTTGAGTAGTTGGAGGAACAATTCCTCCCCAATTAATTATTAAATAAATAAATGGCAATGAAAGTATAAAGTAAGTTATTAGCGCAAAGGTGATAAACTTTATATTTGTTTTAGAAGTGATTATTTTTATTAAACAAACTATTGGTATCAACAAAAGTTTTTGATCAAAGTATACACAAGATGAACTAAAAATTATTGTTAAGAATAAATAAAAATATTTAATTTGCTTATTTTCATTTCGTTCTTTTAAAAAACAGGTAATAAACAAAAAACTTAATAAAGCACTGATTAAACCATAATTTTCTTCCAAACCCCAATAAGCTGTAGTTCTATAATATGGGCTTAATAAAAGAATAGACGAAATAAGAATTAATAATTGTTTATCCAAAGTTTCAAATTTTTTTTTTAAAAAAAAATAAAAAATTACAGGACCTGATAGTGAAATTATAAATACACTTGTTCTATAACTATCTATGCTAAAAATATAAGGATTAAATAAAGTATGTAATATATAATGAAGAGGAGTTCTGTTACCAAAAAAATCTGGATGATTTATTGAATCAATTAAGTCATTTGATTTAAAAATTTCGAAATTTTTCCATATCCAAGTTATATCTCCTTCGTAAGAACCCCCTCCAGCAGAATTTTCATCTAAAACAAAACCTATTATGAAGGAAAAGTATAATAAGAAAATCAGTAAGTTTATTGCGTATTTTTTTTTTATACTGAAGATCATTTTTTTATGTGGTGCCCCCACACGGACTCGAACCGCAAACCTACTGATTACGAATCTTTAGTGTCAGGGTTATATCTTTCTATTAACTAGGATTCTAAAGGATAGTAGAGTCACCCGTCAAATGAAATCTTTGGGGCACGACAGGGGCACGACAACGGATTCAAATTAATTACAAAACACAAATAAAATAAACATTTTGTTTTTTATTTATGCACGTGAAACAGATTCAAGGAGATAAATATAGTTTTTAATTACTATTACAAACTTTTACAATTAATGGTAGATTAAATTATGGAACCAGAACCTATAGACACTGCTGCTGCGATTATATTAAGTCTAGTTTTTCTTTCTTGCATGTTTCTTCCAGGTATTATCGCATACCGTATTAATCATCGAAGAAAACTTCTTATCGCTATTACATCTGTTTTATTAGGTTGGACAGTAATTATCGGTATGGCTATGCTTATTTATGTAATTACACAAAGCAGCCTATTTAGAAAAGCAAAATATTCAAAATCTGGTCAAGCGTTTGAAAATTTTTATTACAAACATAAAATAATTATAATATCTGTTATAACTATCTTCGTCATTTCGATGTTCTTATTTGAACTGATTTTTATTCGCTAGCTGCAAGAAGTGGATCAGCCTTTTTTAACATTTTTCTAAATATTGAATACTAATCTAATATAACTTCTGAAATAATAGCTATCTTTTTAGTTTTTCTTTTTTTTTTCTTCTTTTTTCTTCTTTTTTTTACAAGATAAGATAAATCAAGTTTTGAAAGATTTATATCTTTATATTTTGTTTTAGATAAATTGATTTTACTAAAATCTAACGTAGAAAAGTCCCGTACTTTAATTTTTTTTTTCAAAATAATTTAGATAATATTTATTAAAATTAAAAGAATACAAATAGTATGACAGCATTTGGAACAATACCAAGTACTAGACCCCAGAAGAATTCAGATAAAATTAAATGTGCTTTAGCTTTTTTAAGATAATCTCTTTGAGGAGTGAGCATTTTAAAAACAGGTTCACCTAACATGGCGCCAAATGATAAAACTATAGCTAATATCATTCCTATAAATGGCAGTTTAAAAAAATATAATAATAGGAATCCCAAACTACTCACAGTACTTTCTGGGTTATTTGAACCAAACCACGCAATCGGGGTTATCATAACATTAATCACAAGACTAATACCAATTAAGATTTTAGTCATCATCTTCAAATTAGCGAGTGGTTTTTCTTTCATATCAATTACTATAACAAAATTTGCAGGTATTAACAGTAGTTTATTTGTATGAGAAAGTTATAATAGAATTAATTTGACGTTGGTTAAAAAATGGAAAAAAAATATACATTAGGTCAACGAATTAACGGAGTTATAAATCTCTTAGCATATTTTTTTATTATTGTATTATTTATTTCGTTTGTTTTTTTGGCAGAAATCCCTGAAGGTGGTTCATGGATAGATACAAAGGGAGGCCCTGTTATTATTTTAATTTTTCTTATTTTTATTATAAAATTTATTTTGAACAAAATAGTAAATAAATTTTTAAAATAGATAAGAGCAAATTTTAACATTCTACTTCCACAAAGCTACACTTAGTTCAACATTGATGTTCTGTATGCAATTTGTTCTGAACTTTTTTAAGAGTCTATTTTT
>CEUZ01029751.1_pt1 | contig 18193 bp, 15 predicted proteins | sample 361511 | NCBI WGS metagenome assembly CEUZ01 (sample SAMEA2622822, study PRJEB7988) | marine metagenome | biome: marine biome (ENVO:00000447); feature: surface water layer (ENVO:00002042); material: "saline water (ENVO:00002010), including plankton (ENVO:xxxxxxxx)" | depth 5 m
GCTATTCGCCTCGTGCCAGCACGGTATAGCCATGGAGCCGCCGTTCTGTCCCAAGCCCATCGTTTTGTGGCAATCAACTCGGCAGTGGAAATCTCTTTAGACGGAACGATTAATGCAGAAAGCGCGGGATCTCGCGTAATATCTGGACCAGGTGGGCAACCTGACTTTGCTATTGCCGCATCCATTGGCGAGAATTCTCGCAGTATTCTCGCCTTGCCTTCCACTGCTACGGAAGGGAAAAGATCCAGAATCGTAAAAACAATCTCTAGTGAAGCGACTGTTACAGTACCTCGATATTTAGCCGACCGCGTAATAACAGAATACGGTGTAGCAAAACTTCGGGGACTCACATTAGAGCAGCGCGCAAATGCCTTACGGTCGATCTCACACCCCGACTTTAAAGCCCAATTATAGTTAGCTTAGAATACGCAAGGTCTTTCATTGAAGCCTCCCTAACTACGGATCAAGCGTGGTACGATTGACGAATGGAGGCTTTATGCAATTCAGCATCTTCGTCCAAACTAATATAGAAGAATGGAAGCTTGCAAAGGAAGCGGAAGATCTGGGGTACGATGCCTGTTGGTTCCCTGATTCGCAAATGATTTGGTCCGACTGCTACGCCACTATGGCCGTAGCAGCACAAAATACTTCACGTATACGCCTCGGTACTGGTGTTTCGATTCCGGGAACACGAATAGCACCAGTTACTGCCCACTCTATTGCTACCGTCAACCAATTGGCTCCAGGCAGAGTCTTCCTTGGCCTAGGTACCGGACATACTGCAATGAGAGTCATGGGGCAAAAACCGATGCGCCTCAAAGACTTTAGGGAGTACCTGCGTGTGGTTCGTGCATTGCTGCAAGGGGAGGAGGTTGATTACACCTTCGATGGAAATACGCGTAGTATTCAATTCCTACACGAAGGAATGGGCTTTCGAAACCTTGAAGATCCTATTCCCATTTATATCGCCGCAAACGGACCAAAGACCCTTCAACTTGTAGGACAGCTTGGAGATGGTTTCGTAACACTTATGGGCGAAAGCGAAGAGATGTTTACTTACAACTCTGGGATGATTCGTGAAGGAGCAAACACCGCGGGCCGCATCATGCCAAAAGATTTCAATTTTACTGCCCTCGTGAGCCCTGTTATCTTAAAAAAAGGCGAAACATTGAGATCCGATCGAATAATAGACACCGCTGCGGCTTATGCAGTCTGCATGCTGCACTATGTCTATGAAGTCTACGAGCTTTCTCAAAACGAAGAGGTGATCCCGGAATTTCTTCGTGGCATTTGGGAAGAGTACTCAGAACATGTGGACAACATGACCCTTCCTCCCGAAAAACGTTTTCGACAAATCCACGAGGGTCACGCAACGTTCTGCACATCTGAAGAAAGAAAGTTTGTGACACCCGAAGTAATTGAAGGAACTTGTTTGGTTGGAAGTGAGAACGAAATCATAGAAAAGATCCAAAAGTCAGAGTCGTTGGGAATCACCGAGATCGGTATCGTCGCGCCACTTGAAACTTATCGCGAAGTCCTAAACGATTTTTCCCATTTGATTTCGAGGTACTAAGACAGAAATTGCCATCTTTAATAAAAACCGAGAACCACTCCGAGAACTGTCAAGTGGCCACGAGTAGAGAGTAAACTTTTGGATCTTCTCTCACCGGCCGTTGTAGAAAACCCTTATCCCGCTTTTAAGGAACTGCGGGAGTACGAGCCCGCCCACTGGAGCAACGAACACAACGCTTGGTTAATTACTCGGTTCGAAGATGTGATACGTGGATACAAAGACCCCAGGCTCTCATCGGCGCACATATCAAACCTTTTCCAGGGACCACAAGATGCACCGAGCCAGAAAATTCTCGATGGATGGATGGAGTTTCGTGACCCCCCTGACCATACTCGTTTGCGGAAATTAGTTCAGAAAGCTTTTACACCTAAAGTAGTAGAATCGTTGAAGCCTCGAATTCAAGAAATCGCAAACGATCTTATAAAAAGCCTAAACCCTCAAACACCCGAAGACCTTGTCAAACAATTCGCTTACCCCCTTCCAGCCATAGTCATCGGAGAGATGCTCGGAGTTCCCTCTACAGATCGCGAGCAGTTCCAGATTTGGTCTAATGAAATAAAGAATCTGATTTTCGGAATTGGAGATGAGCGTGAGAGGAGAGTGACTGCACGAAAAGGATTATTCGAGCTTCGGAAATATTTCGAGGGAATACTTTTCGAACTCCATAATAATCCTCGCGACGGTCTCCTTAACTCACTCGTAGAGGCTAAGGAGGCGAATGAAAAGCTCACAGCTGACGAAATAATCGGAACTTGCGTACTTTTACTGTTTGCAGGACATGAAACCACAACTAATTTAATCGCGAATGGAATCCTCGCCTTATCTAAACAGCCACAAGATGTAAGAAAAATGTTTTCAGATCAAGAAAATTCATCGCGAGTCGTCGAAGAAGTTCTCCGTTTTGAAGGACCGCTTAAACTCATGGTTCGTTCTGCTAAAACTAGCTTATCTTTGAAAGGCCAAAGAGTCCGTAAAAGTGATCGAGTATTTTTGATACAAGCCTCGGCAAACCGTGATGAGCGGCAATATGAGGACCCCGATAAATTCTGGCCATCTCGAAAAGATCGCCCTCACCTAGCCTTCGGACATGGTATCCACTTCTGCCTTGGTGCTCCCCTTGCGAGAATTGAGGGCCAGATTGCTCTTGGCGAACTCTTCACACGATTTCCTAGACTTAAGGTTGATACCCACAAGCCCTCCTGGGAAGCCAGTATTTTATCCCGGAGCTTAAAAGAGCTTCCAACAATCCTCGAGCCACAGGAAGAATAATGCGCATAGCCACATGGAACATTAATGGTCTTCGAGCTCGACTTGATTATCTAAAACTTTGGCTAGAAGAGAGACAGCCGGACCTACTCGGACTTCAGGAATTGAAACTCACTGAGGATAAGTTTCCTTTCGAAGATCTTTTGGAGGTAGGTTATCACGCTCAAGCTCACGGACAGAAAGCCTGGAACGGAGTAGCGGTACTTTCAAAGAAAAAGGTAGAAGTGGTTCAAAAAGGTCTTCCTGGACAAGACGATTTTGGATCAAGAATGATTCACGTAAAAAATGACAATCTTTCTTTCATAACTATTTACGCGCCGAATGGTAAAAACCTCTCTCATGCTGACTACGCAAAAAAACTGGAGTGGTACGACGAGCTCACGAACTACTTGAAGAATGCGCAATTCTCAGCGAGCCCATCAATACTTTGCGGTGATTTCAATATTTGCCCAACACCCTTAGACACGTGGGACGAAGAAAGGCTCGAAGGAGAGATCTTCCACACGACCGCTGAGCGCGATCGCATTTTAAAGTTGAACGCTTGCGGTTTGAACGACATCTTTCGAGAACTCAACCCAAGTTCAAAAGACTTCTCGTGGTGGGATTATCGAGGGGGAGCATTCTACAAAAATCACGGACTTCGCATTGATTTTCTCTATGGCTCCTCGGACATTTTAAGCTCTGTACATGCCTCAACAATTGATCGTGATTACCGAAAAAAGAAAGAAGGTTTAACCGCATCTGACCATGCACCTGTTATTGCTGATATAGAATAAACTTAAGAGAAAATAATGAGCAACCGTATTTTTACTCAGGAAGAACTCGACTCTTTTTGCCGTTCTGGAAAGACCAGGGTCGCAGAGGCACTCGCGACCAAAGATCCTAAAATAGCGTTGAAAGAGTTTGAGTACGTTTTGGATCTTTTTAAACAATTTCCCGCCCTCTACCATGGTTGGATTCCATCACTCTTCAGTTTTTTAGACAAACGATATGGGCATGAAGCTACCAAGGAGCTCACGAACTTCGAGCATGTCCTGTCGAAATCTGCTGCCTCAGGGATGGACTTAAAAGCCATCAGGGCAACACAAGAAGATCCTACAAAGGTCTTCTCTGAAAAATTAGATAAAGGCGACTTTGAAGATGCTGGCCTTTTCTTTGATCAAATTGACAAAGGCTCCCGCGATCTTCACGACTACTATAGGGACTATGTAAGCTACATCCTCTCTGGCATTTACCGCAAATATGGAGTTGAGATTCTTTCGGAAAGTCTCCGGGCAAGCAGCGAAAAGGATTGGATGCCGTGGATGATGGAAGACATCGAATCTGAACCTAGCGAACGGTTGATTATGTGGTCGGAACTGCTTTCAGTCGCAAATTTCGGAACGATCAGTATTGTTGAAAAAGATGACCGATTCGTGATGACCCAGAATCCCTGTGGAAGTTGTGGCAGAGCACACCGAGAGGGACGCTACGATTCCGATTGGGGCTTAGCGACAGTGAAGGAAAAACACCCTATCACTTACGATGAAGGCGGTACTCCCGTTTATCGCTCCCATATCCCAATGATGCACTTTATAATGCCGGTGGAAAGGATTGGTGCACCCTGGCCACTGATTCAATGCCCCAGGACAAAAGCCGGTTCTTGCAAAATCACCTTATTCAAAGATTCTCGGAAACTTGTTCCGCAAACTGAGGCACATTTTAGAGATTAGTAAGAGAAAGGAGTCGAAATGAAGCAAAGCAAAGATCGTTTTTTAATTACCCATGTCGGAAGTCTTCCTCGCTCACGGGAGCTCTCGGACCTTTTAATAAGAAGAGAGTCAAAGGAAAAATACGACGAAGGGGAATATCGAGAACTATCTCGGGCAGGTGTGCAGACCGTTATAAAAGCGCAAGTTGACTCCGGGATAGACGTCATAAATGACGGCGAGCAACCTCGGGTGGGTTTTCAGACCTATGTACCGGAAAGAATGACCGGATATGGAGGAGTTACTGAACGTATGCCCTTCCAGTGCTTTTCGGATTATCCAGATTTTTTAGAAATTTGGCAGAATCGGCAAATCAAAACTTCGAAAGTATACGATGCACCCGCTGCTACTGAGAAGATTGAATATGTGGGATTCGATGACGCTCGTTTTGAATGCGACACCTTCGACACATGTTCCGCAGAGGTCGAAGGACAATATTCTGAACGTTTCATGACTGCGGCCTCACCCGGTATCGTAGCCACAACATGCCAAAATGGAGGGGCATACGACACCTATGAAGGTTACGTAAGGGCCCTCGCTCGAGAACTAAAGAAAGAATACGATCTGATTCACGAGCGCGGCTACCTCCTTCAGCTTGACTGTCCTGATCTCGCAATGGAGAGAGGAGGACTTTTTCAAAAGGGCAGTGATGCAGAGTTCCTAGATGTGGTGTCGCTGCACGTAGATGCCATCAATTCAGCAGTTAGCGACATACCTGCTGATAGAATTCGCCTACACGTCTGCTGGGGTAACTATGACGGTCCTCACGAATGGGATCCGCCTCTTGCAGATTTACTACCAATTCTGTATCAGGCAAAGATCGGTGGACTCTCGATTGAACTCGCGAATCCAAGGCATCAGCACGAATACGAAGCCTTTAAGACCCATCCGTTGCCAGATGATATGATCCTACTTCCAGGAGTTCTCGATTCAACTACCAACTACGTCGAACATCCTCAAATTTGCTGCAAACGTATCATTGAAGCAGTAGATGCCGTAGGAGACCCAACGAGAGTTCTACCAAGTACCGATTGCGGATTTGGAACATTCGCTGGCTGGGAAATGGTCGGAGCCAACATCACATGGGCAAAATTCCGGGCCCTACGAAAAGGTGCAGACCTTGCTGCCAAGCAAGTATTTTCTTAAATGGAAAACATTAGTATGCTAATTACAGGAGCAAACCATGACTAAAAACGACGTCCGTTTCATCGATACTTGTGGGGCCCGCTCGAAGGATCTCAATCTTTGGCCAGCGGTGATCATCACCAAGGAAGAGATTGAAAGTGAGGCTGAACGCCTCGCATCCCTAGATCGACCAGATAATGGCCGAAGACAATCAATAATCGCACACCCACGAGCAGAAGCCCCAGGGCTAGGCCTTGCTCCAGGAATTCGCGTGACGCTAGAAGTCCTTCTCCCTGGGGAACGCACAGAACGCATCCGTCACAATTCAACACAGGTGAACTTTTGTATCAATGGAAGTGGACATACAATCGTTGAAGGGAAGCGGTTTGACTTCGAGCAATACGACGTGATTAATTTTCCAAGTTGGCACACGTATCATCATGTTAATGACACCGATCAACCACAGGTTCGCTTAACCTATTCGAATGCTGCCCTTCTTGAAACCCTCAACGTTCACTTGATTGAAGAAGACCCCCCTCCAGTTGAAGCAGTCGAAGAAATCGAGCAAGAGCCAGAGGATTCTAAAACACGGAGCCCATATGGAACTTTTCAAGTTGGTGACGACGGTGCCTGGCTGATGCCTTACGAAACCATCGTGAACCCTCCTACAATCGAATCGAAACCTCTTCATTGGTCATGGCAAGAGCATTTAAAAATCCACCTCGACAAACTGGCTGCTCTCGGGAAAGATTACGTCGGACGCCGTGTATATCTTTGTTACAACCCACGAACCGCTGGAACCAATGGTACAACACCCAATTTTTTCGCGACGATTTGTATTCGTCCAGCTGGGATTGTTGACCGGCCCCATCGTCATATATCTGCTGCTATAAATTATTATTTTGCGGGTAAAGGCCGGAGTACAGTAGAAGGAAAAATCTATGAATGGAAGGCCGGAGACCTAATGCTTTCCGCGCCAGGTTGGGGCGTACATAATCACGCCTCTTATGACGAACCGGTCTACGAGCTAACGATTCAGGACCAGCCACTTCACATCGCAATGGAATCATTGCTGTGGCAGGAAAATCTTAAAAAACCCCTGGCAGTACTAGGCGTAGAAGAAGGTTTTGATACGAACCGAAATTCTGCAACAGGGCGTTAAGAGCTCAGAGTGATCGATCTTCCAGAGAATTTTTTAAAAGGCTCGTACCCTCCAATAATAACGCCCTTCAAGAATGGCGCTGTCGACTTTGATACCTATAGTGAACTCGTTGAACGCCTGATTAAGGAAGGTTCCCACGGAATACTTGTAAATGGGACTTCGGCAGAGCCATCAACTCTAACTATAGAGGAACGAAACCAGATCGTTTCAATCGCGGTGGACACCGCAGCCAAAAGAGTTCCCGTCGTTGCTGCAACAGGTTCACAATCTATCCAAGACACTAGAGAATTAACGGATTACGCAGAACGCTCCGGTGCGGATGCGCTCCTTGTAGTTACTCCCTACTACGTCAGACCACCACAACGAGGTCTCGTGAAATATTACCAGGACATTTCAGAACGAACCGACCTTCCCTTAATGATCTATCACATTCCGGGAAGGACAGCTGTTTCACTTACAATCGATACACTCCGCGAAATCTCTGACACCTGCGAAAATTTAGTTGGAATGAAACATGCCGTGAACGACATAAATTTTGTGACTGATGCTCTTTTGTCTGTTGGGAACAAGTTCCGTATTTTTGTCGGCCTTGAAGACCTTTCCTTCCCTATGCTTGCCGTAGGCGCATGCGGAATGATGAATGCTGTTGGAAATCTATCTCCAAAAAAGGTCGCTGACCTTTACCATGCAGTCAAAAAAGGAAATCTGACCGAGGCTCGCCAGTTACATTTCGAACTTTGGGAATTAAATAAAGCAGTCTTCTTCGACACGAATCCAATCTCTATAAAGTACATGCTTCGTAAATTAAAAGTTATCCCCAGGAATGAACACCGCTTACCTATGGTTGCGGCTACTCCCGACCTTGAACAGCGACTCGATGCAGTTCTAAATTCGTCTGGTTTGATATAACTTTCTGATCCAAATTACAAGAGTTCTAATTTTTAATAAATCGTAAATATCTAATGAAGTATAGAGCCTATCGTGACCAGTCTATTACGACTTGCTAACTACTTAATCAATAATAATTAAAGTAAATTTTTGATTGTTTTCTATCGATTAAGAAAAGTTCCGTGTTAGTTTGATCTGTTCGCAGAAAGGAAGATTAAGTGAAACTCTCGACTGATAGAAACAAGGGAATTTTAGAAGGACTCAACATCGGTATCGTAGGGGGTTCTCTTAGCGCATGTGCGCTCGCTCCGATGCTTCTTCGTGGTGGTGCGCATGTAACTATATTTGAACGTTCATCGGGAAACCTTGACGATCGCGGTGTGGGATTAGCCATGAAAATATCTACTCTCGCCGAGCTCCACCGAAGAGACTTGATTGACCAAGATTTACCGTATGTCCCAATTTGGTTGAGAACATTTTCACGTACACACAAAACTTCGCAAGATTCTCAGGATCTGTGGAGAACTTACTGGCGTCAACCTGTGGCATTTCATGCTAATCACTGGGGAGTCCTTTTTAAGTCACTACGAAAGCGCGTTCCTGACAGCATCTATTTTAAAAACTACGAAACCGTGAGAATTGAAGAAGAAAGAAACGGAGCCGTCACCCTGCACTTTTTGGAACAGGAACCAAAAACTTTCGATCTCGTGATTTTTGCAGATGGTTACGAATCAACCGGAAGAAGGCTCCTGCACCCTAACCTTGCCCTTGGAGCAACCAAATACTTCCTCTGGAGAGGTATGATTGACGAATGGGAGTCTCCTCTTCCCGCAAAATATGCCGATACAATATCCTATTTTGGTTATCCTTTTGGACACGGCTTTGTTTACTACGTTCCGAGCCCCGAACATGGTTCAACTCCTGGAAAGAGAAGGATAAATTGGGCTTTTCACGAGACAATTGCAGATAAAGATGTTCCTGGAATTGTTCCCGACGAAGATGGTTACGTGCGGACAGGCCTGAGCCCGGGGGCAGCGAGTAAAGCGCAGGTTCAATACTGCCAGGCGATAGCCAAAAAATATTTCCCTCCATACTTTTCCGAAGTTGTTGAGAGGACCCAACAACCGTTTATCCAACCCGTTATGGAAGCTTGCTCTCCGAACTATGTCAAAGGTAGAGCCTGCTTGATAGGAGACGCTGCCGTGCTTTCACGGCCGCATATTGGGGGGGGTGCAGGCAAAGCATTGGATGATGTTCTGTCTTTAGTCGACCATCTTACCGGAGAAACTTCTTTAGATGTCGCCCTGTCCAATTTTGAAAAAGAACGAAGCGTGTTCGGTAAAGAAGTTTTTGAATTAGGTGCCGCACTCGGCAAGCATCTTGTGGAAGCCACTCCCGACTGGGATGTCATGGATCATCAATCTATGGAGCATTGGTGGGAGAAAGTCATTGGTGATCGCTATTGGTTCTGGATTAATGAAGTAGATTCGACACATCCCTACAGCACTGACTCCAAGTCCTAAAGGGTTCGGCCAAGTCGATTACCACTTATTCCAATGCGTGACTTCTTCAAGCGGTTTTCTGCGCACAGGCCCAAAAGATCGCTCGGGGTAGCCAACAGCGGCACAGAAGCAGAGGTGGACGTCCTCGGGAACGGAAAGTTCAGATCGAATGGCATCCTCAGCGACCATCTGAAAAGTCGTAAAGGTGGATCCAATACCCATAGAGCGTGCCGCTACGATCAAGTTCTGCGCCGCCGGATAAATTGTGGAATGCATGAACTCGATTGAGGGTTCATGGGGTGGGTAAATCTTGCGCGCAGCGCCAATAATCCATGCTGGGACATTAGAAAAGTTCTCCGCTAGATGAATGGCTCCTTTGTACATGCGGTCACTTACAGGATCTATATCATCAGGCAAGTTTTCGAAAACAGGAGCCATTCCACTCGCTACCGCCTCGCCTATAACTTTTTTAATATTCGAATCCGTTAAAACGATAAATTCCCACCCTTGACTGTTTCCTGGACTTGATGCGCGAGTAGCCGCGTAGATAAGGCGTTGCAGATCCGCCTCTGGGATCGGATCGGATTTTAGGTAACGCATGGCAATGCATGTTTCCATAGCCTCAATTACATCCATCAGGTTCTCCTTTTTAAAGTCGCAGGATTAATTACCGCAAAGAATTTGTCGCAAAGTTTTTCCCGTATCCTTTTTACCACGGAGGGTGCCAGCTAGGTGACAAAAAACATCTAAATCGGATAAATCAGCGAGTTCGGTACGATCACCGAATCAAAAATACAATGTAGTTTCGTAAACACAAAACCAGACTCTTCTTGGATAAGATTTGCATCGTATCGACCTACTTGAAGAATTTTAGTTTCTTGATCAACAATCGTCTCGAAAACACAATAATTAGCGATCGCTTTGAGATGGTCTTCAGAGGGATCGATTCGTACGCCGCTTATAATGTGCCTTGTGAAGCGCGGCTCGTACATCATAGTTTCTTCTACACCAAAAACACGATCTCTTAACATCTTTCGGCTTTCGCAGCGCACTGTGGCTAATGGAAAGCCTTGATCAAAATTTTCACGAGAGATAATCTGATATTCGGCATCAGTTGCGAAGCAAGCAAGAAATTTGTCCCAATCTCCAGCATCAATTGCTGCACCATAGGAATCGAGGAAGTCTTGGACTTCAATTCGAAGAAGAAGTAACTCTTCGCGCGACACTAAAATAAGCCCATAACTTTTCGATAATATCCGTAAAAACCCCGAATCGCTGACTCGGTTACCATGTGTTCTTCTTCACTAGTTCCGAGCCCACCCATTTCCATAATTCCCTCATCACGCTGATAAGGCACCACACCCTCTTGGCTAAACTTCATTACCTCACTGTCATCGGCAGACACAAACCCCGCTGCACCCATGAGATTTGCTTGTCGCAACCTTCGGCGCACCATTTCCTCATCATCATTCTTGTAACCAAAGAACGTCCAATCCAACCGGAACTTATTCGGACCTTGAGGAACAATGTGTCGCATGGCGAGAGTATTCGATTGTTGCTGTACTATCAGATTAGGCCATAGCGTCTGCATTACGACTGTTGCGGTACCAGGAAATTCTCTTTTCGGATCGAGCAGTCTATCGTCATTTAGAATTAAATCTGTTTTTAAATTTTCCATATCTTTAGTAGCTGTCGTAGCCTTCTGATCTCCCTTGCTAGAGATTAAGCATGCATGTCGTCCGTAGTCATCCATGTGCACCGCGGAAGGCTGGTCGGCTCTAAACAGACCGAAAGTAACCAAAAACACGTGTAACAAACTTGCGTGGTAGGGATCCTTAATGTTTTCAAACATTAACTTCCAATTTGCAGGAATATCTTGTCGCTGATAACCAAGAACTTGAAGTTCACGGCCATCAAAAACGCGGTTAAAATATCCAAGCATTCTTTCTCCAAGATAAGCTTCTATCGTTGAAGGCTTATCCGCAAAACTCGCAAACAACACACCATTACGTTCCGCTACTGAGAGCTGTCGTAAACCGTGGGCCTTCCTATCAAAATTTTCGGGCATGCCTCCCTGGCCTTTAACGCCTCTCCGAAAGGGCACCCCAATCAAATCACCGGATAGATCGTAAGACCATTGATGGTATGGACACACAAAACGTTTCGTATTTCCAAGGCGTTCACGACAGAATTGGACACCACGATGTGCGCACCGATTTTCGAAGACATAAAATTTTCCGTTCTCATCTTTGACGATCACAACGGGTTTATCGCCAACATATGATCGCTTAAAATCACCGGGATTGGGGAGTTCGCAGCTCAGTGCGACGTAATTCCAATGGGGACCCCCAAAGACTTTCTCCTGCTCCCGTTTATAATTCGCAGGATCTGAATAAATCCAATAAGGGACCCGCGATATGCCCTCTTCAGGCCAGTGATCCGTGGCTGTCGGCTTTTGCAATGGAGTCTCCCTATCCTCAAGCAAATTTACATAAGGCATGGCCAATAAGTGCCTCTAGGGTATTCTCCATTTTCTTTTGGAGCAAGTAAGTATCAACTTGGAGTTATGAAGCAAAATGAGCGGCGAATCTGTTATTAAGCACCTTGACGAAGTAGTTGACGACTTTGCGAGGACGGTCCCCTTCTTTTATGAGCCACTTACTCGGGGAAGAGCAATAACTTTCGTAGAGCAACACCGGCTAAATACGAGACAAAGAAATACTGTGCTTAAGCTCCGAGTAGCCACGAACTGCCCCGACTGGGAAGTAAGAACGAACATTCTTAAGGGCTGTACCCAGGAGGCGATCGCAGACTCAGAATACGGAGGCGGAAAAGCACATTGGGAAATACTCCAGGAGCTGGGTACCTACATCGACCTGGAGCTCTCGGAAATTCAGGCCGCTGAGCCGTTAAAAAGCACCAGACTCTGCTGGCTGGCTTGGGACTCTCTCATGAGCAACACACATTGGCTAGAAGGACTGATAGCAAACACCTGTGCCGAGCGCGTGAATGTTCCTGGTTACGGCCTAGGTTTGGTTCGGGAAAAAGGCTGGTTCGGTATGGAAAGAGAACGCTGGAGGCAACTCTTTTCCCTAACAGACGAACAACTTGATTTCTTTTCCCTTCACACTGAGGCTGACATCGAACATTCTGATCTCGGTTGGAATACGGTTGCAAAACACGCGACTAACCTCGGAATGGAGGACGCCGTCGTCGAGGCGTGTCGGCTGAACCTGGTAGTTTGGGGGCAGTATCTCCAAGGAATTGCCGACTACGGCGATTTACGAGATTAATTTTCCTCTAACGCAACTTTTTCTATCTCTTCCTGTGACATGCCAGCCTCGGACAAGACTTCAGCCGTGTGTTCTCCAAGTGCAGGTATTGGGCCTGTATGCGTCAGCGGATCGCCGCGAAAGGTCACTGGCGACGCGACCGCAGTCATTTTCTCCTCGACTTCCCCAGCCGGAATTTCAATAAAACCTCCGGCTGCGTGTAGCTGTTCGTCTTCGACTACCTCAGCAAGACTTTGTGCTGGGGCCCACCAAACATCCTCTGCATCAAAGCGTTTAGCCCAATACTCTCTGGGTTGGGTTTTAAAACCCCGATCAAATTCCGCCACAAGATCCTCGGAATGGCGCTTCCGCGATTTAGCGTCTTTAAACCTTTCATCCTCAGCTAGCTCTTCTCGACCCAGCGCCCGAAGAACGCCTGGAAAGTGCCTTTCAGCCTCTAGACCGATTAGCCAAAACCATTTTCCATCCCCAGCTTCGTAGCAGTTAACAAGTGCCAGAGGATTCTTATCTCTAGCTTTAGTGGACTCGATCCTCCCGAATTGCAGTTGGATTCCAATATCTCCGCCAATTGTGTACGCTCCTGCACGAAGGAGCGAGGTTTCTACAATTCGGCCTTTTCCCGTCCTACCTCTTTCGAATACTGCGCCCAGAATTCCTGAAACCGTGCTGATTCCCGTGACGTGGTCACCCAAACCCGCACGAACGCCAACAGGAGCTGCGTCTCTGGGAACGAGGTGCCTTGCAATTCCGCCACGAGCCCAAAAGGCCCCGATATCATAGCCAGGCCTACCTGCTTCCGGCCCATCTAGTCCATAACCAGAGACGGTAGCCACAATCAATTTCGGAAAACGTTCGTGCACCTGACTTGGATGTAAATTCAAACGCTCCAAAGCCGAGGGGCGCATATTTGAGAGAAAGATATCTGCGCCCTCTAAAAGCTTCTCCATAGCGGCCTTTCCCTCATCGCTACGTAGATCTAAAACGACGCTTCGTTTGCCACGGTTATCCAAGGCAAAGGCAGGATTGGGCATGTCTTCCTTGTAGCCAATGGCCTTGAAAAGATTCCTCTGAGGATCACCTACAGGAGGCTCCACCTTGACCACATCTGCACCCCAGTCGGCCATAATTCCGCCGGCTGATGGGCCAGCCACCCAGACTGTCATTTCTACTACTTTCAAGCCATTAAGTACTGGAACCGGCGAACCCATATCATTCTCCTTTATAGTGCATCTATTCTATACGGGTGTGATCCGCCCGGCTAGATAGCTGAGGCTTCCAAAGAGCAAAAATCAAGCGTCCATCTTCTCTTGAGCGATTTGCCAACCTGTTTCAGCGAGCATTTTAGCTTTCGCTCCCCTCTCTAGGGCATGATCCGATGACGCGTTACCCTGAAGACCTCGCTTATAGACACCCTGACAGATTGCAGCCAGGCGAAACTGGGCGAATACCTGATAGAAGGGCCAGTCAACTATCTCCCCTCGGCCAGCTCTGCTCGCATAGGAGCGAACGTAATCTTCCTCGGTAGGGATGCCGAGAAGTTCAAGGTCCAAGCCTCCAAAACTGTTCTCTTCGCCTTCCGGAAGTCGATACGGCATTGTGTTGTATGCCAGGTCAGCGAGAGGGTGGCCCAGTGTACACAGCTCCCAGTCCAAAATCGCTACTATGCGAGGCTCGGAAGGATGCAGAACCGTATTCTCCAGACGATAATCGCCATGCGCAATTGCAGTAAGATCCTCAGATGGAATCCGCTTCGGCAAAAACTCGACCAGAGCTTCCATAGCCGGAATCACTTCTGTCTGTGCAGCGCGATATTGCTTGATCCATAAAGCTACCTGCCTCGGAATGTATTCTCCCGCTTTCCCAAATTTTCCCAAACCAACTGAGGCAAAATCGGTCCTGTGAAGCTTCGCAAGTATATCATTCATCGAATCGTAAATTGATCCACGCTCGGACGGACTCATCTCCGGCAAAGATGCTTCCCTTGAAACCCGACCTTCTACATGTTCCATCACATAAAAAGGTGTTCCAATAATATTTTCATCTTGGCACAAGACTCTTACGTTAGGCACAGGCACTTCACTCTCTCGGAGGGCGTCCATAACCTTAAACTCCCGCTCAACCGCATGCGCCTTCGGCAAAAGTTCTCCGGGAGGCTTTTTCCTCAGTACGTAACGGGATTCACCGGATTCGAGAAGGAACGTAGGATTCGACTGACCTCCCTCGAATTGCCAGACTTTAAGGGCCCCTTCGTAACCGGACATGTTTTTGGAGAGATATCCATCCAGAGCCTTCTCGTCAAAGCAGTGCGCTTCGCGAACTTCGGTTATCACGGGTGTAAGTTGGTCTTCAATCAATCTCAGCCCTCCTGGCTTCAAAGTGAATTCTACTGCCGTTCACTACAAAAAATAAAGCAGAGAACCTTTCGAAGCTCTCACTTTGTCCCATTTTCACTTCAATGACCGATAGACAAGACCTAGACTACGAAATGCAGAATAAATCGGAGACATATAATGATCCTATCTGAAGAGCAATTACTAATTCAAGCCACAGCTCGCGAGTTTGCTCAAGCTGAGCTAGCTCCCTTTGCCGCAGAACGCGACCGTTCGGGTGAAGTCCCCAAAGAGGTAATAAGGACCATGGGAGAACTCGGGCTACTTGCTATGTGCGTCCCCGAGGAATATGGCGGCTCCGGAACAACCACAGTTTCTTATGTACTTGCTTTAATGGAGATAGCCAGGGGAGATGGTGGAATTTCTACCATCATGAGTGTTCAAAACTCTCCAGTCTGTGCGGCAATTTTGGAATATGGAACTGAAGAACAAAAAAAGGATTTGTTACCGACTCTTGCGACGGGAGAAAAAATTGGAGCATTCCTGCTCACCGAGCCCCAAGCAGGCTCAGACGCTTCAAACCTCCTTACAAAAGCGGACAAGAAGGGGAGCAACTATTTTTTGACTGGTACAAAACAATTTATCACCTCTGGAAGAATTGCAGATCTTGCAATGATTTTTGGTGTTACCAATTCTGATGCCGGAAAAAAAGGCATAAGCTGTTTTATGAGTTCGACGGATTCGTCGGGTTACATCATTGCCAAAGAAGAGCAAAAACTTGGACAGCGCACTTCGGATACGTGTCAAATTTTGCTGGACAATTTAGTGATAAGTGAATCTTCAATGCTTGGACAGATCGGTGAAGGCTACAAGATCGCCCTGGCCAACCTCTCTATTGGCCGAATTGGAATCGCGGCTCAAGCGGTTGGAATGGCAAACGCGGCACTCACTCATGCTGTCAACTATGCAAAGGAGCGCAAATCCTTTAACCAACCAATAATCGACCTCCAAGCTGTAGGCCATAGACTCGCAGATATGGCAACCGAAGTAGAGATGGCAAGGCAAGGCGTTTTGCATGCCGCTTCACTACGTGATGCCGGAAAGCCCTGCCTTAGGGAGGCTTCTATGGCAAAGCTCTTCGCCTCCGAAATGGCCGAGCGGGTCTGTTCTGGCGCTATTCAAACATTTGGAGGTTACGGTTACCTTTCAGATTACCCTGTAGAACGAATCTATCGAGACGTTCGCGTCTGCCAAATTTACGAAGGCACAAGTGACATTCAGCGTATGTTAATCAGTCGGGACTTGGCTCGGAACGGGCTGAATTAAAAGCGATGGGTCCAGGCAACCTTTGCTACACCGCTGGTACGACTGCCACGGAGACCATCTCCATCCGCATCAAAATCTTGACCAAAGATTAAATACAGATCATTTCCTGGTTGCATAATCCAGTGCAAGCGAATTTGGAACCCCAAACTCTTTTGTACGTTGTCGTACTGAGTCAGACTCTCGATGGAAAGATCTGGATTAATCCCACTAATCGTCCGAGCTCTGACTAAACGTTTAGTGAAATCTCCCTCCGGCAGAGCGACATCATACTCCTCGTAAAAAACATTAATGGTCAAATGCTTCGAGGGCCGGGCGTTCCACCACCCTCGCCAAAGCACCATATCACCGTTCCAAAAGTCTCCCCAAGCAAGCTCGATTCTCATATCAACAGGTCGAGAATTTGCGGTTTCCAAAGAAACTTTCCATCCGTACCAACTTTTTCTCTGAGGATTCATGGTTACGCCGGTAGCGATGTCGAAAGCAGCTTCGAGCTCTTCTGTTCTATAAACGACATCAAATTCAAACGAATCGCCCGCTTGGTTAGCTAAATCAATTGCTTGCCACCAAAATCGACTGGACTGAATCTCACTATCGTCACCTGTGACGACCATCGCATTGAGCTTGCTGTCTACCGTGCGAAGCCAGCTCTGCGGTCTCCAGCGCCTTCTCACAACCGCGTCATAGCGACGAATACCCACTCTGTTAATAAACCCTAATCCCGGGAAAAAATTTTCTTCTAGTTCGTAAACGCCAATATGACCGTTCCATTTATCATTCGGGAAAGCAATCTTTGCCCCCCAGCCGAGCGAATCACCAGACATACCCGAAGTCGAAGAGCGTTGAAACCAGAAATCGCCTGTCATGGTATTGCCATCGAAAAGTTGACTGTTTCTATAATTAAAATCGATCCCATAGAGCGTGTTGTCTCGGTTTTGCGAGGGATCACCTCTCGTAGCAACCAAGCCAATCGACGACTCACCTAAAATGTTGTAACTGAGACGGGCTATCCCTAGGTTTTTCCTTTCGATATTTCCGATTGAATCTGTATGGGAACCGAGAATTCCGAGATTGAGTGGGCCTGCTCTCCCCGAAACCTTCAGTCCAGCCCTTATAGGGACTACGGGAGGTTGAACAAGTCCGAGATTTTCTAGGCGCAGTCCTATATTCCGTGAGAAATACGGCCGACCATTTTGAGCAACGCCTCCAAACCCATCAAAGATTCCAGCGTCTTGCAGGAAGAAATCTCGTGTCTCAGGAAAAAACTTATCAAAACGAGTGATATTGATCTGTCGATCATCAGCGAAATTCTCTGCAAAGTCAGTATTGAAAGTAGCCACACCTGTGATCGAAGGCGTTAGCTTGTAGAAAACATCGAGTGAAGGATCTATTCCTGTAAAGTCTCGAGAGGTCTTATGCTCGTGCTGACGCCTCACCGTACCAGAAGTAACAACATCTAAGCCGAGACCCTGCTCAAGCCCCTCTAAGCCAGTCAAGACGCCCGCATTCGCAACGTCCATAAAACTTCGATTTTGATAAAAATTCGTCCAACGAGATCGCTCGTTTAATCGACGAATTACGCGAAGAACATTAAAACCCCAAGTACTTTTTTCTGGATCAAAATTGAGTGTCTGAAACGGGATACGAACTTCAACAGCCCAGCCTTTGGAATCAATACGTGCCTTGGCGTCCCAGATCCCGTCCCACTCCCTTCGGAACTGGCGATTCGCTTCTGAAAGGCCATCCATTCTCGCACCGGTTGGCGTCAATTGAAACATGTACCCGTTACGACGATCGTGAAAGGTATCGAAGAGAAGCGTCACCCTATCGTCCGTTTCAAACTGGGAATCTCTCGTCAATTTAGTCGCGATAATTTTGCTGGGATCGTCATCGAAGCAGCGGATATACGCGTATAGATACTTCCCGTCGTGAGCGAGACGAATTTCCGTCTGAAAAGTAGGTGGGACCGCCTCACGCGGCTCG
>CEUZ01055816.1_pt1 | contig 18184 bp, 16 predicted proteins | sample 361511 | NCBI WGS metagenome assembly CEUZ01 (sample SAMEA2622822, study PRJEB7988) | marine metagenome | biome: marine biome (ENVO:00000447); feature: surface water layer (ENVO:00002042); material: "saline water (ENVO:00002010), including plankton (ENVO:xxxxxxxx)" | depth 5 m
CTCCCGCCGTAGCGGGTTTCTTAGTTGTACTTTTGGCTCAGTGTGAAGCCTTTCCTCTCGACTCTTAGTCCTCGTGACGCTACGTTGCTAACTCAATTCACCCAAGGGGGTCCTATGGAAGATCAGAGTTCGGATGAAAATGAAGGAGGCGGAAAGGTTGATAGAGTTGCAGTACTCTACATCCTCGGCGGAATTCCCGCCATCGCCGTTTTTTTAGTAGGCCTGTTTGCACTTGTTCAGTTTTGTCGTGGAATTCCCGCCTAGGAAAATTTTCGTTTGTTGGGCAAGATGTTCTTTTGTGTCCATTGTTGAAGTCATAAAAGCTTGGCTAATGGGAGTCCTTGAAAAGCTTACCGCCTCGCTTTGTGGATTTGAACTGTGCCCGGCTCAAATCAAATGACTACGCCGCTCACCTGCTTCTTCGTTTCTTTTTCAATCTTTTTTTTGTTCCTCCTAGAAGGTTGTAACTTTGAAAAAGAAGCTTCGAAAACTTTCTCGGTAGGATTGCTTACGCCGGGTTCAGTTAACGATGGTGGATGGAATCAAGGTGCCTTCGAAGGATTGCAAAATATAGAAACCGTTCTTAACGCGCGCACATCGCACGTGGAAACGCGAAGCCCGGCCGAATTTGAAGAGGCCTTTCGTGGGTACGCCGCAGACGGCTACGACTTAGTTTTTGGTCATGGTTTTGAGTACCAAGAGGCTGCCGCTCGAGCGGGAAAAGATTTTCCCGAGACAATTTTCATTACTACGTCGGGTAACACTGTATTAGAAAACGTAGCACCGATGGTCTTCCGTTTGGAGGAGGCTACATTTCTTTGCGGTCTTTTGGGAGCACGTCTTAGCGCAACTGGAATGATAGGAATGGTAGGCGGAATTGATCTTCCGTCGATTCGCAGCACATTCGACGCATTCGCGCTCGGGGCGAAAACAGGTAGGCCTGACATCGAGGCGCGCGAGGTTTTTATTGGAAATTTTGACGATGCTGCTGCCGCGAAAGAAGCGGCACGCGCTTTGCTTTCTGCCGGTGCTGATTTTCTAATTCATCAGGCCAATGATGCGGGTAGGGGGGTTTTTGATGCGTTAGCTGATCGAGATGAGGCAGACCCAATTTATGCCTGCGGGACAAATCGAGATCAAAGTTTGTTGTCTCCTTCTGTTGTTATCGCATCCGCAACGCTAGATATTCCAATGGCATTTCTAAAACTCGCGCGCGAGGTTTTGTCCGGTAATTTTGTCGCGGAACCTCTACTTCTAGGTATGTCTGATGGGGTCGTTGACTTCGTTTGGAATAATAGTCTGGCAGCTAATATAGAATCCGAGATTAAATTTGATTTAGAGGTAGCGAAGGAAAAGATCCGGTCGGGGCACATTTTAATTTCCAACGTTAAAGCCCTAGGCGACTGATGTATGGCTATGCACGAGGTCCTCGCTGAGGCGACGAGAGTTGAAAAAAAATTCGGTACTAGCGTCGCGCTGAGGGGCGCCAGCTTAAGTTGTCGTTCTGGGGAAATTCATGCCCTCGTGGGGGAAAATGGTGCCGGTAAATCAACTCTCGCCGGCATCTTTTCTGGGTTCATTAGACCTGATGATGGAGTTGTGACTCTCTTTGGAAAGCGAATAAGCCCCACTGCTTTTAAAACGTGGTCACCGGCGCGAGCTATTGGGCTAGGTGTAGCCATGGTTTACCAACGCTCGATGTTGATTCCTCAACTCACCGTCCCGGAGAATATTGCCTTTTCAGCTAAGGGGCTTAGATACAATGAGTCTCACTTCAAGTCTAAAGTGGAAGCCCTCGCTCTGGATTTTAAACTTGATGTTCCTACGGATTGCAAAGTTGCTGATCTTTCCGCCGGCGATAGACAACGTGCTGAATTGATTCGATCACTTATTCGAGGCGGGCGTTTTTTGATTCTGGATGAGCCCACTTCCGTCTTGACGCCACGTGAGGCCGATTCTTTGTTCGGCGTTTTAAAGAGTCTAAGAGATCAAGGTTGTTCGATTCTGTTTATATCACACAAGCTGGATGAGGTGATTAAGGTCGCCGATCGCATTACGGTAATTCGGAGGGGTAATACAATATCTACTCATGCCCAAGGTTCAGTTAGCGCTGCAGACTTGGCGGCCATAGCGATTGGCTCGGACGATTTTGAGACGCGTGTCTCAACGGCAAGAACAGAAGGGTTGACTAAGATTAAATTGGACGGTCTTTTTGCAGCCGGAGCAACCGCACGAAGCGCTCTTAGTGATATTAATCTCGAAATACGAAGTGGTGAGTTAGTGGGTATTGCAGGCGTTGAAGGTAATGGGCAAAAGGAGCTTGAGGAGGTTTTTGTTGGAATTCGTCCGGTTTTGAAGGGGCGTTTTATTGTTGAAGATAATGAGCTTTTACCCACGGTTCGATCGCTTCGCTCTGCGGGTGTAAGTATTCTCTCAGGTAACAAACTGATGGGTGGCTTGGTAGGTGAGCTCACGATTGCAGAGAATCTAGTGCTTAAAGGCTCCTACGATGATCAAAGGTTCTTCTCTCGTTGGCGAATGAAGCATAAACCGATAGATCGCTATGCTAAAGAAGTGATTGAGAGGTGCGAAATAAGACCTAAAAATCCCTCTGCTTCCGTTCTATCTCTCTCGGGGGGGAACGCCCAAAAAGTGAGCGTCGCGCGCGAAATAGAGTCCGCTACGTCTGGGTTGCTTGCTTTTCAACCAACCAGAGGTCTGGATAAATCTGCGGCTGATGCTGTACATAGGCAACTATTAGAGCTTAGACAGGCAGGTAAGGCAGTTCTTGTCGTCTCTGCTGACCTTGATGAATTACTTAAGATTTCAGACCGTATTTTTGTAATGCGATCAGGAAGACTTTTGGCATGCGAGGAAAACGCGTCTAAGGAAAGTGTGGGCTCTTTAATGTTATCTGGCGAAAGGAAGTAATGGGCTCGCCGTCTTGGCAATGGATTTATTTTTTTACCCCACTTTGCGTGGTGGGAATTTCTCTTTCATTCGCAGCCGCGCTTCTAGTGTTCTTGGGTCATGACCCGATTTTTGCACTTGGTGCAATGTGGAAAGGTGCGGTCGGCTCATTTCCCGCTTTGAAGGTAACCGCTCTAAAAACTGCCCCGCTTCTATTAACTGGACTAGCTGTCACACTCACATTTCGTGCAGGGGTTTGGAATATTGGTGCAGAGGGCCAAATGTATTTTGGGGCACTTTTCGCAACGGCGATAGCGACGTTGCCATCATCGATACTGTTAGAAGGCCTTCCGACGGCTTTCGTTTTTCCGATAGTTGCTTTATTTGGAGGTATTGGAGGAGCGACATTGGCGTCCATTGCTGCATGGCTTCGGTTTAAACGTGGGGTGAGTGAGGTCATTTCCACTATTCTTTTGAACTTCGTTGCTATTCAGTTAGTAGCATGGTCGGTTTTGGGGCCCTTAGGCGAAACGGGCTCAATTTTTCCTCAAAGTAGACTCTTACCTGAAGTTACCCGCCTTCCCGCGATCGATAGATTGCATCTTGGAATTGTTCTTGGTGTCTTCTTAGCCATCTTGTGTCAACGATTCTTTCGGGATTCACCTTCTGGTTTTCGTTGGAGATCTGTGGGCGCAGATCCTCATGCTTCTCTTTATGCGGGAATCTCTCCTAATGCAGTTGGAGTGTATGCTTTGCTCGTATCCGGTTCGATTTCTGGACTTGCTGGCGCTTTCGAGGTGATGGGGGTCACTGGTCGTCTCTATTCGGGGTTTTCGCCTGGAACCGGCTACACGGCTATTGCGGTTGCTTTGTTAGCGCGATTACAGCCGCTGAATGTTATATGGGCGGCTTTATTTTTTGGGATCATTGAGGCGGGTTCTTACGGTATGCAACGTAATGCCGGAGTATCTGCTCAAGTGACTGAGGTAATACAAGGATTGGTAGTTCTTGTGTCGGCAATTACAACTCCTGCTCTTCTTCGCCGAGCGAGCGAATAATGAGAACAATCAGGTGGCTTCTCTTATGACCGTCGAGCTCCTAGAGGCGGCACTGAGATTAGCTGCACCTATCGGATTTGCCGCAATCGGCGAACTGGTAGTTCAGAGATCGGGAGTAATAAATGTTGGGCTAGAGGGCATCATGCTTGCAGGCGCATTTGCCGGGTACGCTGCTGGTTCGTCTTCCGGAGATATATGGATTGGTGTCAGTGGGTCAATACTTGTTGGTTCGGTTTTGGCTGCGTGCTTTGCATGGGTGACCATCTACAAGCGAGGGGATCAGATTGTAACCGGCATGGCCTTTAACCTCCTTTTGTTAGGACTAACGGGTGTCGCAATGCAGAGTCTGTATTCTGGAGAGCTACAAATCGCGCCTCAGGTCGAGCAATTTCGGTGGCTAGGCGTTGCGATTCTCGAAGACCAGACTGTATTTTCATTTCTTTTGATATTAGTTATCGCAGTGGTTGGAGCATTTCTCAAATTCACGAGGCCTGGGTTGCTACTGCGGGCGGTGGGCGAATCTGCGATTGCCGCAGAAGTGGAAGGCGTGGACGTACTTAAGGTTCGCACGTTGGCTATCGTATTTGGTGGAGCCATGGCCGGATTAGGAGGAGCTGTTCTTACACTGTCCGATGCTCACGTATTTTCGGAGAATATGACAGCAGGAAGAGGTTTTATCGCATTGGCAATTGTGATTTTTGGGGGTTGGAGGGCTTCAGGGGTGCTTGCCGCAGCACTATTCTTTGGGGCCGCACATGCTCTTCAGTTCAGACTCCAAGCCGAAGGTTTTTCCGTGTCGTATCCGCTCTGGTTGATGTTTCCCTATGTAGCGACAATTCTTGCTTTAACTGTAAGCTCCAAACGGAATCAAGGGCCATCTGACCTTGGCCGGCCCTACCGGCGGGACTAATCTCCCTTTATATTCGCACATGAAGGAAACACGATATGAAGAGGGACAACGAAATATTTTCTACTGACAATCTTTTGCCGATTGTGACGAAGCAATCTGATCACCCTTGCTTTGAATGTGCCCAGTGCTGTACCTATGTTGCTCTCGAGATCGATACGCCTACGACGGCTAAGGAATACGATTATGTAGTGTGGTATTTGGTCCACGGAGGCGTGAGCTTGTTCGTTGACTGGGAGGACGATTGGTATCTGAAATTTGAAACTCGATGCAACCATTTAACTGATCAGGGGTTATGTGGCATTTACGATGATCGCCCGATCATTTGCCGTGAATTCGACTGGAAAGATTGCGAAAAGAACAACCCTCAGGAAGCGGCGGACAAGCTTTTGTTTAATTCTCCCGAGGACTTTACTAATTGGCTTAGTAGTAAGCGTCCTAAGCAGTGGGAAAAGTACATGAAGTGGAAGGCAAAGCGGTCAGCTAAAGGTGATGATAAAGAGTTAAAACGGGTTAAGATCACGGACCTTAGGCCCTCATGAAAGATTTAAAGCTTTCTCAGTCGTGACGATTGAAAAGCTTGAAAGGATGCTAAATGCCTGCCGATGAGAAAGTTGATCCTGAAAAGCTAAAATACTATGCGAAATCAGTCTTTGACCATATGGGGGGGGCCGTCACTGCCGCGATGATTTACCTCGGTGACCATATGGGTTTTTATTCGCAACTTAGACAGACAGGCCCCGTTTCTCCTGAGAGTTTGGCCAGTCGGCTCGGTCTATCCGAAAGATGGGTTCGAGAATGGCTGTATCAACAGGCTGCTGCCAAAGTGATCGAGCACGATAATGACGGACTTTTTTGGTTATCGCCTGAGGCGGTTGCAGTACTCGCGGACGAGGAACATCCGGCATTTGGAGCAGGCACTTTCTGCCAGCTCCCTGCAACCATGGGTGCTTTAGAGCATCTTCCCGAATCATTTAAGACGGGTCTTGGGACTCCCTATGACGCGTGGGGAGAAGACATGGCGAGGGGAGTAGAACGGGGCTTCGCCCCCTGGTACCGAAATTTCCTCGTCCCAGTCGCAATACCCGCGATGCAAATGAAAGATCGCCTCATGAAAGGCATACAGGTCGCCGACGTTGGCTGTGGTGGTGGAGTGGCTATTTTGGAACTCGCAAAGGCTTTTCCGCAGTCCCATTTTTACGGCTACGAAATTTCAGAGAGAGCGCTGGAGCGAGCAGAAGACAATAAGAAGAAATCCGGTGTTGATAATGTGGAATTTCACAACGCCGCCAGACATCCGATGCCCTCCGATGGTCGCTTCGATCTAATACTTACGTTCGATTGCTTACACGATATGACGCGTCCCGATTTAATCATGAAGCAAATACGAGAGGGGATTTCTAGTGATGGTGCCTGGTTGATTGCCGATATCAAGGCGCGTGCCACATTTGAAGAAAACGTGGAGAAAAATCCTATGGCTTTCATGATGTACGGAATTTCTATTATGCATTGTATGTCCTCCTCGCTTTCGGAGGAGGATGGAATGGGGCTAGGGACTCTTGGGCTACACGAAGGGCTGGCGAGAGAGCTTGCCGAAAACGCAGGTTTTAAGAGTTTTGAGACATTAAAAATTAATCATCCCATCAACGCTTTTTACGCAGTTCGCCCCTAAGGGGCGTCCTCGGACCTCATTTCTTGTTGGCCTGATCTGAGCGGTTCCACTCTTATTTCGAGCTTGCGTCTCTGATCGGCTGCTCTTCTATTAGCTAGGTCTCGTTCCCGTTCAATTTCTACCCGGAGCTCGCGTCGCGTTTTGTTGACCATCTCTTCGCTCTCTCTACGGAGTTTAATGAGTTTTTGTTCTAGCAGTTGATTTCTTCGTGAGACGAATTCGCGAGGTAGCTCAACTGAGGGTGCATCGGGTGCATAGTGCAGAAGGATTTCTTCTTGTTCACGCGAGCCATTATTAGCTAACGCGGTTACTCGGATTATGTTTTTACCTGCCTTAAGGTTTATCAGTGCCGCCCAAGAACCGTCAGCATTTATTATAGTCTCGTTACTTTCAATCCCTGTTGTCGTGTTCTCTACGATTAACTGATCAACATTCGCAAAATTCACCGTTTGAGCTATCTCCTCCAGCTCTCCTGGATCTCTAACAGGAGTGAAGTACCCCTCTGTCCGAGCGGCCATCTCTACCGTTGCTATCGGTCCCTCGAGCGCTTCAGGTCCGATGGCAAAAGAATGAATTTTTATATTTGCCCTTGCAGATCTATCTGCCGCTCGCAAAACAGACTTTACATTCTCAGACTCAAAGACTTGATCGTAAGGTAGGGTGGGGCGCCCATCTGTAAAAAACAAAACTATTTTTTCACTATGTGGTCTTTTTTCAGACAGGCTTCCTCTAAGCCCGAGGAGTTCTATAGTTGCTTGATCGATTCCTGCTGCCATGTGTGTCATGCCCGCGGACTTTCTCTTTGCTATTTGTCCAAGAGCCATTTCTATTTTTGCAAAATCTGAGGTCAAAGGTTCCTCCGTTCTCGCGGCGGGGTTTTTGAGGCGTGGAGGAAATCCCGTTCTCGGATCCCCTGCGAATGTGATTACGCCTACTCTCGTGCTTCGAGGATCCAGGCCATTGAGCATTTTGACTGCTGCTGCTATCTCAGCGGCAAGAATGGAATCACCCTCATCGTCAACCCCAAAAAACCCCTCCTTACCAACGATTCCATTTCGGTTTACGTCAGTTCCCGTAAGCTGCTTGGTAGAGCCTGATGTGTCTATCACAAAAATAACGTCAAAAAGGCGGAGCTTTCCGGAATGGGCGTGTGCTTTTCCAGCAATGAATACTCCAGTAGGCTTATTGGCAATCGATTGATCGTGTGGGTGCTCCACGTCCAGGATTATTGCAAGTTTCTCAATGCTCGGGTCCTCTGCTTCCGGTCCACTAAGAGATATCTTGCCTGAAGCCGGCAATGAATTGATGCTTGGAGGTGCAGTAGACTGCTCTTCTTCTTGCGGTTGGTGTTCTTGTCTTGATAATGAAGAGAAATTACTCTCTGGGCCCGAAATTGGAGTTCTGACACGATCCTGGACAGCTGCAATTGGTGTGAGAAAAACCGTTTTCTTTAATGCAGCCTGTAAAAAGCCTACGACTCGACCGTTCTTGTTTAAAGCGGGGCCTCCTCCCCAGCCACGAAGATCAGAAATTTTTTCAAGTTTTACTTCGATCTTAGACGATTCCGATAGAGTAATCGCTCCATTTAATTCAGCTTGATTTACTCTTTTGTTAAACGGAACTCCGAGTATTGTCACTTTGTCACCAATTTTTGGGGGGTCCAGTGAAGCTTGTAGTATTTTAATTCCGTTAGACGGTGCGGTCTTTAGTTTAAATATCATGAGGTCGTTGAGTAAGCTCGAATCGGGTAGAGTGAAGGATCTTCCTGCTCGAGAAAAAAATTTTGTTGAATTGGAGATAAGTTCCTTTGAAAACCCCAAACGGAATTCTACAGTTTCACTAAGGGCGAGTTCGGCAAAGTTGAATGCATGGGCTGTGCAAACCGCAACTGGGAAGTCCTTTGGGCTCACTGGAATAAAAAAGCAGGTTCCCCCGCCTTGTGCTCTTCCTTCAGCTGAAAAATGTGCTCGGGCAACTGCAGGGAGGTCGCTTTCCTCCGCAATAGAGAATCTACTGTCAAGTGAAAGAGTACAAAGGGTTGCGAAGAGGGCCACCGTTGTGACTCCGGCCCTTCTGAGAGAGTCTCTTAGATTCGTAGGCTGTTTTGCCCGTTGCATTTCATCTAACCTGCAATAGTTCTAGATATCGATGATCCATAGGTTTTGAGTAGGGGGTCCTGGATTTTTCGATGCTTTTTAGCATCCGGCCCTGACGTTCGTGTAATGCACCTTTAATATGCATGAAAAGTTCGTGTGGAGCTACGTTATCCGGCAAGGAAAACTGGAAAATTCTAGGGACTCGTTAAGGGGAGAATCGTATTTATGACGCGTATGGACGGACGACTGGCCGATGAGCTGCGTGCCTTTAGCTTTGAATTAGATTTCACTGAAAACCCACTTTCTTCCGTTCTCTGTAAGTTCGGGCGTACGAGAGTGTTGTGTACGGTTTGTGTTGAGGAGTCGGTGCCGCGGTTTTTAAAGGGTACCGGAAAGGGGTGGCTGACAGCCGAATACTCCTTGTTGCCCGGCTCAACCGATCAACGTGTTGATAGGGAGGCTTCGAGAGGAAAAGTCTCTGGGCGTACTCAGGAAATTCAACGATTGATTGGAAGAAGCTTGCGCTCGGTGACGGATTTAGCGGCGCTAGGCGAAAGAACTTTATGGGTGGACTGTGACGTTTTACAGGCAGATGGAGGAACTCGTACGGCCTCGGTCTCGGGAGCTTACGTTGCTCTGGCACTTGCTATCAGTAGGCTTAAAGAAGGAGGGTTTGTTAGGGGGAAGGTTCTTCTTTCGCGACTTGGTGCAATCTCTGTAGGGGTTGTAAAGAACCAGCCCATACTAGACCTTTGCTATGCGGAGGATTCTCGCGCAGAGGTTGATATGAATGTTGTAGGCACATCGAACGGTGAATTTGCCGAGGTTCAGGGGACAGGAGAGGAACGCACCTTCTCTTCTGCGCATCTGGAGGAAATGATCAGGTTAGCGACTGTCGGAATTGAAGTCATTACCTCTGAGCAGAAAAGAGTTCTTGACTCTGCTGGTGCTTCGGTCGAGTGAAAATTCGAGAAAATAGAGTTTTGATTGCGACAACAAATCTTGGGAAGTTAGAGGAATTCAAAAACATCCTTGAAACCCCAGAATGTACTTTTGTTGGCTTAGATGAATATCCTCAAGTTAAATTCCCGGCTGAAGGTCAAAGCTACTTCGAAAATGCTCGAATTAAGGCTCGTACCGCTGCGCGACAGACGGGGCTTGTTTCGGTCGCGGACGATTCCGGGCTTGAGGTTTTAGCTCTAGGTGGTCGACCCGGTCCATTGTCGGCGCGCTATGGAGGCCCGGGCCTGAGCGATTTTGAAAGGTCGGCTTACCTACTTTCAGAATTGGAGACGCTTGGTGCTGTCTCACGCCTTGCTCGCTTCGTCTGCGTCGCGGCGTTGGCTATCCCCGATGGACCGTCCTTTACCGAAAAAGGAACTTGTAGAGGTGTTCTTTTGCAAGAAGCTTCAGGAACTAGGGGTTTTGGATACGACCCTTTGTTTGTTCCGGAAGGTTATGAGCGTTCTTTTGCAGAGCTTTCAAAAAATGAGAAGAATCAAATATCACATCGTGGTATAGCTCTTCGAGCTATAAGTGCTCATTTGCGGAAAGAATCTTTCTTGTCATAGGACTACTTGAGACTTCCTATTGAAGTTTTATAGGCTAGCGAGAGTGCATGAAATTAGGATTCCTGCCCCGGCTGCAGTCAAGGCTGGAGGAATTTGGGTTTTAACGTGATCCATCATGTCACACCCTGTAAACATACTTGAGAGAATTGTTGTGTCTGAAATCGGAGAACATTGATCTCCGAAAACGGCCCCGCCCAAAACTGCACCAAAACAAATATGTAAATATTCAGTTGAAGGATAAACCGCAAAAGCAAGTGGTAGGGCGATGGGGAAAACTACGGCATAGGTTCCCCAAGATGTACCGGTCGCAAATGCAATTACCATACACAGAAGGCAAAGTGCACCTGGCAAAATAGCTTTTGGTACTTGGTCCCCTAGGATTTCAACAACGAAGGCGGCAGTACCGAGTTCCTTCGAAACAGTGGCAAGTGTTACAGCTAATCCAAGTATGATGGCTCCAATAGTCATGCTCTGGCACCCCTGGATGAATCCATCAAGAATGTCTCGAAGGGCCATTCCCTTAACGGCTGCAATTCCGATTCCGGAAAGAACGCAGAGTAAAAATGCTTGTTCCACGAAGCTTTGACCGAAAATCACGAGGGGTAGTACTGCGACGAACAATAGGACTCCGATCGGACCAAAAAAATCGAGAAGACTGGGTTTATAGTTATCTAGGCCCGAAAAATCATCTAATGACTGTTTTGGCATGATGGGGTCTGCACCGGGCGCGTCAAGTTGGCCTTTCTCCCGTGCTCTGACCTGAGAATTTCGAAGGCCTCGTCCAATTGGTCGAACTCCTAATGCAAGCGCGAGTGTCAGAAGTACTGCAAAGATTCCGTAAAAGTTGTAAGGGATGGAAGCGAAGAAAAAGCTAACCGCCTGACTCTCAGTTTGGAGGAGAGGGATGCTTCCGACAACGAGACTCGCGATGTATACAGGCCATGCGTTGAAGGGCAGAACGGTGGCAACCGGGGAAGCTGTAGAGTCTACGATATACGACAACTCTTCGTGGCTTATTCGGTGTCGGTCAGCCACAGGCTTAATGGTAGAACCAGCTAAAACTGTGCTTATTGTCCCACCCTGATGAAAGAGTACGCCAAGACACCAGGCAAAGAGTAGACTTCCCTTTGGAGTTCGAACAAAGCGCTTACTGATAGTCTCGGCGAAAAAATAGGCACCGCCAGTTTTTTTCCAAAGGCCAATGAGACCGCCGAGGCACCAAAGGTAGATCAGAAGAATTCGTGCGTAGCCATTTGATCCCACTGCTGGAAGGAAAAAACGTCTTACAGGCTCTGCATCCAATAAAGCAACTCCGGAAACAACTAGGACAAGGCTGCCCGTTAGAACTCCTGCAAATAGCGCAGGAATAACCTGTCTAGTAGCGAAAGCCAGTAGAATCGTAATACACGCCGGTAGAAGTGAAAGTGCGCCTGTCTCGACCATGCCTCAAACCTTTTCTAATAGATTAACAGGTGAGGAGCGAAATCTCCTGGAAAGGGCTTTTAGTTCTAATTTGGGCCAAAAATGAGACAGTAAGAAATAGAAAATTACGTTCCTCTCGAATTGTGAGGGAGTGAACATTTCAAAAGGGATGTCGCATCCTTGTTTATACTTGACTTGGTCCACTTAGGTATAGCCTGTAGCTTTCTGTCCGATTTCAGGAGTTACGGAGGTCATAATGTTATCGGTCACTGATCTAGAGGAAGTTCGTCAAGTTCTCCCAAGTAAATTTCTTTTCATTCGACATGCGGAGTCTTCTTGGAATGCCCGGGGTCTTTGGCAAGGTCAATGTGATCCAGGTTTGTCTGAGAAGGGTTTTAGCGAGCTGCCTGCTCTTTGGGAGCAAACTCAACGCCAATTTGGGCAGATTGAGTGGATTTTTTCGAGTGATCTGAAACGTGCTTTGTGGACGGCACATTTTCTGGTAGAAAAATCGAATGCCCGATTGTGGTCGAGTAAACATTTTCGAGAGAGACATGCCGGAGACTGGTCGGGAAAGTCCAAAGCTGAATTCAGTGAAAATCACCGGAACCTTATGCTTTCTATTCAAAGGGGTAGTTGGTTAACTAAACCTCCAAATGGTGAGAATAGATTAGACGTAATGAAGCGCGTCGCTGCAGGGCTTCTGAAGGGTGGGGAAAAAGCAAGGGAAAACATTACATTTGCACTGGTTAGTCATCTCGGTGTTCTCAGGACACTCATTCCTGGAGCAGAATTGGAAAATGCTCATGCTGGTTGGGTACGGATATGCCAGGACAGGTCGAATTTGACCGAACTTTTTTCATGGGAACCTTTTCGTTGAATCAGAGGTCTCCTGGGTTCGACTTACCTAGTAGTATTTCGCTTTAAGAGCAGACAACTGCCTTCGAAAAGCAACCAAAAATTAGCAGCGAGTATACTTCCAGCCAAAAAAGCGAGAAGCCATTGTTCAGGAAGATGGGAGAGGTATCCAAGAAGTTCGCGCGTCATGGCCAAACAGGTGGTGAGCGTTACAACTATTGCGGGTAAAAGAGTAAATAAAATAGGTTTTCCAGAGTTCTTTAACCAAAGGGAAACGACCAATAGGGTCGCGCCGGCGACGAGCTGGTTAGTGGTTCCAAAAAGCGGCCATAGAATTAAACCGCCTTTCCCGCTCCCTTGGGTAATTGCGAGAACTAAAGCAGCACCTATACCGACAGCTGCAGCGACAAATCGGTTCTTGAGAGCCGGCAGTTTGTAGTTAGTCGCAAGCTCGGAGATTATTAGCCTCTGTATTCGTGCGCCTGTATCTAACGAAGTCGCTGCAAAGGCAATAACCATGACTGCGACAAAAGTACGAGAAGTATCCTCTGCTATTCCGATCGCTGAAATAAATTGACTGGAGCCTGAGACAAAGGCTTCGAGTTTCTGTGCAAGGCCATTTGCTTCGCCCCAGCTAGAGTAGTGCGCAGACCAATGATCGAGGCTCGCAAAGCCTGCGGTCGCTGCCAAGACGGCCAACATTCCCAAGGTGCCTTCACCTAACATACTGCCGTACCCAATAGGCCGAGCGTCTGTCATTCTATTTATCTGTTTAGATGTAGTGCCGGAACTAACGAGACCGTGAAATCCAGAAATTGCTCCACAGGCAATCGTGATAAAGAGAAAGGGAATCATCGGTGGCGCACCGGGTGGAGCAGGGTTAACAGCTGGTGCGACGATTGTGGGTTGCAGTATCAAAAGTCCGGTGATTAGCAGCCCAAGGCCAGTAAGAAGTTGATGTGAATTAAGATAATCGCGGGGTTGCAAGAGTAGCCATACCGGTAGGACAGACGAGACAAACGAATATAAAAGAAGAATCCATACCCAAGTGATAACAGGGATCTGGGTAATTTGCGGAAATGACTTGGCGAAAAAGTCACCGTACAGGATACCAACAAGAAGTACTGAATAACCGATTAAAGAAGGAATTCCTAGGCCAATTTTTCTTTTATAGGTCGCCCAACCAAGTATCAAAGCAACTAAAATTTGTATATTGATTGGGAAAATTGCTGAGGGATTCCCAACAAATAAAGTGGCAATAACATACGAGAATACAGCTAAAACAATCCAAATCAGCAAAGAAATAATCAAGAGAAATATTGTTCTAGCTCTAGGTCCAATAATTTCTCCGGTGATATCTCCAATCGATCTTCCCTGGTTACGTAAGCTAATTACCATGGCCGAAAAATCGTGTACCGCACCCATAAAGATAGTACCCAGAACAATCCATATTAACGCGGGCAACCAGCCCCAAATGACAGCGATGGCAGGGCCAACAATAGGGGCAGCTCCTGCTATTGAGGTGAAATGATGTCCCCAGAGAATGCTTCTTTTTGTTGCAACGAAGTCAACTCCGTCGGCATGAAGTTTTGATGGGACAGTTTCCGAGTCCTCAAGCTGGAAAATCTTTTCAGAAAGAAATCGTGAATATAAAAAATAGCTGAGAACAAAAGAACCTACCGTAAGTAAGGCTATAAGTGCAGCGTTCACGACTTCTCCTTTTTAAAAGTCAAGGATTTACTTTAACGAACAAGGGTCCCTCTGGGCCCAGCGACATACCAAGAAAAATCCAAATAATTAAAAGAAGAGTCCATACGAAAGCAAAAGCAATGGAATAGGGAATCATAAGGGCAACTAGCGTGCCAATTCCTGCATTAGGAACGTAAACTCGTAATGCTGTAAGGAGAATTATGATGTAAGGGTTCAAGGGGGTAATTACGTTTGTAACCGAATCGCCAACTCTGTAAGCAGCTTGAGTGAGCTCAGGGCTGATTCCTATTTGCATGAACATAGGTACGAAAACCGGAGCGAAAAAAGCGTACTTAGCTGACATTGAACCGACAAGCAAATTCCCTAATGAAACGATAAAAACAAACGCGATAATCAGGAATACCGTAGGTAGGGCAGCGCTGGAGAGCATTTGACCGCCAGAGATGGCCATAATTTCTCCTAGCTTCGAATACTTAAAGTACTCAATAAACTGCGCAGCAAAAAAGGCCATCGCTATGTATGGTCCCATGCTAGCCATGGTATCGCCAAGAATCTTTGCAACATCGCGATCTGTTTTGAGTAAGCCTGTAACAAATCCATACACGGTTCCAGGAATAAAAAACGATATGAATAGAAGAGGTACGACGGCAGTGATCCAACGTGGAAAGCGTTCACCCTCGCCGTGTAGAGGTGCACCTGGAATCCAAACGAAGAGAATAATTACTAAAAGGCAAGCCAAGGATGTCGCAGTGGCAACTGCAAGGCCCTTCTTTTCAATTGGAAGTAAGGAAAAGTCTTTCGTCTTTTCAATGCCTTTCCTAGGTCCTGGTGGTTCAGGTTTCGAGGCTAATCGAGGCTCTACCCACCACGCACTTACTGCCCAACCTGTTCCTGTTAGAAGAAAAGTTGAGACGATCATGAACCAAAGGTTTGCCGTCGCGGAAACTTGGTAATTTGGCTCGACTATTTGTGCGCCCGCTTGGGAGAGTCCCGCAAGTATCGTATCAAGGCTCGTCACGGTCAGATTTGCACTGAATCCTGCAGAGACTCCAGCAAACACAGCAGCGAGTCCGGCTACAGGAGATCGACCGAGTGCTGCGTAGAGAGCCGCAACAATCGGAGGCAGTACGACATAGCCCGCATCGAGAGTTATTGAGGAAACTACTCCTACGAGGAAAACAGTCGGTGTCAGAAAGCGGACGTGAATTCGAAGTAGGAGGACTTTCAGAAGTGCTGAGATTAACCCGCTTCGGTCGGCAACTCCTATTCCTAACATTCCGACTAAGACGATCGCAAGAGGGGGGAAATTTTTAAAATTTTCTACCAAACTCGAGATCGCAAAATAAAGACCATCGGCGGCAAGTAGACTTTTCGCGTGAACTTTAACTTCCACAACCTCGACTTTGGTTTTACCTGTACTGGGTTCTATTGCTGGGACTCTTAGGGCTTCCTTTGTTACCGGGTTGAGGATTGGTTTTCCGCTTTCGTCCCGGACTAAAGTTTCTATCGGTAAGGAAACAGGCTTTGTTACAGACCAATTGGCTCGAACGCCGATCTCTGAGGCTAAGATGACAAGTAGAGCCCCAAAAGCGAATAAAGTGATTGGATCTGGGAGAGCATTTCCCAAACGCTCAATTCGATCGAGTAGGTTCACTTGTTTGCTCCTGTGGTTTCGGACGAAGTCGCAATACTAAGCTAAGTTTGTCAAGGCCAGGAAAAATTTTGCGGATCTGATCGTGATTTCCACTCTGGAATGCTCACCTATGCTCCGTTCAGTTCCTTACAAGATATGTCCCGATCTGTCCTGAACGATGGATCTTAATCTGCGTTTGGTTATTTTGCAGATATGATGGATTCGTTAAGACTCGGCATTATGTATGAGATTCTGAAACCCGTAGAAAGAACGAGTGGCCTTCCTTCAGATGCCTTCAGTGAATACGAGCCTATCGAGACCATCGAGCTTATCGAAAGAGCGGCCGTGAAATTAGGTCATCGGACGAAAAGACTTGGTGGACCTCTGGAACTTTTGTCAAATCCCCGAATGATCTCAGGTATAGATGCGGTCTTCAATATCGCTGAGGGTTTCGGTTCACGAAACAGAGAAGCCTGGGCACCTATTTTATTGGAAATGCATGGTGTGCCTTGTATAGGCAGTGATGCTCTGACACTGTCTACAAGTCTAGATAAGCATTGGACGAAACTGATCGTGTCCCAAGCGGGAGTTCCGGTTGTACCAGGTGTGGCTATTCAGATTGGAGAGGAATGTCTGCCCCCGTTTGATTTTCCTCTTTTTGTGAAACCTCGTTTCGAGGGGTCCGCCAAAGGAATCTCTCGAAACTCTCGAGTGAATAGTCAGGTCGAATTAAACGCGGCTATAGCCAACGTACACAGTAATTATGGCCAAGACGCAGTAGTAGAACCCTTCCTTGATGGCGCTGAGTACACGGTAGCTTTGATCGGGAATGATTCGCTAGAAGTTTTTCCGGTCCTTCAGAGAGCAATCGATAAGGTCTCAGGGATAGGGTTGCATGCAGTGGAAGAAGAGGTGGGACCTTATGCCGATTATGGTTTATCGGGATACATAACGGCAACACTGGAAGAAAAGCTAGCTAGGTTTACCCGCAAAGCGTTTCAAGCCTTAGGGTGCTTCGATTTTGCAAGAGTTGATTTCCGGATGGGGAGGCAAGGCGAACCTCTCTTCTTAGAGATAAATCCCTTGCCTACGTTTTCTCCAGATGGGACGTTTGGAATAATTTCTGAGCTGGAAGGACTGGAAGTGGAAGATTTGGTTGGTATGGCTATAGCACGGGGCCTGAAACGCCTGGGTTTTAAAGAATGATTTTAAACAAAATTCCTAACATGGATTGGTCAGATTGGAGATGGCAACTCAAACACCGGATTCGGGACGAGAACGAACTTCGCAAATACATCCTTCCAACGGCAGACGAGGTACAGGCTATTCTGCGACTTCGCGAGAGATTTAGGTTCGTAATTACCCCCTATTACGCGTCGTTGATGGATCCTGAGGATCCAAACTGTCCGATAAGGAGGCAAGTTGTCCCGAATCTGTCAGAAATTTCCGATCCCGTAGGAACTCTTGATCCTTTAGATGAAATCGAACACTCACCTGTTAAAAATGTAATTCGAGTTTATCCAGACAGGGTTGCTTTCTGTGTAAACAACGAATGTGCTTTGTATTGCAGGTACTGTTTGCGGAAACGTATGGTTGGAGATGAAGACTGGGTAATGAAAAAGCAAGAATTGAAGGTTGCAATTGACTGGATTTCGAGAACTCCTGAAATTCGAGACGTTCTTCTCACCGGGGGAGACCCTTTAATTTTCTCTGATGACCGGCTTGAGTGGATTGTCCGTGAATTAAGAGCAATTTCCCATGTAGAAATAATTCGCTTGGGTACCCGATTGCCCGTGACTCTTCCTTTTCGCGTTACTGATCGGCTCTGCCAGATGCTGTCGAAATACCATCCGATTTGGCTGAATACGCATTTCAATCATCCCAAGGAGCTTACTGTCCAGGCGGCCGAAGCTTGCAACCGTTTAAGCAACTTTGGGATCCCGGTCGGAAATCAAAGCGTCCTGTTGGCTGGCATAAATGACGACGTTGGAATAATGAAGGATCTCCTCGAAAGTCTCGTAAAAATACGAGTTCGGCCGTATTACTGCTATCAGGCTCAACTCCTTGAAGGAACTGAACACTTTAGGGTTGATATTGAACGTGGAATAGAGATCTTTCGTGCGTTGCGAGGCAGAACTAGTGGCTACGCCATACCCCAATACGTATTGGATACACCTTTTGGGAAAGTTCCGCTCGACTACCCGTACTTTAAAGGCCGCGATGGGGATGAAATAATTGTAGAGAGCTATGAAGGAAAAGAATGGCGCGAGCTTAACCCGAAAGCGAGGCGTATGGGCGTGGTAGAGTAAATTTTTGGAGGAATCTCGAAGATGACTACTGCGGGACG
>CEUZ01290672.1_pt1 | contig 18147 bp, 23 predicted proteins | sample 361511 | NCBI WGS metagenome assembly CEUZ01 (sample SAMEA2622822, study PRJEB7988) | marine metagenome | biome: marine biome (ENVO:00000447); feature: surface water layer (ENVO:00002042); material: "saline water (ENVO:00002010), including plankton (ENVO:xxxxxxxx)" | depth 5 m
GGGGGTAGATGGTAGCTGTAATAAAAATAATTTTTTTCTATCTGATAGAAATAATGTTATTAATGGGAGATCAACCACAAGATGAAAAGTAGAACGGCAATAGGGTTATCAATAGTTATTATGGTTGTGGCTATGTTCCTGTTGCAATCAAATGTGGTTCCGCTCACGATAAACCAGACAACAGTAGAATTGCCAAAAGCTAAGACAACTGGATCTACAACGGTAACGGCGGGGGATTCTACTATTGTGACAACTCACAACCTGGGGAGAGTACCAACCTCAATCTCGATTACCCCGACCCAGGACCCGATTAAAAGGTTTTGGGCTGATACTTTAACCGCAACCACATTTACATTAAACATCGATTCCACAAATGGTAGTGATCTAATTTTTTATTGGGTTGCTTATGAATAGTTTTTTGATGTTGTGGGCAACCATGCTAATAATAAAAACAGCAGTTGTTATTTACGTGATTAAATTTCTAAATCCCTTTTAATCAATAAAAGAATTACGGCAAATTCTAAATTACCCAGGACATAGAGATCATGCATAAAAATGCCCTCGTACAGCTGTTCCAATTCAACCCAGGCTCTCTTAGCTACTAACTCTGAGTCGTACCTGGTCGAGTAAACGAATCCCTGGTCATCTTCTGTAAGGATCGCAAAGTCTGCCTCCTTCACTCCCGATCCAAGTAATAGACCATGCCAGATCATTGGAGGTTCAGATGAACTACCCAGCTCCAGGTCACAGCCTCCGTCCAGTGAAACTTCGTGGAGTAATTCGGTCAGCTGGTCCTGGAACTTCCCATAGGAATAATCGCTCATACTTCCCCCTAATCAATTTCAACGAAATTAGTCACCCCTAGATTCTGATTTGCCCTATTTGCGTTTTTTTTAAGCGAACCGACCATTCACCCTACCAGGGCTAATTTACGTTGGTTTTTTTTAGCCTTATTTTTCTTTTCGATCAATTTTGCCTTATCCCGCTCTATTTTTTTTACTAGATGGTTTACTTTTTGGAAAGTTAGCTCATAACCGATTGCTTTTATTTCTTTGAACCGTTTTGCAATCTCGGAATTGTTTTCATCGGGGTATTTGTCCTGTAAATACATAAGCCAAATGCAATAGGTTTCATCCATTAGTTGTTTTTCACAGAGTTTGCATATTTCAGTAAACCCATTTTCGGTTTCGGCTGTAATCCAATCGGCTGTTATTTCCCTGTTTTTTTTGCACCGCCCGCAAAATCTGAGAATTTTCGGGGGTCCATCGGGGTTGCTGGTCTTTTCGCTTAAAGCCCAGACCGTTTTAGGGGCTACAAAATGGAAAACTTTATCTGAGAACCCCAGGGGTCTACCCCCGCAAGTTGTACATACTGGCTCATTTTCAATCGATGTATCGAAATGGGTTGCATTGCACCGTTGGCAAATTAAACGGCGGGATATCTGATGGTATGGTTCCTCAGTCATTAACATATTAGACCTCTACTGTTGGGGTTTCAGGTAAGGGTTTTTTATAAAGCGGGTTTTCCCCTTTAAGGAAATAACTATCAGGGTTTTCGGGGTTATTCTTTTTTAGTTCTTTTATCTGCCATTCATATAAACCAGGCGTGGGGAATGCGTTTGCACCCTGGTTGTCTACCACCGCCCGCAATGTCGAAAATGCGGGAACCCGACCCAGATATTCGGTCCATAAGGAAATAAAACATCTATCTGATCCTGGGTCCGTGAGTTTTGTTTTATTTGTTTTAATAATTTCTAAAATAGATAAATCATCTTTGGGTATATTTAATTTTTCTGGGACCACCGAAAAATATTCATCTAAACCCACTATGTTGGTGGTAACGAATATCTGTTCAATCCACCCGTTAGGGTGTATATCAATTGAGTTTTCTTCTTCTCTTATTGAGTTATATATAGTAGACGTGTGCTGTGGTGGCACTCGAAACATTTGTTCGTGTGCTGTGGTGGCACTCGAAACATTTGTTCGTGTGCTGTGGTGGCACTCGAAACATTTGTTCGTGTGCTGTGGTGGCACACGACATATGGGTAGACGTGTGCTATGTCGGCACACGACATATTTTCAATGTTCAGCCTATATTTGGCTTTTCTTTTATTTGATGGTCTTTGGGTTTGTAAAAGTATGTGGGCTTTGCAAAGATCGGTAATGCATTTGCTAATGGCGGTTGGGTTACTAACAACCCCTTTTAATTCCTGGTAGAGCCAATCCCGACCGCCCCAATATGAGGCATCCCCATTAACCCTATCGGCAATTTTCAGTAATACCGCCAAATGGCGTGGACCCAATTTGTATTGAGTCCACCGCCAATATCGGCAAAAGCCCTGGTCACCCTTTACTATGCCCCAAGCCCAATTTGTGGCATCAATACTCATAAACCCCCCCCCATATACCGCAATGTGGCATTTTCAAGGGCTTTTATCTGGAATGGGGGATCGACCAGTTGCCACCAGGAACAATGGCTTCTGGGGGTTTTACAGGTTTTTAATTCTTTTGTCTGGTCCTCGATAATCTGGGCAAAAGATTCGTATGTGTATAAACCGTCATTTATATAGCCGATCCCAACTTCCTTTGTGGTCCCACAAGTTAAACAGGTTGACTGATGTGTGGGTGGATTCAAAAGCCCCTTTTCTTGAATAAGACAATTACTACATAAATATTTTTCAACATATGGTCTACGCTCGCTTTGATCTAGCGTTATTTTGCATATGTCACATTTAATAGGGTCGGGCATAAAATGGTTAACAGCTTGGTTGCCTAAACTTAATTCAACAGTCATAATTGGTTTATCCTTTTTGGTTATAGAAATGTAATCAGATTGAATGCCCTGGGAACTTTCGGGTGACGCCCCAAAAAATCCCAGGGTATTTTTTTATTCCGAAATATTGCACCCCCTTATGTATTGGATTGCCTGATTAGCGGGGGCTGTGCGGGTCGTATAGAGGTTTTTATAAAGGTGTGGTGTGTTGACCCGCAAATTTGGGGAAAAATCGCAAATAGAGCGAAATTGAAGGCTTAATAAAGATTGTAAATGAACCATAAAAAAAACCCCCCACCAATCAGGTGAGGGGCATAATAACAATATTTTAACTGCCTTTACAATAGCACTGAGACTATTTATTCATGCATTTTATTTAAGCAGAAATCGGTCTGCCTCTTTTGGGTTGCGTTGATAAATAATTAGAGAGTTCTGAATAGGATATCAACACCAGGGGTCTACCCCGACCACCAGACGGTTGGTTCATATACTTTTTTACTTTTATTTTGCCCCTGGTAATGTATGACGCTAATGTATTCATGTTTTTTCCAAACATTGCTTCCGCATCTTTAAGGGTGATTAAATCGTCATTCAGTTTTTCTTGTACCAATTCCATGAGTTGATCGGCTCCTGATAATAAATGGGGGTTTTCAGCCCTTAATGTTTCCAATTCATCAAGAGTTATTGATTGTCTTGCTAATTGTCTAGTCATTTTACCCCCCTTAATTTCGCCATATTCGTGTATGAGATTGGCGACCCCGACCAGATTCGAACTGGCGATCTCAGCCTTGACAGGGCTGTAAGGGGGGGTGTTTGTACAGTCTGATTCGGTATCCATGTTTAATTCCTTAAAAAAGATTTAATTGGGTTGTTTGGTCCATTCCCTGGTCGTGTAGATATTTTTTAACGTCATTTTTTGCCCTTATTACGTCATATGGCTTGTATTTATCCAACATCCTGTTCGTGGTCCAACCCATAACCCCAACAAGTGATTGTAAGTCGTGATTCCATAAACGGCAAAATGTATGTCTTAATGTATGAGCTGATGCCCTGTTGCCTGTAACCCCCGCCCGCTTTATTGCTTTTTTGATTCCCTCTGAGGCTGATTCCCGCCTATTCCATACCCAGGGCAACTCATATTCAACCATTTTCCAGATTCGTGGGTCCATTGGAACCAGCCGTTGGCCTGTTTTTCCTTGAATCGTTAAAACACCATCAATAAATGATTCCTCAGTTACTGACAGGGCTTCCCCGACACGCATTCCAGTTGATGCCAACAGCCATAAAAATGCCCTGTCATGATCTCTATGTCCTGGGTAATTTAGAATTTGCCGTAATTCTTTTTGGGTAAAGGATCTAACAACCTTGCGGGGCAATTTAGGTTTTGCCATTTTGTCCAGGGGGTTAAAATCGATTTCACCCCGCCTGTTTAGGAACCTGTAAAAATTCCTTAGTAATCTAAAATATGTATCAACCGTTTCAGGTGTTGAATTCTTATAGATTAAAAAATCCTCAATAACCGTTGGTTCCCTGGGTAATTCCCCAGGCGGGTTTTTTTCGGAAACATAAGACCCAAAAATATTGAGTCGGTAAGAATAACTTGAAATTGTTTGATTTGATAGGTTTTCAGCCTGTTTTGCTTTAATAAAAATGTCTATTGCCTGGTACACAAACATAGCCCCATTTCTCCCACAAGAAAATGCTTGTTGATTCGGGTTTTTGTATTAATTGCACGAAAACCCAACAAGCAGTTGTGGGGAAATGAATTGTGAGCCAAAACAGATATTTTTTACAACCTGATACATTAGGCTTAAACATGGGTGACGCCCCCTTTTTTTTATATTCCATAAAACATAAAAGAACATAAGGGGTAAAGCGTTTTACTTACAGCCCTAGATTATTTTGTAAATATTTCTAGTGATTTGATTCATATAAGCCATAAATGGCATTTTAAAGACGAATCTAAGATAAGTTAGTAATAAGTTGGAATATGAAAAAAGGTTTTAACCCATTTTCCCGCTTTTCGGCGGGTCATATGGTATGGGGGGTAAGTTCTCGTGCAATTAAGGGCAAAAAAAAAGGGGGGCGATTTGCCCCCCTGGTTCTAGGTCTTTTTTAATAATTTTTTATTTTTTAAAACCTATGTTGTTCCCATTGGCCAGTCTCGTTATTCAACATGAATTTTTTTTGTTTTACCATTTTTCTATTCTGCTTCTCAACTCTAGCCCATTGTGAATCTACTTCCATTCCTGTCTTGTCAGACATCATTATCCAGTTAGGTTGTTCGATTTGTCCTAACTTAACTAGGCTATCAACAGCTTTGATAACTGCATTTGCATCACGCTTGCTCATTCCGTTCATTATCAAATCGATCATTTGGTTTCTCCCCTTTTGATTAACGTAACATTTATTACGCATATACAAGATACAAGGGTTTTTTAATTGTGTCAACTATGTTACGGTATTTATTGGAGGTGAATTTAATCAAATGGAAACAATAGAAAAATTGCTAGATCGGGGTTGGACCAGGGTTGCAATAGCAAACTACAAACACATTAGGATTTCCAGACCTACGTTAAACCGATACATTAGCGGGGAAAACCCGATTCCCCCAGGTATTCAATTTGTATTGGATTTCATGTTAGAAAATGAACCAGTACCACCGAAAAACAAACTAGGACGAAAACCAAAAAGGATAAAAAATGACTAATCTTCAGAAAATAGAGAAACAACTAGAACCAATTTTTTTGGTACTAAATGAGGTATTGTTAGAGGTTGATGCGATTGGGGGTGATTGGGATTCCTTAGATGACCAAGAGCGAGAGCAACTTTCAAAAGATATAAAGGCATTTGAGGAACATCTCCGCAAATCAGCGAATTGCCTTACTCATTTGAAAGGGTCTAATTATCCTGATTGGGGCAAAAAATAATTTCAATTAAGATCTAGAACCAGGGGGGGGCAAATCGCCCCCCTTTTTTTATTCAATCTCTAATATCTGGTAATCGGGATCAGGAACCAGGCCTATCAATCTTTTCCCATATGAGTTTCATTTGTAGAGGATGTTTATCAATTCTTGGTCGGGATGCACTATTCCAAGACCCCCCTTTTGACGAACCGATACATTTCCACCCAGATGCCTTTACGCTTGTTCCTTTTTCGGAAAAAAGCGTGTAAGTTATGGCACGTTTATAGCCAAGTGCTTTGGCTGTTCTCCAAGATGCTCCGTACAACATTGAGCAAGCATTTGCATTGCCTTCCTTTACAGCTATTCGTGTGACCTCAACGGTCCAAGAATCGTCATTGTGCCTAGCAACAGGACGCCCAACTATTCCTACACCGACAATTTCGTGATCATTGCTTACGGCGATAGCAAACAAGCCACCTTGAGGTGCTTTATGATGCCTATGTACCTGATCAACAAATATCATTGCTTCCTTTAATGTTATTGGTGTTATTGCTAATCCCAAATCCCCCCCCTTTTTTTATTCAATCTCTAATATCTGGTTATCGGGATCAGGAACCAGTTTTAGATAGATTAGAGTTGTTGATAATTGGGCGTGTCCTAACCAGAGCTGTAACGTGTTTATCTTTACCCCATTAAATAGCATATGGCGGGCATAGCTATGCCTTAATGTATGCGGGCTGAATGATTCCGTTTCCAAGATGCCACTATTTTTTTGGGCTTTTTTCACCCAATCGTAAATTGCTTGCCTGGTATACAACTTTCCTGTTCGGGGGTTCTCAAAAAGATTTGCCCCCTTTTTAATGTCCTTAATTTGGCAATAGGTAACAAAGTAATCAGCCAATTCGGGGTGCATTGGGACAATTCGTTCTTTGCCCCCTTTACCTAGGACCCTAACATTGTAAATTTCTGTAATTCCCTTTTGGGCAAATTCCGTATTTTCTGGTAAACGGTCCCTGGATATATCTGATTCTCTAAGAGTTCTAACTTCCGCTATTCGCAACCCCGACCGCCACATAAACAGCATTGCCAATTCTGCCATAACGCTATATTGCCTTACCTCAGTCTTTTTTATAGGGGCATTGGTAATTACAGTCTTTATTTGTTGCGGGCTGTAATATTCTGGTAATGGCTTTACATTTTTCTTAGGTTTCTGTAAAGCGGGGGCAACTTCTGAGGTTCTAAACAAGGTTGGGCTAGTCATGGGCATTACTCCTGGTCAACTTATTTCTTTACAAAATACACTATTATGTAAAGATGGTTTCAGCTAATCCAAAAGGGATGTATTTGCAGTAATCATGTCGTAAAAAGCAGATAAGACAAAATACAAACCAACGCAAAAAGCCCCAACAGCTAACAGGGTGAACCCCTTATCCAATGCTTGGGTTACCAAATAAAGACTTGCGAGAAATGCTCCGATATCTACTGTTAATCCCATAATGCTTACCCCATAACCTGGAAAACGCCGTTTTCGGTTTGTCGATAGTTGTACTCTTGCATGAACTCTTTTGCTTGTCTGTTTGAGATTTGCATATTAAACATTTCTTTTACTTTGGAAACAATGTCGGCTGTTTTTACTGTTTTAGTGTTTTCATTTACAAAACCCCCGATAACCTGTTCCATAGCATCATCAGATGTAATCCTGTACTTTTCGCCGTCCCGCTCGATAATAAGCGTTGTGGGTTGGCCCCTGGTGGAGACTTCATCAGTGTCAACCAGTTCGTTAGTGTCATAGTATTGTTTGGAATGTTCGGTCAATTCCTTATATGGTTTTGCCCGCATTTTGTTTCGGTACCAGGGTGGTAAATGTCCCTGGGCTAAATGATGCAATGTGTAATACACCTCAAAACCGTCATTGGGGGTCCAACAGTTGTAAACCCTTGATGTTTGTTCCCTGATTCGGCGGTCTATCATGTCAATAGACTGGACCGAATAAAATGCCTTAACAACCGATCCAGATATTTTTCTACGTTGGGCAATGAAATAACCCATTTCCATATTTGATGTTTTTTGCGCCCGCCTGGAATCGGCGAATAAATACGCTTCATCCAGAATCAATACTGAGTGGCTTATGTCCTGGTCCCGATCCATCATTACCCCCTGTATGTCCAGGGGTTTTGCCCAACCTTTGGGGTTATCGTCAGTCTTATGTGTGGATTCCAGGTTGGTGAAACATTCCCATTTAATTTTGCATGGGGTCTTTTCTGATGGCTTGCATTGGCAACCGCTCGTTTTTGACCTGGTGTTAGTTGTCTTTTGGCATGTCCCACAATTACCACATGGGCAAATTTGGAACTGGCGTTTAACGTATTTTCTAGCAAAGTGAACAGCTAAAAGGGTCTTACCCGACCCAGGCGGCCCTGTAAAAGCATAGACCCCATGTGTTTCAGCCTTTTTTGTGCTAATGGTCGGCTCGTAAACCATATGCGGGGTCTTAACACGTTTTGCCCATTTATGGGGACGCATTATTCGTCCAGGTTATCTGAATCTTTTTTTCTCCGAAATCTACCAAAAAATCCCTTTCGTTTACTTTCCATGACTTCGTAGCCCTTAACATTTGTACTGCCCTGGACGGCTGATGACGCCTCAATGCGTCCTTGACCACCCTCACCAGTTGTAGCAACTATTTTTAGGTTAATTTCCTGTAATATCTGGGGTTGCCGAAATTGCAATCCAGTTTGATACATTTCGATCATTGCGTAGGCATCTTGACGTTCTAATCGCCCATTTATTAGTGCGTGTTCCAGGCTATCTGGCGGGGCTAATAATTCCCTAACAATACTGGCTCTATCGAATAAACCATCCCCCGAATCTTCGGGCGATCCATAATCCATTGTATTTTGATTCAATTTCCTGGTCCCCCTGCTGTTATAAGGATCATCATTAACAACCCTACAACCATTATGCCTAATGCCCACAAATGCAGTGATTTAAGGCTTTTCATTAGGTCGGCTGTTTTTGTCCTTGTTACCGTTTCCTGGTAATTGCTCATTTCTAATTTGAGTCCAAATTCCACTGGATCTAGGTTATCTACATTAGCGGGCATTGCACCTGAAAAAATGTCGCTTATAAAATCCCGATCCGATTTATCAAAATGTTCCCTGGTATCGTCAGGGGGGTTTGATACATCCCAATACACACTTTGAGTAGTTACAAAACGGCAATAATCGGGTAATGGTTGCCACTGATCAGTTTTTTTACGAAACAACCGTTTTTTGGATTTGAACCTTATGGCCCCTTTTGCGTTTGGCATATCGGGGTCAAAGTTCATTTCATTACTTTTTTCAATTATTACGGTACGTCCCCAGGGGGAATCCCAATAACATGACGCGGGTAAATCCCTAAAATCTGAGGGCTTAAAATCTACCACGTAATCCTGGGGGCGGGATTGGTCCAGGTAAATGGCTTTAATAAATTCCGTTTTTTCCATAAAAGGGTCAATAATTTCAACCCTGTTTGTGTACCTGGTGGTGTTACTGGTCATTACCTATTCCGATCTAGGTTGCGTTGGGTTAATCCCTTCCAACGTGCGTATGCCTCTTGATATTTCCTGTTGCTTTTCTCATGTCTTAAACTAGCCGAATTTATATTTTTTTTAGCATTCCGCACTATTTTGCGATCTTTAGCGTTTGATGAATCGTATTTTTCTATATTTTTAGAAAACTCAATAAAATCCTTTTTTGCTATTTGTAGGTTTTTATAGTCTTTTTTTGCTTGAATCGAAGCCTCTTGTACATACTTTGGTATTGTGACTTTATCGGGGCCTTTCAATAAAGCGTGTATTGCCTTGGCTTCCCTCTTAGAAATTTTTTTGCCGAACCGACCGCTATTGTCGATAGCTTTTTGTACTGCTCCAAAGTTGTAAGCCATGTTTAATCCTTATCGTGTTAGTTTCCTGGTGAAATATTACCTATTCCGATCAAGGTTGCGTTGCGTTAATTTGTTTTTGCGTTGACTAAGAAATTTTTTCTTTTGGGCTTTTGTCATTGCGTGTTGGATCGCTTTTTGCGTTGGTTTACCATCCTTACGCATAAAGCCCTCATTTTTCATTCGGTCCTCAAAATCATCCCGCAACATTTCCGCAACTTCTCTACGGTCCTTAGGTGAGAACGTTTGCATTCCAGATCCGTAATCCCTCTTATATTTCTTTGCACCAGCGTCTGCTAAGTATTTCCACATTTTGTCTACTAATTTTGGGTTATAGATCTTTTTGCCTAATTTCTTTTTTTGGTTTTCCACCGTAGGCTCATATCTAATTTTATAAAGGGTGTAATCATTATCAATAAATGCTTTTAGTTCTTTAGCTTCTGCCGAGCTACGATCATAAACAGACATTTACTCAACTCCCTCAACGCCACCAAACTTTAAAAAGCCCATAACCTGGGGCATTAACATAACGACTGTTGCCAATCCGAAAATGCACCCTAGACCCAAAAGAATCATGTCGAACATGAGTATTGATCCCAGGCTTTTGTTAACAGGGGTAGCGGTAACTTCTGCATACCGTTTTGAGATTGCTTGCCCTAACAGGGCGGGTGAAACTGAATTTGTTTGTGCTTTATCAGGGGCTAGGGGAGAGAGTCTGTCGGAACGTAATAAAACGTAATTTCCGACAGACTCCAATTTCCGCAATGGACCGTTAATAATCCATGCACCTTTGTGGGAACTCTTTTTATCTGAGGCTGTCAGATAAGGGGGGTCAACATCCACGTTAATAACCGAGATTTTCGCTTCTGGTGAAAGCACCAGGGCTTTTGTCGATCCCCCTTTTGACCTGTTCCCAAACATTGGTTTTTATCTCCCGAATACGTTACGTACTTTGGGGGCGAACCCGCCAAAGGCAGTAGACATAAGACTGAGGATGTAGCCAATGCTAACGAGAGGCAGTATCGCACTAACCCCGATGTATTCGGGGGCGTACTGATAGGCGTTTGAACTAAGGGTGACAAACGACAGGACCACTGGCACGAGGATCACTCCAACCATGATAACCACGAGATTTTCGAGGTTGCCACCGAGTCCAGTACCCATACCCGCTTTTACGCCGATATAGGACGCTCCAAAAGCACTAACCAGACCACCCATAAGCAACAGGAATGGAATGATCGCTAGCACTATGCCAACGGTTTGATCATCCTGGGCTTTAAGGTAGTTGATAGTGCAATCTTGCGTAGTTGCTGCTGTAAGACCCGACAGATTTACACCTTGCCTGTCGGCATCAAGGCTAGCGATTGTGGGGTTAGCATCTGTTACACAACTTGCGGTAACAGATTTGGTGTTGCTGTACCAATGTTCAGCACTAAGAGATACATTGGCGGTTGTTACGCCAGAAGCTGTAACCGTTGAAACTGTGTCGCTACCCGCCTGTGTACTACTGGCTGTAACAGGCTGTTCAATGATTACCACTGCCAAAAGGCTGATAATCACCGCCACGACCAGACCAAAAGATCCTTTCATGTCTATCCTCCTGGGAAAATTTGTTTAGTTGGGTTTAATTCCCTAGCCCCAACCATCTAATAGAATGCAAAAAATAAAATTGGGCTAACAGTCCTCACCGGTGAGGACTCCTCAATTTTTTATTGGAGTGCCAATATATATAAGGGCGGGTGTCGTACCACTCCTGATTGAACACATTAGAGTACGTTTCCATACCACCCGCCCACCAGGGGGGATCATTGAAAACTCATTCATTAAAAAGAAAACAATCAGCCCGATTCACTAGGCTAGAAAACAGAAAACGATGCGTTGAGACATTTGACATGTTAGGCAGAATGGGGATTTCCGATGGGGTGATGGCAAGGGCAATGGGCTTTAAGGATCAGACGCATTTTTGGCTAACCCGAAGGGGCAAAAGAACCCCTACACATAGACAAACTTTACTGTTAATTAAATGGGCGGTTGAAAGAAATTTACTCGACCAGGTGTTAGGTAGCTTATGTGGATCGGAAATAGAATCGGAACAACAAAAAAGCTATGGATCGGGGTTTGTATCGCACTCTGCTATACCCTCATTCACAATGGCGTTGGACCATCAAATAAGGTAGAGGCACAAGTAACAATCACCTTGCTTGATGTTATCCAGGTAGAGGGATATAAAAATGTCCTTGAACTGGATGACCGCCTAATACTTTACACATATGCTGTTGTCGAAAATATCCCGACTGGATACCAAACCCTGGGTAGACCCGCAGGAATCGCAACCGCCAAAGTTAATGGGAATGGGATAAAACAGCAAAACCCGCCTGTTTTGGGTTATTCAATGGGGTCTTTTTATTGGGGGTCCGATACATCATCAGTCATGCCATTTGGGGACGCAACCGCCCAGGTAGCATTGGCAACTAACCCGCTACTATTTGCCAGTTCAAATACCGATTTCGCAAACGTAGTCTGGAATAGTAGCAATTCACTGGAAGATACCGCCGATGCCCTGGAAGACGATATAAAGAGTCTTTTAAGGGGGATCGAATCAGCCGACCCCGATATTGAACAGGGGGCTTATGTTTCATCAAGGGGGGTAACACCCCTGGGAATGGTCCTGGTGGGTTATTCATTCCCGCTTTTATCGACCATTAGCCCCGATGCCTTTGAGATCAGCCAAAGTAGCATTGCAACTGATGATCATTCATTTAAGGTTGTCGGGGTTGGGGGAATCGCAATACCCCAACATACCGATACACAAACCATATCCCCCAATACAACCACCAGTGATACCGATTTAATCCTGGGGGATGTTATAGCCCGAAATTATTATGGGGTTAATATGTCGGGAATTAGCGTACAGCAAGACCCCGACAGTGATCCGACAAACCTAAATTCAACTGTCATAAACGGTTGCACAATCGCCGAAATAACCGACCCTAACAATACATCCAGGGTATTTGATCGGGTTTCCTGTACAAACCTTAATTCATTGCCTGATAACAGCTATTTGCGGGTTTCCTGGCATTCCGATGCCACCATTACTGGCCAATCATCAACTTTCACCCAATCATTCAAAACTGGCGGGGAAAAACTAGGGTTACATTTCAATGCGTCCAGGCTGTTAATGGTAGTCCTGGTAATGGGGGCGTTGTTATTCATAGTTGTTAAAACTGGCGGGGAGCCGATGTCACTGTTGATATTTTCGGGTCCCGCTTTATTTTGGGCGGGTCTTGTGGGGGCGGTCCCGATGGCGATTGTTATTGCAATACTTGCGGTCCTTATTGTGGCGGGGTCAGCTCCGATATTTTCAAGGATATTTAACTAATGAAAAAATGGTCATTATTACTTGTGGTCGGATTTGCAATGGTAGGGCTTAACATCGGGTCAGTTTTCGGGTCCAATTCCCCGCCATCGAGTTATTCAAGTAACGCAATTATCACTGTTGCTAATGGGGCGGGAACCCAATATGACGGCATCATCCCTGTAAATATGAACACCCTTAATTTAGTAAATGGGAGTTTTATAAATTCGGATGCCTCAGACATATTACATACCGACCAGAATTCAATTGAGGTCCCTGGTTTCGGGCAATCCATAAATCAAAACGCTATTCCCTGGTTCTGGGACACCTCAGTACCCGCAAACGCAAGTAAAAACCTTGTGGTTTATATGTTCGGAGATCCCGCCGACCACCCTATGCCATTACAGGCGGGAAATGATCGGATTGACGTTGCATACGATGCAACCCTGGATATTCAAGATGAAATAACCGTTGAGGCTGAATTTTTACTATCTGATCTAACAGGAACTAAGGTTTTAGTAGAAAAGCCCGATTCATACAAGTTGTATGTTGAAAATGGGGTATTAAAAGGTGAGGTCAATTCAACAGGTCCACCCATTCAAAATACACAGCAACTTTATGCAGATTCTATATGGGGTTACATGTATTGTGACTACTGGACTGGTATTGCCAATGTTAGAAATAAGTTTTTGCCAGAGATTACAGCGGAAGACGATTACGGAATTTGGAATGGGTCTTCCGCAACAGGATATGCAAATATAAGCAGTTCTGGCAATAGCCAATATGGTTGTGAGGTAACCATAGGTTTTGAAAGTTTTGACGATTCGGCTCTACATCCTAGTTACGCAATAAAAACGGTAAACATAGCAACAGGGGTTGATCTATCCTGGGCAGCCGATTCGGTAGGGTGGGGGCAACCACATTCCCGCTCATGGATATTAAACGCATCGGGCTATCCTGATTATGCTAGTTTGGCGGCGGGCGGTTATGACATTGGGCAAACTTACCTACCAGCCACACAGGGTTATTTAAACAATACAAATAATTCATGTTTTGAAGCACAGGCCAGTTATTGGTGGTCACCTGTTGTAACGCCATTGTCAAGTTGGGCTATGTACGCCTATTGGGGCGGGTCAAGTTTTCAGCCCGCAGATGGCATTATCCAAAGCGGTTGGGATTTCAACACAACCGACAACCATTCGGGTAGACACGCTATGAATGAATGGAACAATCGAGCATTCGGTTGCCAAAACTCCGCCCAGGTTACAGCGAGAGGTTATTCCGATCCATCAATAGATCAGCAATGGGTTAAAGCTGATGTTGATGATCAGTTATATACACTAGACTTCTGGCCATACAGTCAAAATATTAAAGTTGATTATGTACGGCTAGAGGTAATGTACGAGGAACCAGGCGTATCACAAGTAATAGCCACTGGTGCAACCAATCTTGTAGTCGATAACGAATACCACGCCAAAATGACATTTGATGGCACTGATGTAAATGTCTATCTGGATGGCGTACAGGATGGAACAACAGTTCACCCAACCGCCCCCGATCTTGCAAACTCAAATACAAATGACCTGGTCCTCGGATCAACTCTTGACGGTTACATTGATGCTGTAAAGATCGGATCGACAGATCTATCTACACCGAACTGGCAACTCGACATAGATTTTGAGGCAAAAAACAATACATCAAACCAGGTAGGCAACAGCGGGAATGCCTGGGAATATACAGGACAAGTCAATGACATATCAGGGAATGCCAATCATGGCGTTTACCATTTAACCGCCGACCATTCCAACCTTACAGTCTCAATGGGTGGATTACTTGTCCAGGATGACATACCCCCATCAGCAGGAGCTCAGTCAATATCCGACCAGGTTGGAACCGTACCAATAGGGGAATTTCTAACCCCGCAACCGTCCGATGTTGGGCGGGCTAGCCCATTGACGGCGGGATTATTTATGGCTAGTGAATCGAGCGGGATGCCCCCTAATGCCTGGTGGCTTTTACTAGGAACCATAATCGCTACTTTTGCGGGTTCCAGGTTAATGAAAATAGTTCCTAGTTTCACAGTAACAGCAGTAGCGGGGGGAGCTGTCCTGGGAATGATAGTTCTTATCGGCGGGTTGTCTTTATGGTTCCTGGTCTTTTATGCCTTGTGGTCAATGGGAACAATTGCCATCCACCAGTACTGGCGGGGGGCTTAGTCGATGCAAGGTAAACACTATGCCTGGATGATGTTTGTATGGATGGTAATGATTATGCTTGATGGCATCGGTTCGGGTACATCGGCGGGTAGGGAATCCAACGTCAATGTGGCTTTAAGCCTGGATGTTCTCAAAATGTATTCGATTATAGGCATTTCTATACCGTTGCCTAACCTGAGTTTTTTTACAGCCTGTTATGGGCTAGCGTCCTGGGATTTCTGGTATCTGGACAATACGTTTGGGAAACTACTCAGATTATTTGTCGGGTTGCCCTTAATGGCATTGCTTATCTGGGGGCTTATGACAACGGTATTGCCAATCATAGTTACAGGTGTAACAGGGATCTTGTCATTTATCAGTAATTCCCTAAGCGGGCTTGCAAGTTTTTTCAGGATAGGCGGGTAGTATGACAACCAATAACAAACTGGAAAAATTTATCGTCCCTGGCAGGGACCTGAACATAATTGAAAAACAGGAATTTAAGCAAAACAACCCTCAGTATTTTGACGAAAAGGGCAATTTTAAGAACCCCGAAAAATTCCTTAACCCTACTGATGATCAATTCATAATCAATTTTAGAAAAGATAACCCCCAGTATTTCACCAAAGGAAAATTTGACACTAAAAAAGCAGTAATTCTGGATAGGGGTTTAGACCAATTCGCAAGCCCAGAATCTGCCTATGGGGGCTTTACCCTTTCACAATTAAAGAACTTAAAAGCAGTCACCAAAGGTGGAGATCCAGATAAATCATTAATGCAATTCGCTATTGAGGTTGAGAAATCGAAAAGGGCGGATTCACAATTTTTGGACGCAATGACCGATTCGGGCATTGCTTTTGTTCCTGTATGGTCAACTATTCATGCCTGGGACGAATTGGGAACAAAAGGGCGTACAGCCTCTATTGCCCTGGACATAGCAGATATAGCAACTCTCGGAATCCCATTAAGAGCGGGGGCAATTAAAGGGGGTAAGGGGTTAGCACAAAACATTGCGGGGGCCATGGATACCCAGCTGCAAACGTCAATTCTTAAAGGTGAGAAAAAACTTGTTAGGGGGCTTGAATTATTTGATCCGAAACTCGCGGGGTCCACCGATGCGGTAAATAAGGCTCAAAAAGTATTCGCCGAGGATTTGATAAAAGTTGAAGATGCCCAGGACGCATTGAACAAAATTAACGAAAAACAATTTTTTAATCCCCAATCAAAACAAAAAGCGCTGTTACAACTGAAAGACAACCTAAACATAGCCATGCAAAATGCGAAAAAATCCGAGCGGGCTTTAGGTAATACATACGACAGCCACGTTAAAGAATTGAAAAATTCTGAACTTACAGGAAACATAAACCCCACTGAAAAAACCGATTTTATAAATAACACCAGAAAAGTTATTACAGGGGCATTCGATTATGACCCTAAAACCCAAAAAGCGACTAACGATTTTCTCGACTTAACAGCCGACATAGGGGAAACCGTAAACACCACAAAAGCCAGGGAAAAAACCCTCGGTTTTGTAGAGGGTGGAAACGTAAGAAAAAATCTTACTGAACAGCAAAATATAAAAATCGCCAAAAACCAGATTGTTAACAAGGCGTTAAAAATATCTGATGCACTAAATGCCATTGACGCAAACAGGGTTAATACGGTCCAAAAGGTAGCAGACAGAATAAGAAAAGACAGTGAAATATTAAAACTAACAATTAAGGAAGGCGGGTCAACTGTTGAAGAATTAAGAGCATTAAAAGCTAATGTTACCGATGGGGCGGTTGAACTCCAAGCACTAAAAACAGCCGACTCAAAAATATTGCAAACCGCTAGAAATGCCCTGCAAGATGCCCTAGACACATTCCCCAAAAACAAGGCGAACTGGACCCCCGAAATGCAACAGGTCCAAAAGACTCTTAACAATGTAAAAAAACAACAGAGTATGACGCTTCAAGCAATGAGGGAAATTGACCTCAACCCCCCGAATATAAGACCATCAGACGGCGGGGGGACCGCGTTAAAACCACCCCCGACAACAGGGGGAACCAGAACGAGAACCAAGTTCGATTACGCAACAGGGGAAGGGGGGTACAGGTTAGATGTCAGGGGGTTAACAATTCCTGCATCGCCATTACTACCAACTGATGATTTTCCATCCCCTGGACCATTAATAATTCCTAAACCTGATGAAACCCCAACACCTAGACCTGGACCAGGACCCGATCCAACACCAGGACCAGTAACTGAACCTGGACCCGATCCAACACCAGGACCAGGTACACGAATTATCCCTAAACCACCAACACGCCCAACACCAACACCAACACGCCCAAGACCAGGACCCGCAACAGGTCCAACACCAACACCAACACCGCCACCACGACCAGGACCAGGACCCGCAACAGGACCAACACCAACACCGCCACCAGGTCCAGGACCAGGACCCGCACCGTTGCCCCCGCCGTTTCCATCGGGTGGACCTGGACCGCAACCGCAACCTGAACCATTCGGGCAACCCGCACCAGGTCCAACAGCGTCACCGCCACCAGGAACGCCACCGCCACCAGGAACGCCACCGCCCGATGCAGATAAAGTAACAACAAAGAAAACACCGCCCAGGGGTGACCCGAAAAAAACGCCTAAACAGCAAAAACTAAAAACGCCCAGGAAACCTGGTGAAAGATTCATTGCGAGTATGGGTGTAAAACTAGGATCGGTTTTTGCAAAAGTTAACTTTAATACAGGGAAAGTAACCAGGAGTCGCAAAAATAAATGGGGCATTCCTAATGTTAAGGGCAAGGGGTCGGTTGTTAAATCCGCAACAATCCTTAGTTATGACAATGACCCGCCGACACAATTTCAATTAGATAATGCGGTCCCAGGTAAAACCTTAGTGTTAGGTAAAAACCCCAGACTAATTGAGAATAAAAACTTGCGTAGACAAAACAGACGAAAACGAAAACCCCGCAAAACCCGCAGGGGGAAAGGGACT
>CEUZ01290917.1_pt1 | contig 18144 bp, 20 predicted proteins | sample 361511 | NCBI WGS metagenome assembly CEUZ01 (sample SAMEA2622822, study PRJEB7988) | marine metagenome | biome: marine biome (ENVO:00000447); feature: surface water layer (ENVO:00002042); material: "saline water (ENVO:00002010), including plankton (ENVO:xxxxxxxx)" | depth 5 m
GAAAGCGACCAAATCAAGAGAATCAAGTTGGCCGCGAAGATATTCAGCATCCACCGCAGATTCTATGTGTTTGCTTAATGCATCAGGATCAATATTTTCTTTAAATAAGGATGAATCCACAATTTCAGGAAGTTCGCTTAAAAGCATTTCTTCCGCTACCTGAGAATTAATTCTCCTGCCCCTCGATGGGAGTCCTAAAAAGCAACGCACTTCAATGGTCTCATCTGTGATGACCACGCTGTTTCTTTCTAAGATCGATTGTCCGGGCTGATCGATGGTAATGATACCGCTGTAGCCCGTGCCCCGAGGGCCTTTTGATATTATTTTACAGGCATTAAAATAATTTCTGGCTAGAAAATCAGTAAAAGCAATTCCTTGAATTTTGGTTTTAGCCTTAAAATTAACGATTCGATCATCATTACGGTCAACAATTATACGATAAATACCTGTGTGAGGTGGTGCATATGGATCTTTTGGAATTTGGTGAATGAATAACTTAAATCTTTCTGAGAAATCATATTCACCTTTGAGTGATTGACAAGCACCATAATCCCTACCATCAATGGATTTTATTTTATTTCTAAGTGTCTGTTCATTATTCATGGCGTACACATCTTTTTTCAAAACTATCGTTTTGACCGAGGTCGATTAACGTATCAACCGCTTCTTTTTTTTAAGCCTTCAATTACCTTGACTTTTCCAGGAAGTTTAATTTTATGACTGTATCAATTCTGCGTGCGTTTTTTATAAAATTCGACTGGAATATTATCTTCATTTCACAAAGTATTATAATTTTATCATTCCAGTTTTTGAATTTCATTAGATTTTTCGATTACTCCTATTTGAATTTAAACTCTCCATAATCATCGGATGAGTATTGTTCAAATTTTTTCTTGGTTTGTTCTAATTCATGTTCAATCGCTTCAAACATTTGCTGTGCTTCATCTTTTGTGAAGGTATAATTTTTTTTATTTGCTAGGTTACCTATCAGCCTAAGATGTTTGATCATATTGGTAACACGTTTTGCACCAAGTCGCCTGAATTTTTCTGATTTTTTATTCATAGTCACCTCTAAATTTTTTTAAATGTGCCATTATAACACTGTGCAAATATAACTATATACACTACTATTATATAATAATATTGCCCATATATAGACTATATTTCTAATATATAATATATTAACAGAACTAGTATAGCACTAAATACAAAATTGTGGACTTTTGGTTAAAAGTAACAATATAAACTTTACACTCTGCATATTAAATTCAATAACGTACATGAAACCCCTTGCTTTCTGCATCATTTTTGGAAACCAATCCTCCAATAAATAAGATCAAACAGTCTCTGGATAAAGGTAAAGATATGATGTTTCTATTGCATTCTGTTTTGATTAGAATTCTTAATAGACCAATGACCAACTTTTTTGTTTGGGAATACGTAAAGTAATATCATTGCCAGTCTGAATTGTACCGATGCATTCCACCCATGCTACTAATCCTCGTTTACCTAAAGCGTTTTTTGAAAATGACTCAGTCAATCCTTTAAGATCAGGAAAGTTCTGCTGAATAATTTTACCAGGACCAATGCACGGTAGATTCTCACCATTCACCACCAATACAGCGCCTCCATTAAACTCTATTCTGGTTGACGGTGGCAGAAAGGTCAAATTTGGAATTCCTTCAACCTCCATATTTGCACCTATCCATCCTGGCTTAATCTTTTGTATACCCATAGAATCAGCAATGGAATGAAGCTCTTCATGAGATACTATGGAAACCTGTCGATAATTTCGGATCTGGGTACCTTTCGGATAATGAGGCTGCCGTCCACCAGACTTCATTGTTAACCCGGAATGAAAATCTCCGGAAAACCCATCATAGGTTATTTTGCATGAATCCACCGGAAATTTCTCCAGTGTCTTCGAATCTTTTCCTACTAGAACCTGGATTACTTTTCCCATCTTCTTTTCAACTAACTTCATATATTGGAGCTCTCCTAATAGTTTTGAGTTAGGTTGTCTATGTCTTTATTTTTACAGTTCACTATTATAGAATGTATGACTGTCACAAGAGTTTTAATACTACAATAGCTATTGAGCTGCTATTAGTTATCTACAAATTTTCTATTTATCATAACTTAGCTGATTTTATTTTTTATGCAGAAAAAGGATAAAAGAAAAAATCCACTAATTTGGAGGTCTGTCGTTTGTTTCATTGAAAATTTTTACATAAAAATCATCTCTTTTAGAAACCCCAGTTTATTTCTCATCTATTTTCATTTTTGTCTCTTTTTTTGTTGTAGCCAAAAATGAAATAAATTCTGTTCCTCCAGTTCCTTTTCCCATTTCTTCCTTTTTTGCTTGATCAGAGATATAATGAATAGCCATTTCCAAATGCTTTTTCCTAAAAATTTTTAGACTAGATACGCACTTTTTGTAGATATCTCTTAGCTCAATACTTTTACTTTTGTCAATATACTTGAGCAATACGGGGTCTAATTCTAGTAAAGAAATAACTTTACTATGATTTGGCGGCATATATTTTCTCATCTGGTTCAAGAATGGACCAGAATTATTACTGGGATGAATTATGCCCAATCCAGCATCTAGGGTCTGCAATAAGGAGCTTTGTGCGGCACTGCCACCAATAAATATCTTTGGTTCTTCATTTACCCCTTCATAGATAATTCCACCATTTGACCAACCTTTCAGAAAAGGTCTCACCCTTTGATAAAAAATATCTGCTCGGCAACCTTCGTACATTCGTTCTAGAGCAGAATTAATATTGCGGATATTTAATGCAAGATTATTAAGTGTGGTAATTACGATATTAGTTTTATTGTGTTTAACTGCATCTAAACAGGAAAATAGTGTGGAAATTGCACTACCTCCTGCCGATTCTACTCCTACCGTAGCCAAATAAAACCATTCTTCATCTTTACCTCCAAAGAAATTTTGGAGTGTTTTTAAATTTTCAGGAACAATCGGACCATCAGGATCAATCCTGCGCCAGTTCGATAATACAATTGATGCGTGGCTGGTAATTGGGGGCCTACCAGATCGGTGTGCTATTTCCCAAAGAGGAATAGCGAGGTTCTTTGGGATAGATTTCACAGGTTCTTCACCCCAGTTTACATAAGCATTGGCAAACATGGATAATTGACGCATGGATCTATCAAGTTCTGGACCATTTTTTATCCCTGAAGTATCCAACAGCGGAATATTATTAATGACATCTCTGAAACCATTATTGTGGAGAAGTTCCGGCATAGCATAATTCAAATCATCCCAAGCACTATAAGCAAGGGGCAATTCCAACAGCGGATCAGGATAGGGTAAAAATCCCCGTTCGGGATGAAGATAGGTTGCAATATTTTTCATAAAAAATACATACCTTTAATTTTATAATTTGTCAGTTTTACATTACTATTATAAAATGATCTTTGTCCCCGAAAACCATGCATGACTTTCGGATTTATAATGGGAGATAGAACGTTAGCATTGATCACCAATTATTTTGCACTATCCTGAATCCAAAATGATCATTGCCTTTAAACTGCTCATCCTCCGCCCGTGCCGCAGATTTAAGCGTTGCCTGGTGGTAATTCCAGGAGCCACCCCGCCTGATCTTAAGCCCCGTATTTGTTGTATTAACAGGGTCTGTTGATCCATCTGTATTTATGTAATAATCAGAAGAATACCAATCATCAATCCATTCCCATACATTGCCAGCCATATTATATAAACCATAGGGATTCGGTTCATTGAATTGAACATTGAGGACATGCCCGCGGGATGGATGCTCTACTATATAATTCCAGTTTGCACTTGATCCATTACCATTGATATTACCATCGGCTGTAGCATATATAAACCCTGCACCACCCTGTGCGGCATACTCCCATTGTGCTTCTGTAGGTAATGTAACATCATAAAATAATGTAAATGCCTTCGCACCATACCATTTGATAAACGTTGCAGGCCAATGACTAACTTCTGATAATGTAGGCAGATTATTTGGATAATTTTCAAATTCTTCCCAATCATGATAATCATTCAATAAAACTGATGTATCCTCCTGATGAGACACATCAGTATAATTGAAGTAATTTGTTATTTCTAACCAATTAAAATCTTCAGGATTTGCTGGATCTTTTATATAAAACCATTGATTTCCTGTATTTAGTTCATCAAAACCTATATACGCAATATTCAATGGATTTTCTGGCTCTATCTCGCCGGTGAATGGATCGTTATCTCCATCAGCATTATCATGATCCTTCATGACTCTAGTTCCACTTAAGTTATACAGAGCCATCCCGCTATATTCGATAGGGGCTAGAGCTGTACCAAATACAAGTAAATCTCCCATATTTGGTCCAGGGTCAGTTTCAACAAGAACCTCTAAGAGCCCCGCAAAAAAAGCTCCATTTAAATAATGTGCATATTGCATATTCGTAACTTCAGTCTCACTCATTTGAAAAGGACTTAAGGTAACTGTATGGATATAAGCATCATAACTGCCCGGCGGCCCCAAATAATCTGTTTCAGTCTCACCCATGGTAAAAGTACCCTCCGGTATATCTTTAAAAACAATACTGCTGTGAAGGATAGATAAATCTTCTCGTACCCAGCAGTCACTTATTATACAGTCTATTGTTGCACAAATATCAAATATATCTAATTGTCCATCACCATTAATGTCACACTGTGAACCTACAGAACAATGTTCTAGAATGCAATTTACCTGACCTTGAATATCCAAGGAGTCCAATTGCCCATCACTGTTAAAGTCACATTGACCCCAGGCAATGCTTGCAGGTACCAATAAAATGGATATAGTTATTATTTTATTTTTCAATCTACATATTATATTAATAAACAACTTTTTTAAATTGAACCAAAAATAATAACTAAAAAACGTCCTATAGGGTTCAAACCTAAATCTTTTGATGAATTGACCAGAAATATCGAATTCGCTTTAATACAGTAACTATTTCGTTCCGAATAAGCGGTCTCCTGCATCTCCCAATCCAGGAATGATATATTTTTTATCATCTAATTTTTCATCTAGGCTTGCGGTATAAACTTCTATATCCGGGTGGGTTTTACAAAATACATCCCTTCCTTCAGGCGCTGCAATCAGACACATGAACTTTATACGGGTTGCTCCAAGATCTTTCAATCTGTTCGCAGAAGCAATCGCTGTTCCACCTGTGGCGAGCATGGGATCTAAAATAATAAAACGCCTGTTTCCTGATTTTTTCGGTATCTTAAAATAATAAGGAACTGGTTTATGGGTTTCTTCATCCCGCTCCATACCTGCATAACCAACTCTTGCGTTTGGAATCATTTGAAGTAGCCCATCAACCATTCCCAGTCCAGCTCGCAAAATAGGGACCAGGACCACATCCTTCCCTGAAAGGATATTACCAGTTGTTGATGCCATTGGAGTCCCAATTTTTGTAGGTTTTGTAGCAAAATCTCTGGTGAGTTCAAAAGCCAAAAGAATGGCAACCTCTGTAACTAATTCACGGAAAACTTTATGATCAGTCGATTTTTCCCGAATCAAAGAGAGTTTATGCTGAATGAGTGGATGATCAACAACATGGAAATTTTCAAATTGTTTCATGGAAGGTTCCTTAATTTTTCATTTGGTTATTCTATTGCCAAAATACAGATCATTTCCAGAATTATCTTCACTGTAAGAAATATTTTAAATCTGGACATCACCAATTCCCAGGCATATGATCAAACTGTACAAACATTAATACCTCTGCACCCTGCCTTTTCGTCAAGTGTTCGATAGGGAGACCATAGCATTCTTTTATAAAACTTTTGGTATTTATCCCTTTTTCCATCCCCCAGTGTTTCATGGCATCAAGCTGCCATAATGTAGCCATTGGTTCAGTGATTGCAGGTTCATCACTGATACTATTTTTATCAAAGCTAGTCGAATCAGTTATAGCTCCAATTAATGTATCCTGCGGTTCTTGAATAATTATTTCCAAAGCAACTTCCTTCATTTCTGATACTAAAAGGCTATCATTATCACCATGAGCACTATAATGGATTGATCTTATAATTTCCCCTTTTTGTGCATCTATCACCATGGCAGAAATCGTATAGGTAAGGCTTATTCTGCCAATACTACCGCACACTACATTTGCTGCACCCAGTAATTTCCCAACTTCAATTGCACACTCCCCAAAACAGTTTTTTGTTTGAATTTTTTGTTCTTTTAGTACATCATTGATTTTATCCTTATCGACAACGATAAAATCACTCATTTGAGTAATTTCTGTTCGTAGTCTATCCATAACTGTAATTAATTCGTTGATTGATAAACTGTCATTTTTGAAATCGAAGACAGCAACAGTTTTAGTTTGACCAAATACCAAACCCATAAACAACAGCAATAGCATGCGACTAATCATTGGTATATATTGATACCAAGTCCGGGAAAAAACTTACCAGTGTATTTTAAGTTTTGTATTAATACAAGCCAACCAGCCCCGATATGGAATTTATATTTTAATTCCATAATGATGTAAAACTGTAACCATAAGCCAATAGCATCCAATAGTGATCAAAATAGAAATTGTGATACTTAAATAAAAGTCATTACCCTGTTTTAATAATAGTGGCAACATAATAAATAATGACAAAGATGGTAATACTAGCCAAAATATACCGGTTGTCAGATTTATAACCTTGGTTACATCTTTAGTATCAATGTATAACCACATAATGGAAAGTACCGATATCAAAGGAATTGATGCCAATACTGCACCGGCAAAAGAACTGTATTTAGCAATTTCGGATATGGCAACAATTAACAATGTCGTTATAATGATTTTTATTAGATAATAGACCAATTTACCCTGCCCCTTTTATACTTTAAACCAGTTGATTCTTTCGTTTATAACAATCACCATAGTGAAATGTAAGGATTTTTATAGAAAATATTGGACTTCATTAATAATAAGCACCACTTAAAAGGAAGATTTTATATCAATTAATTCTGTTTTTGAATTTGATTAAATAATTCTGGAATTATTTAATCAAAGTTATTTGTCAATGTGATCAATCATTTTCGAAGGGAAAATACTTATTATTTTGGTTTTACTATTGGATACGCCGATCTGTCGTTGAACGACGATTCCCTTTTCTGCGGTCTCCAAAAGTTATAGATGAAATATTAACTCTCCTATCGGTCGTTCTGCGGTCTGATTGCCTTTTTTTTTCTGGTGTCATTGTATTTTCCTATTGGCTGAGCTCTGTTGATCAACCACGTATTTATTATAAGAACGTATGATCGTTATGTAGATAATAACAATAAAATATTAAATAAAGGTTATTGTAATAGCACTCATTTATTTTTATCAAAATCAATCCGGTTGAAATTGCGAATGATCGATATATGGTAACAATCTTTGGTAACATTATTTGTAATAATTATATATACAAAAAAATTAATTTAGATATAACACAGACAAAAAAAAATGAAGATCTATAGAACAAAATGAAACCAGTTGGCATAATATTTTATTTATGTGGTTTTTTATCTGCTTCCGCTGGTCGCTTAAATGGTCATATTCGCGATGCTTCTACCCACCAGCCTCTTGTTGGAGTAAATGTGATCATAAGCGATACACAAATAGGTGCTGCCACCAACATGGAAGGTTATTTTAAAATGGATAAAGTACCTGTTGGTAGTTACAACATTCATGTTTCCATGATTGGTTATGCGCCTGTTGTTCGAGCAAATGTACATATTGTTCCCCAGCGGAATACTACCACAAACTTCGATCTGCATTCTACCGTTATAGAAAGCGAAAATATAAATGTCACAGCAAAATATTTTGAGCAAACGCGAGATGCAATCACCAGTAGCCGTACAGTGGATATTGAAGAGATTCGATCTGATCCGATCGGCGCTTATGACATTATGGCTATGATGCAGGCTCTGCCTTCCGTGGTCTCTGGAGCAGACCAATTTAATGAAATTATTGTTCGTGGTGGAGCACCGGGAGAAAATTTATTTGTTATGGACTACTTGGAAATTCCCTACCCCAACCACTATCCGGAACAAGGTCAAGGTGGAGGCCCAGTAACCATGGTAGATACGGATTTTATCGAAAGGATTGATTTTTATGCTGGCGCATTTCCAGCAAGATATGGCGAAAAATTATCTTCTGTTATGGATGTAACATTAAGATCTGGAAACAGGGATCAGCACCTGGGAGAGATAAACATGAATATGGCTGGTTTTGGAGCAAACCTTGAAGGCCCATTATCAAAAGACGGATCTTATTTAGTAAGCCTTAAAAGATCATTCCTGGATTTTGTGATGTTATCTACTGGAATACAAGCTATACCAGAATATTGGTCTAGCCAGGGCAAATTCAATATCGATATATCGCCTACTAAAAAGCTGATGTTCAATTATCTTGGAGGAATTGATGCCATAAATATTGTAGGTGAAAATGACCCTTCACTGCGTGGAGCTGAAAATGTGAAAGTTGATTCCAGGCAAATCACCGCTGGTGTTACCTATAAAAACCTATTCTCCAAAAAAGGTTTTAATATAGTCTCCTTATCCAGAAGTCATGTTCAGATGAATACCGATGTATATGAGTTAGATGATTTCAATATGCGGGATATGTATTACCTGCAGCGAGACATTGAAACTGAAACAAAATTACGAGGCGAGCTAAATTATCGCATTAAATCCGGTTTGGATTTTAATACTGGTTTATCAATAAAAATGGCCCGATTGGATTATGATAACTGGTTCAAGATTCGCCCAACAACTCTATATGGCTATTCACTAACTCCACAGGAATCACCTGCATTGATCACCAATAATGAATATTATAATTTGTATTATCAAAACCCTGATGCAATCATAAGTCATCTAATGACCTTTGGTGACCAGGACACCATTGAAACATTTGACATTGTGGATATATGGAAGATGGGCGGGTTTATTCATTTTTCTTATCAACCCCTTAAGTCATTGGAATTTGCAATTGGCGGACGTTATGATTACTTGGATTTCACCGGTCGAAAGAGTGCTTCTCCACGTTTCGGGATGTCTTACTATTTTAATGAATTATTATCGTTTAATTTTTCTGCAGGACGATATTTTCAGCATCCTGCTTACAGATACTTAAATACAACCCAGGGTAATCCTAAAACCTTGGATAATTATTACGCAGATCAGATCGCTGCTGGGCTAGAATATTTTGTATCCGATGATGCACGATTAACTCTTGAGGTATTCACAAAAAAATATGATGAGATGATTACCTTTGAGATACTTCCGAGCTCTGATGGCAGGGATAGTTTAAATTACCATAATGCCATAAATGGAGGTCGGGGCAGATCCAAAGGTTTGGAGTTATTTATCCAAAAAAAATATTCAAAAAACTGGTATGGTTCGTTGGCCTGGTCCCATTCCACTGCCGAAGGGGTTGATCCCCGCTCAGGTGAATACTATCCCTGGGTGTACGATTACGGAGATGTAATCAATATTATTGGCGGCTATAAAATCCGATATACAGATTATGAATGGTATCAAAATTTTAAAAAATCAATCTGGGCAAAGAGTTTATCTTGGCTTCCTTTTATGCCCAGTGATGAATATGAAATCAGTATCAAGTTTCGTTACATGGGGGGACGACCTTATACTGAAAAAAATTATGATCCTACGATTCGTAAATGGTATGTGGCTTCATCCCAGCCTTGGAATACAAAGCGATATAATTCCTATCTTCGATTAGACTTGATGCTACAGAAGCGGTATTATTTTAAAAAGGTTAATATGGTTGCCTTCTGGGACTTTATTAATATTCTCGATAAAAATAATCCCTGGGAGTATATGTATTTAGATGATGGAAGAAGAAAAATGGCCTGGCAGTTTAAAACAATGCCTATCGGCGGAATAATAATAGAATTTTAATCTACTCCTATTTATGGTTATCCTGAATTATAATTTCTACATTATTGAAGCCATGCCATAAGAGTAAAATACTGTTTCCTGTATAGCCTTTGTTTTTACGCAGCTTTTAACAAAGTGCCGATAAGAACATAGCATGATTTTATACCAATATTTCATTTCGTGGGACCCATAACATTCTTTTCAAATAATAAAGATATATATTATATTTATTGCCTGAAATTCGCTCATAACGCTTATTTATAAATTTACAATAATGTTAAATAATTGATGTACTCTAAAGTTTTATTGGTAACCAAAAATAATAAAATTGTCGGGAAGGAAGATAAACTAATAGCTCATAAAAAGGGACTCCTGCATCGAGCCTTTTCAATCTTTGTATTTAATAACAATCAAGAGATGCTTATCCAGCGACGAGCTAATACAAAATATCATTCTGCTGGATTATGGTCGAATGCCTGCTGTAGCCACCCAATAAAAGAAAACAACATGGATAAGGAAGTGCAAGAACGTCTGAATTATGAGATGGGGATAACCTGCAGTTTAAACCATGCTTTTAATTTTTTATATAAGGCTGATATGGGTAATGGCCTGATTGAGCATGAACTAGACTATGTTTACATAGGTACAACTAATAATTACCCTAGATTCAATACTTCTGAGGTAAGCGCAGTACGTTACTGCAATTACCAGTCTCTCAAAGGTGAAATGCAGAATAATCCAAATGACTTCACACCATGGTTTTCCATGATAGTTCACAAAGTTTGGAAGCAGTATTTAGAATTATTCAGTTATGCCTAAACATGTAATCGTTATTGGTTCCGGCTTGGCCGGCATGTCTGCAGCGGCTTATTTATCAAAACAAAATCATCAGGTTACCGTTGTTGAGAAAAACAGTACTTATGGAGGCCGCCTACAGCAGTTTAGTTCGAATGGTTTTACATTTGATATGGGCCCCAGCTGGTACTGGATGCCAGATTTATTTGATTCATTTTTTGCAGATTTTAATTATAAGACAGAAGAATTTTATACTCTTAAAAGACTAGACCCTGGGTATCGAATTTATTATAGTGACCATACGCATTTGGATGTATCCGAAAATATGGATGCACTAAAAAATGACCTGGAAAATATTGAGAATGGCAGTTCAACTTCCTTAGAAAATTATATTAAGGATGCGCAGGAAAAATACAATATTGCAACTCTTAAGTTTATGCATAAAGCCAGCCTCTCACCTTTGGAGTATTTACATGCAGATCTAATCACCAGATTAGGGCAATTGAATTTATTTAAACCTATCAGTAAACATATACGTGAGTATTTCAAAAATAAAAAAATAATTCATATGCTGGAATTCCCAAGTCTTTTGCTTGGTGGTAAACCCAGAGATACACCTGCTCTGTACAGTCTAATGAATTATGCAGACATTGTATTAGGGACATGGTATCCGAAAGGCGGGGTCCGTAGTGTTGCCAAAGGTCTGTACAATTTAGCCTGTGATCTGGGTGTCAAATTTAATTTTAATAGTTCAGTAGAAGAAATCCTGGTGGAAAATGGTCGTTCATCGGGTGTAAAAATCAATGGTGAACAATTTTTAGCGGATATTGTAGTTGCCAATGCGGATTATCATCATGTAGATCAAAAATTATTGCGTAATGGTTACAGCAATTACAGTCATGACTATTGGGAGAAACGAATTATGTCCCCCAGTTCCCTGATATTCTATATCGGCCTGAATCAATCTATAAATGACTTACCACATCACTCCTTATTCTTTGATAGTTCTTTCGATGAACATACAGAGAATATCTATGATGAACCCAAGTGGCCAATAAAACCACTTTTCTATGTATCCTGTACTTCCAAGTCCGACCCCAGTACGGCTCCAAAAAATGGAGATGCACTGTTTGTACTTATTCCTGTTGCGACGGGTCTGGAAGATAATGATGCGATCCGGGAAAAATATTTTGATCAGGTAATAGATCGGATAGAAAAAATGGTTAAACAATCTTTTAAAAAAAATATTGTATTCAAAAAATCATATGCCCACCGGGAATTTGTAGCAGACTATAATGCGTACAAAGGAAATGCTTATGGCTTGGCTAATACTTTATTTCAGACAGCTTTTTTAAGGCCTAAAATTAAAAACAGGCATCTTAAGAATTTATATTATACTGGCCAATTGACTGTTCCTGGTCCTGGCATGCCGCCGGCATTGGTCTCAGGGAAAATTGTCGCCAATCAAATTAAGGAGGATTTAAATGAATAATAAGAAACGATATGAACTATCATCCATTCAATCTAGTATAGCCATCACACAACAGTTTAGCACATCATTTACATTGGGTATTTTTTGTCTAAAAAAGGAGATCCGTAATCCCATATATGGTATTTATGGTTTTGTAAGAGTAACTGACGAAATCGTAGATACATTTCATGAGCAGGATCAATCTTCTGAATTGGACCGTTTTGAAGATGCAACGAAATTAGCAATAAAAAATCAATTCAGTACGAATCCTGTACTTCATTCTTTCCAAGCAGTTGTCAACCAATTTGATATTGATGATAATCTCATTCAGTCTTTTTTCCACAGCATGAGGACAGACCTTTATATAAATCGACATACGGAAGAATCTTATAATGATTATATTTATGGATCGGCTGAAGCAGTAGGCCTTATGTGCTTGAAGGTTTTTGTAAATGGTAATGAACAGAAATACCAGGATATGAGTCCAGCCGCAAAACGACTTGGGGCGGCTTTTCAAAAAGTTAATTTTTTAAGAGATTTAAAGGATGATTATGAACAAATGGGTCGTTTATATTTCCCAAATCTTATGAGAAAAAATGGGTTTGATGAAAAAGCAAAAGAAAAAATTGAAATTGAAATTGATCAGGATTTTGCTGCCGCTTATAAAGGTATAATCCAACTCCCAAGATCTAGTAAGTTTGGTGTTTATCTGGCTTACCGGTATTATAAGAATTTATTTCTAAAATTACAAAACCTTGAGCCCCATGAGCTATTTGAAGGTCGTATTAGGATAGGTAACCTTAGAAAATTGTCTTTGATCCCATCTACGTACTACTTAAGTATTATGAATCAACGCAGTTATAATTATTGATGCATTTTCTATTACTATTATTAACTATATCTGGATATCATTCACAGGATTTAATTGTGCAGTCCCTTTACAAAAAGGCTTTAGTTAATGAAAGGAATACCGATGATTTGATTCACTTTTTGGAAAGTCAGGATGAATATGACTCTTCTTCTTTTTTTCTTGGATACTACGGAAGTGCCTTCGCCTTGAAAGCAAAATATGCTGAAAGTACGCTTAAAAAATATACTTATAGTAAAAAAGCTGATTACTTTTTGGATACATCTATAGAGATTGACCCCAGGAACTTAGATAGTAGGTTTTTACGTTTCACCCTCAATGCACATCTCCCAAAGTTTTTGAAAGATCACAATGAGCTAATTAAGGATTCGGATAAATTTTTCCAACTGATAGAACTAACTGCCAAGAATGAATTAACCGAATATCAAAAATGGATGTTAACGGAAATTTCAAAAATCAAGCAGGGGATTATTCCTGATTAAACACTTTAGATAAATATGTTTGAATTAGCTATAGTTATTATGACCTTCCTTATTATGGAATTCGTTGCATGGTTTACTCATAAATATGTGATGCATGGTTTCCTATGGTACCTTCATGAAGACCACCATGTTCTTACCGGAAATACATTCCAGAAAAATGACGCATTTGCACTTATTTTTGCAATTCCAAGTATGTCCTGCTTTTTCATAGGCCGGTTCCATGGACCTTCATGGCTTATATTTGTTGGCACAGGAATATTACTGTATGGTATAGCGTATATGCTTGTCCACGATATATTTATTCATCGGCGACTTAAAATCTTTACCAAACCAACTAACATTTATTTGAAAGGCATTTTGTATGCGCACCGCCGTCACCATATTCAACTAGGGAAAGAAAATGGTGAATATTTTGGAATGTTGATTGTCCCCAATAAAGTATTAAAAATAATGAAAAATAAATAAATGGATTCGTATTTATATCTAATACTCAATTTATCGGTTATTTCTGTACCATTTATATTTTCGTTTTATCATAAAACAGAATTCTGGAGCGTTTGGAAAAATTTAATTCCAGGACTTATTATCATGGATCTTATCTATCTAACATGGGATATAATTTTTACAAAATTGGACATATGGAGCTTTAACTATAGATACCTAATTGGATATTCCTTTCTGAATCTTCCTGTTGAAGAATGGCTTTTCTTTATTTGTATCCCCTATGCATCCCTATTCATCCATTTTAGCATGGTAAAACTATTCCCAACATGGAAATTTTCCCCATCTCTTACAAAATTTCTCGCAGGCATGCTCATAATCGTACTATTTATTTTAGTCTTGATGAACCCTGGGAAACTCTATACAAATGTATGTTTTACCCTTACCATTTGTTTATTATTATGGGTTATTTTAACAAAATTGGAATTACTCCAGACATTCTTTCTCTCTTACCTTTTCATTTTAATTCCATTTTTCATTGTTAATGGAATATTAACTGGATCATTTATCGCTGATCCCGTGGTATGGTACAATAATAATCATAATTTAGAGTTTCGTATTGGTACGATACCATTTGAGGATATTTTTTATGGATTAACTCTATTAATGGGAACCATATTTATCTCTGGAAAATTTTTCAAAGACCCCGCTTATTTTCAATGATCCATTTATATGATAACTCCTAATTGATTCAGAATAATAATATTATTCTACATAATTATTAAACATGAAATACCTCAATTCAAATGAAGCAGCTCTGATCATGGGTGTGAACGTTTCCACCATAAAACGCTGGACAGATTCTGGTATATTACCTTGTTTCCAGACACCAGGCGGTCATCGAAAATTCACGTTAAAACACATCAATAAATTTTTATTAAAGAATAATAAAAAAACGAACAAAATCAACATTTTTGAAATAAATAAGATTAATGATAAAAACCTGATCCATAACATCGGAAACTGTAATTACACAGTTTTACAATCTTTATTATTCAGATATGCCATCACTGCACAAGAAAAGTATATAAAAACAATCATTACAGGACTCTACCTGAAAGGAATTCCCCTTTACGAAATATATGATTCGCTGGTCTTACCAGTTCTGTACAAAATAGGAGAAGAATGGGCCTGTGATAATATTACCATTCCTGAGGAGCACCTTGCTTCGGAAGCAATTCGAAAAGCAATCTATGACCTGGGGGAATCTTTAGAAACACCCCGTAAGGGAAAGGATATAATTGCAATCTGCTTCAGTATCGCTGGTGATAATCATGAATTGCCTTTGATTATGACTAAGCAGATTTTGGAACAGAATAGTATTAAAACGTTTAATCTTGGAACAAATGTACCAGTCCAAGATTTTTCCCAAATGGTACTAAAAACAAATCCAAACTTAATTATTGTTTCAATTAACTATACTGAAAATACCCAGCAGCTGAATTCTGAAATAAATGAGCTGCTTAAATTATCTAAAGTTATTTCTTCTAGAATATTGGTTGGGGGCGGTGCCATAGCACAAATTAACAAAAAGAATAATGCTTATATCCTAAAAATAAAAAACATGTATGACCTTTATAAAACCACGTGTGGGGCATAACTCATTTTCATCCACTAAATATAAGGATTATAGCGCCAAATTTATATCCTCACGTCATAATCGTAATAAGAATAAAGCATCTCTCAATATACATTCGCAGAAAAATTGACTATGCAGAAATCCAATCAAAATGGTATACCGTATAATAGAATTATTATTCTTCCTATAAAAGAAGTATCAAATAGAACAAAGATTTTGTATGGATTTATTGCAACCTTAATACTTTTTCAATACCAATAATTACATCCATTTACGGAGATAATTTTTTATATCTTCTATAGTTTTCACTAAAGTGTTTCTCCTCCAACTTCCCTATTACAGGCACAAAGTTCATCAGTCTGCAATGCATCCAGAATACGTAGAGTATCCTTAGGATTCCTACCTACATCAAGGTTATTAACACTCACATGTTGAATCACGTTATGTGGATCTATAATATATGTAGCTCTTAGAGCAACACCTTCATTAGAACGAATACCAAGCATATCAATAAGAGATCCAGTTGTATCCGCAAAAGACCAATGATTAAGCTCTTTAAGTTCCTCATGCCCTCTTCTCCATGCAAGTTTGCAATGCTCATTATCAGTACTACCCCCAAGAAGCACAGCATCACGATCTTCAAAGTCATCTTTTAAGCTTGCGAATTCAGTTATTTCAGTTGGGCAAACAAAAGTGAAATCTTTAGGATAAAAATATATTATTTTCCACTTTCCTTCGAATGAATTTTGGTTAATAGTATCAAAAGCTGAGTCTTTACCTTCTTGGTCATAAGTCATGAAACCCGGTTTTACTCCTACAACTGAGAATTCATCCAACTTTTCTTGTACACCTTTCATTTTATTTCCTTTTATTATTGCTTATAAAAATTGATTCCAAATTTTTTAGACATAACCACTTGGACACCTGCTAGTAACTGTAAAAAATGACTTAAAGAAATAGTAACGCTTAAATTATCTTTTACTAATAATAACTCTACATCATTTTCAGATCCCTTTAAGGATTTACTTTTGTTTATAAGATAATTATGAAATAAATGAAACTGGCAAGGTGCCATTTTCATTTTAATGTTACAAAAGTTGATCCCAATTCTATTTTCATTTTTTACTAAATAAATTGAAATTGGCTGAGCTTTATATAACTGAAGCATAAACTTTCCCATTTATTCAAAGATACTAATAATTATAAATAAGTATAATGAGTCTAATTATCAATAATATATTAATGCTAATGAGACTTATTTGCAAATAATAATTATATTAAATTTTGTTTCTAAATTGTAATAAATTATTGATAATATCTTATAATCAAGTATTTTGAATCCAAAAAGATTATTTGGTCTTAGTAAAAATTATTTTCCCAATAATACCCTAAAACTGATTGATAGAATACTTTATTCTAAAAAATGAGAAATGCATCTAAAATTGAACGAAAAAGAATAGGAATCTTAATTACAAACTTAGGTACTCCTGATTCACCTACAAAAAATAGGTTAAGAAAATATCTAAATCAATTCCTCATGGATAAAAGAGTAATTGATTTCCCGCGTTTTTTATGGATTCCAATATTAAAACTTATTATTCTTAACACCAGACCAAAGAAGTCTGCAAAACTTTATAAATCAATCTGGACTGAAAACGGTTCCCCTCTTCTTTATTATTCAAAACGTATTACTAATAAAATATCAGAATATTTCGGGGCCGATATATCTGTAATCCTTGGAATGAGATATGGTTCTCCTTCTATTAAACAAGCAATGGAATCATTAAAAAATGAAAAAATATCAAATATTTTAATTCTGCCTCTATATCCTCAAGCCGGATCACCAACTACTTCTAGCACATTTGATGCAGTATCAGATTTTCTTAGAAATGATCCTTGGATGCCAGATTTAAGATTTGTTTCAGGATATCATGATCATGATGGTTACATAAATGCATTAGCTGATAGTATTGATTATAGTTTCAAAAAAAATAGTATACCTGACCAATTAATCTTCAGCTTTCACGGTATGCCGATCCGGTATCTGAAAAAAGGAGATCCTTACTACTTTTTCTGTCATGAAACTGCTCGCTTAACTGCTAATAAATTAAATCTAAATGAAAATTCTTATAAAATTGCTTTCCAATCCAGATTTGGATATGAAGAGTGGTTGAGACCATATATTGATGAATTAATAATTGAACAAACAAAAGCAGGCACTGAATACATTCAAGTAATTTCACCGGGGTTTAGTGTTGACTGCTTAGAAACTCTGGAAGAAATCAATATTCAATATCGGAAATTATTTATTAATAATGGAGGTAAACGATTTGAATATATACGATGTTTGAATGATGGTAAAAATCATATTCAAATAATTAAATCTATCATCAAGTCTAATATCAAAGATTGGAAATAAACTTTATTGAAATATCTTCCGTATAAAATTATCAGCATTCCTAAAGATATTATGTGTATGGAGGTATTTAAACTCAGCACCA
>CEUZ01283140.1_pt1 | contig 18136 bp, 14 predicted proteins | sample 361511 | NCBI WGS metagenome assembly CEUZ01 (sample SAMEA2622822, study PRJEB7988) | marine metagenome | biome: marine biome (ENVO:00000447); feature: surface water layer (ENVO:00002042); material: "saline water (ENVO:00002010), including plankton (ENVO:xxxxxxxx)" | depth 5 m
TCCGAGGAACCTTTCCAGGAAGCGGCCAGCGCCGTGGACCTCTCAAGTGCCGAGGTGATCGTCTCTGTAGGCAGGGGAATAGGAAAAGAAGAAAACCTGCCCCTGGCCCAGGAATTGGCAGCGGCGATGGGGGCTGAACTCGCCGCCTCTCGGCCGGTTGTGGACTCTGGATGGCTGGAGGGGTATCATCAGATTGGAAGCTCCGGTCAGACCGTGGCACCGAAACTCTATTTTGCGTTAGGAATCTCCGGCGCCATTCAGCATGTTGTGGGGATGAAGGGATCGAAAAACATTGTTCTCATCAACAAGGATCCCGATGCGCCCCTCTTTGAGCTGGCGGACTACGGCGTAGTGGGTGATCTTCTGGAGATCGTACCCAAACTGAAAAAAGCGCTTCAGGCTTAGCTTCATTCTTGTCGCAGCCTTTAAAGTGCGGCACAAAATGATTCACACTTTAAACAGCAAAGTGTAGTTTTCTCCGTGCAATTTTCCTTCACTGAACAGATCGCCCTGCTAATCCTTACCTTGGCGGCGCTCTCTTCTTTTACTTATGAAGTGTGGAGACGGCTGAGAATCGTTCTGAAAGGTTCTGGACACTTCTCTCTCAACAGGTTCGGAGAAAGGGCGTGGCGGACATTCCGGGAAGTGTTTATTCATGAGCGTGTGATCCGAGGGCGATTCTGGCCGGGGCTTATGCATGCTCTCGTTTTTTGGGGCTTTATTGCATTTGGCGTTGTGACACTGGATCACTTTGCCGTCGGGTTTGGTAAACCGATCCTCTCTCACAGGGCTGACGAACTTTACAGCGTGGTCGCCATCCCGGTGGCCGGGCTCGTCCTCCTGGGAATTTTGGTTCTGGCGTACCGCCGGTTTATCACACGTCCAGCGGCATTGGGGAAACTATCACCAACTTCCGGCCTTGTGGCTGTTTTCATTTCACTCCTGATGATCACCTACATTTATGGGGAGATGTCTCCTGCTTCGGTCGTGGCAAAAGCGAACTGGTGGTTCCATTCGATCCTGATTCTCGCATTCCTGGTACTCATCCCTCGATCGAAGCACCTCCATCTCGTTTTTGCACCATTCAACATTTTCTTCCGTCCATTCGATACCCCTGACCACAAGGCTGTCAATATCGATTTGGAGGCAGAAGAGGAAGAATTGGACGCCATGCTCTCTGACCTGACACGCCTAAGCAAAAATCAGGCTTTAGACATATTTTCCTGCGTGGCGTGCGGCCGGTGTACTGACTCCTGCCCCGCTCATCGCGGCGGCGGCATCCTTAGTCCGAAAGATCACTTCATCCTCGACCTTCGCCAGCCGATGCTCGATTCCGGAGATGTGAATGTTCTGGAAGGGATCAACGTTGAGGCGGGATGGGAATGCACCAGCTGCCAGGCATGCACCTTCGCCTGCCCTGTGGGAAATCAGGTGGAAAAGTCAGACGAAATCCGGCGTCTTCAGGTGATGGTAGAAGGACAAGTGCCACAACAATACCAGAAGCTGTTCATGAACCTTCAGGAAACCGGGAACACCGAAGGGGCCTTCAGTAGTTCGCTGGCAGAGACGCTGCCCAAGTTCACACCGGAGAAAGAGTATGTCCTCTGGCTGGGTTGTTTTGCCCGCTTCAATCTCGATCCCAATTTCACCCAATCTGTTGAGAATTATGCGAAGATTCTTGATGCGGCCGGTGTCTCTTACGGCGTACTAGAAGAAGAGTGGTGTTCCGGCGATCCTGCCAATCGCCTTGGTGAAAAGATGACCTACCAGATGCTGATGGAGCACAATCTTGAACAATTGTCAACAGTAAAAAAAGTGACCACTATGTGCCCCCACTGCGCCGTCAATGTAGGGAAGGAGTACGGCAAGCATGCCAACCTTAATTATGAGATGCAGCACCATACGCAAGTCATTTCGTCCCTCATTGAGAACGGCAGGCTCGCTATTTCGGGAAAATCGTCTGAGGCGGTCACTTATCACGATCCGTGCAATCTGTCGCGCATGCTCGGTGAAGTAGATGCTCCTCGAAAAGCCATCAGGGCAACGGCCGATGATTTCTTTGAACTTGAGGAGTCAGGGACGAATACACTTTGCTGTGGGGCCGGCGGCGGACTGTGGTGGAAGAAGGAAGGGACGGGACGGACACACCTCGTCAGAGCCGAACAGATTGTAGAGTCCAGAGCGGAGACGGTAGTCACCAGCTGTAACTTTTGCTACGGTATGTTCAACCAGGGACTAGGACCGCTCACACCGGAAGGGCGCGGACCTGTTGAGGTCAAGGATTTGGCCGATTTTGTGGCGGAGAACGCTCAAGTCTAATCCAAAGAGTCACCATTCCTCGCCTTATCTGCCAGTCTGGATCCCTCAGTAAGTACTGTGCTAAATGTGCGCCAGATCACGCAAAAAAGGGGGGCACAAAAAACTGTTGCCCTGATCCGGATTTAGTGTCTACCTTCCCGTCCTGTGGGGATGAAACCCCAGCATTTCAAATAAATTAGTCCACCTTCTGGAGGAACATAGAATGAAATCAAGAGTGATATCAATTGCTACATTTCTTCTTGCCATGATGGTAATTGGTGAGGCCCAGTCCATTACTGGCTCTTACCAGTTACACTCTGTGAGAGTCGTTTATCGAAACCATGTCCGGGCTGCTGATCATGCTGATGACGCAGACATCGATGGCGTTTACAGTACGTGGGTGATCCCTTACGGTGGTACCTATATTGCAATGGATGCGGACGAGGACGGTGTGGCAGATCTCAAAGTTCCTGCTGCTGGGGGAGGCCTCGGCGCAACAGTCACTGTTGAATCCTTCCCGGAAGCACGAGATCCATTCTGGCTTATCAACTATATCGGTGTCGATTTAACGGTCGCACTGGATCAAGAAAATGGCACTGCCATAATCCCAGGTGATCCCACAAAGCAGAGCACTTACCCAACCACAGCAACGGAAAACTGTGTTACACAATTAACAGTCGCTGCTGTTTCTGATAATCAAACAAATACCTATAGCGAGCCGATTGTTCTTCAGAATGGAAATGTTGTCTGGGGATTCGGCATTCAGGAATCGACAGTCTTTGACTGGTTCAAACCGATCAATCCAAAGGTTCACTATCCTAAGAAAAAGGGCGATAATCATCCTCCGTTCCCTGGAGCGCCCGATTCATCCTGGGGCATGATTGTGGGCCGGGACGCAACTGAGAACGCCGACGGTACCATGCGTTTCAAACGAGCGGATATCCGTTGGCACGCGCTGGACGGGCCCTACGAGACTGGCGGTTCTGACAGCGGTATTGATGAAGACGGCGCCGTCAACCGCCAGCTCGGTGTCGCCGTAACGGCAGACAATGTGACAATCCCCGGCATGGCAGCCTGGGGCGCTGAAAAAACCGGTTCTGTTGTCAACATTGGCGACTATCCCATGATCGGCGGACGCGGTTTTGATAACGACAAGCTCTCCTTCACCCCCGGCCAGCAATTGCTTACTCACACATCTGTTGGAGGAACATGGGATGGTGTCGGTTACATTTTTGACGCACGAGGCGGCGATGGCATTCCCTTCTCAGGCGATGAGCCGTTCCAGTTCACCGGCTACTACATGACAGCAAACTTTGCGGGAGCTGTCGGCGCGTTTGGAACAGCTCTTCAAACAGCCCTGGCCACCGATCCGACTGACCCCAAGGCAGCCCTGACAGCGGCGGCCCTGGCTGTGGCTGAGAAATTCGGCCTTACAGGCACCACGGCAGCAGCGGTGGCGGCCGGTGTGGCTGACCTCCTCTACGCCGATTACGGCGCGGCTGTGCAGGCGATGGTTGCTGCCGGTATGGATCCGGTGCAGGCAGCGCTTAAAGCAATCACTGATGTCGGTACGGCCGGCGTGGTGAAAGCTGTTGGCGCTCTCGCAGGGGCAGGTGTCTCTGTGAATGACGGCACCCACGATTTTGACGCCACCAATCCCACGGCAGGCGGACGGCTCCTGTTTCAGGTTGATGCTGCTACCGCTGGCGGTCTCTGTGTTCCAGTGTTCCAAACCAGGGATGTCTTTGCCCACTTCACAAATGTCGAAGACTGGGTGGCTCCTACGGGACCCATCAAGCCCCTCACCATCATTTCGGATGAAACGTCGGTGCCGTTCCAGTACGCCCTTCATAATAACTATCCAAACCCCTTCAACCCTGTCACCACCATCAGCTTCGATCTCCCCGAGGAGATCCACACCGAAGTGGAGGTCTACAACATGATGGGACAGAAAGTGCGGACGCTTCACTCGGGTAGTATGACGGCAGGACGTCATCACATCCTTTTCGACGGGGTGGACGATCAGTATCGGCCTCTGAGTAGTGGTGTTTACTTCTACCGCATCGTTGCCGGTGACTTCTTCGGCACGAAAAAAATGATGCTTATCAAATAGGACCCTGTCTTAGGTTCATTTGATCGTATTTCATAAGTTCAGCCCCGCCATTGTGCGGGGCTGAACTTTTTTTATGAGACAGATTAAATACAGCCTAGCTCTTCTTATAACGACCTGGGGGTTCCTTTTGGGACAGAGGGGCACCATTTCAGGAAGAGTGGTGGATGCAACTTCCAACGACCCCCTCATTGCCGCAAATGTCTCCGTAGATGGAGATAGGCTCTCCGAGCCAACTGGAAGTGCCACTGACGTTGATGGCAAATATTTAATTTCAAATCTTCCCGCGGGCGCCTACACCGTAAAGGTGAACTATATCGGTTACGATGTAAAAGAGGAAACAGTAAATCTATCAACGGGACAAAAGCTTGCGCTCAATTTTAAGCTCATCCCGGCGGCGATTGAGTATGATACATATGTAGTGACTGCGTCCAGGCGGAGAGAACGAATCGAGGACGCCCCTGCCGCCATCAGCGTCATCACCGAAAAATCGATCCGAAGAGAAAGCAACACAAACCTCGGTGATTACCTCAAATCGGTGAAAGGGGTAGACTTCACTCAGTCCGGTGTTGATAGTTATAACCTGAGCGCACGGGGATTCAACAGCTCTTTCAGCTCCCGCCTATTAACATTAACAGACGGTAGAATGGCCAATGTCCCCTCCCTTCGCCTCATCGCATATAACGTGATTCCCGTCTCGTTTGAAGATGTTCAGCAGATTGAAGTTGTATTGGGACCCTCTTCAGCACTCTATGGCCCCAATGCCCACAGCGGCGTCCTTAATATTATTACCAAAGCACCAAAAAATTCCCAGGGGACAACTGTGAATGTCCAGACAGGTTTTCTCGCCCAACCTGGTGGCAAACCGCTGAAGAAAATGACCTTTCGTCACGCTTCGGCCTGGAAGGATTTCGGGATGAAGGTGTCGGCAGTTGCGCTTAACGCTTACGACTGGGAACACTATAACGACGATGAGTTTGAAGGACACGACCCTGCTTTTCTTGGCAGGCCGCACCTCACTCGGGATGGTATAGACAATGGCGGCTCCAGCGCTGAACTGATGAGTCCCAAACTGACTGAAGCAATGCTGGCAGAACTTGTGATTGGTGAAACACCCAACAACGGCATCGATGACAACGGCAATGGTTTTATAGATGAGACTATGGACATGGTAGGACTCGCCTATGGCGACGGCATGGTAAACTGGCTCCCTTTTGGTACTGAGCCAAATTCTCCCGCCGTCACAGAGGCAATGGTAACTCAGGCAGCAAGTGACCCTTTCAACCGCCTATGCATCAGTGACGGCTTGATCAGTTCTTTTGCCGCCAACTGTGACGGTGTGGTACTGTGGGGCGTCACCTCCAGCATGGTGGGCAAACGGTATAAAGATGGTCTGGACAATGATGGTAACGGCGCCATTGATGAAGGAATAGACACGGGTATTGACGGGAGTGATGAACTGTTTTTCGATGGGGTCGATAACGATGGCGACGGACTCATTGACGAAGATGATGAGACAGTGGCCAACTTCTGGCTTAACCGATTCGGGAGCTATTCCAAAGGAGATACGACCAAGGCCGATCGGTACGGTTTTGGTTTTGGCGACTATAGGTATGACAAGAACGGCAATCTCCTTTTTGACACGGACCGGGATGGCCAGTATGGAGGCCCCGACGACTTCCGCATCGAAAGGGGTGATCTCTCTCGATGGACAAGAGATGCCAACGGCGACGGATATGAAGACTTTCCGGATTTCAATGTGGAGAATTACCGTTACGATGTTCGCCTTGACTACGATCCAAATACCGACTTCAACCTCAACTTTTCCCACGGATACGCAAGAGCGAAGAATATCAACATTACGGGCATTGCCCGCTACCTGGCCGATGGGTGGGTCTACCAGTATTACCAGAGTAGACTTCGTTACAAGAATTTCTTCTGGCAGAGTTATCTGAATACAAGCATGTCAGGGGAATACAATCCTGACTATCCTCTCGCCTATTCTCCTACCCGTAATCTTGCCACCGGTGGAACCATCTATGACCGGTCCCGAAAATTCAGCAGTCAAATTCAGCATGCCATGGAGTTAATGAATGGTGATTTCCGATTTGTCTGGGGCGCGGATTATTTCCTCACCATGCCTGACACAAGAGGAACCATTCTTTCAGATGATCAGCTAGTTAACGGAAGAGACGACAACGGGAATGGAGAGGCAGGGTCCCCAGTGACGTGGGCGGACTTTAACGACAACACTCGCCATGACAGAGGTGAGATGTATACCCGATGGGCTACCGACAACGGCAGGAAAGATGGTGTGGTCAGTACGACGGATAACGTCAAAGGTGCCGTGGCGGACGGAATTGATAATGACGGTGACGGCCTGATCGATGAAGGGATCGACGAACAGGCGGAAGATAATCGGTATGTGGTGAACGAGTTCGGCGCCTATTACCAGATTAACTGGAAACTGAATCCAAAGTATGAAATTGTTCACGCCACCCGCTTTGACGCTCACGACCGCCTCACAGACTTTATCGAATTCAATAATTATGACTATAATTACAGCCCAACCAACTGGAAGTTCAATTTCAGTAAAAGAGACGGTCTTCAGATTTCTCCCAAAATTGGCCTGATCTACCGTCCAAGGGAAAACCAGAATTTCCGGCTCACCTGGGCAAAAGCGTTTAACACACCATCGAATCAGGCCCTCTTCCTTGATATATTTGTAACAAGAGTGGCCACTTACAAAGTGTACGCTCGAGGTGCCCATGAGGGGTATTCTTATCCCCGAAGCCCGGACGGTGATATCTTCTGGAAGAGCCCATACAACGCCTTTGAGGTGAACGAGTTCGATTCAACAACCCATGTATTTTTCTTCCCCTCCACCGACCCTAATAACAGGGGGTTTTTCAAAGATAACATCCCCGATCAGGGAGGCATCTACCCTGAAACGGTTCACACACTAGAGTTGGGATACAAGGGACGTCTTACACCGACTATCTACGGAACAGTCGACATTTTCAGGAGCAACTATAGTTCCTTCGTCAGCGCCATCACATTTATTACACCTATCGTCCTCGATAAGGAAGTCCTCATGACCGACTTCAACGGGAACGGGGTCATTAACACAGACCCGGACGACATTCAGGATGAGGAGGATCTAGACGAATCATTTAATAAATGGCTAACCTATCTGGAAGGCATCGCCTCCATGGACACCACAGCTGGTTTCAATCCTCCTGTGGTTGTCGGCTACCTCAATTACGGCAATGTGAACATGGGCGGTCTCGACATGAGCCTCTCATTCCTGTTGAACCGATCTTGGACCGCAGACCTCACTTACTCCTATCTCAGCATGAGTGATTTCATCAATCCCATCACAAATGCGAAAGATCCCATTAACGCGCCAAAGCATAAGGGCGGCATCAAACTTCAGTACGCGCCGCCTCAATCAAAATTTGCCGGTACCATGAGTATCCGGTACGTGGACAAGTTTCCATGGCAGTCAGGGGTTTACTTCGGCAGCATCGGTCCCTACGCCATCTTCGATCTTCACGGCCGCTACCAACTGATGGATAAAGCAGCAGTGTTGCTGAGTGTCAGCAATCTTTTCAACGACTATCATGTTGAGATTCAAGGTGGGCCTTCCCTCGGCCGCCTCGTTATGTTGCGGCTAGAGGCCAACCTGTAGTAGCACGCCCTTCACCACTCTCCCCTGTTTGAGGTAAATTCTCCAACCTCATGACGGAACAGTTAACTTCTCAGAAAGCGCTCAAGACTGCCGCGGTTCTCTTGAGTGTCACTTTTTTCGCCGAACTGTTGGGCGGCATTGCTTTCGGCAGTCTCAGTCTGATCTCTGACGCTTTTCACGTCATTGCTGATCTCGGTTCTATCCTAATCGCCTCCTTTGCCATATCCGTTGCTCACCGCCGGCGACCCACACAGCAGATGGCCTTTGGTTATCACAGACTTGAAGTGATGAGCGCGCTATTCAACGGCGTCGTTCTGAGCATCATCTCCGCCATCATTTTTCTTGAGGCGTGGAAACGGTTCAAGAATCCCGGTAATGTTGAGACAGAAGGCGCCCTGCTTATTGCTGTTATCGGGCTTGCGGTGAATATTATTGTTATCCGCTTCTTTCACCACACACCGGACCGTCATCACGACGTCAACATCCGCAGTGCTTACCTCCACATTCTTGGGGACATCTTCGCGTCTGTCTCAGTCGTCTCGGGCATTATTGCCATTAAGGTTTTCGATCAACCCGTCATCGATCCTATAGTGGCTGCCTTTGTCGCTTCTCTATTGTTGATTGGCGCAGGCCAAGTGCTATATGCCAGTGCCGAAATCCTCCTTCAAAAGTCACCCCAGGATATAGACAGGGTGCGGACGCGGGTGATGGAGATCGACGGCGTGAAAGATTTTTTAGATGTGCGGCTGTGGCAGGTCTGCTCTCACCTAACAGTAGGGACTGCCCATGTGGTAGTTTCCGTTGATTCTCTAGATGAAGCTGAACCGATCAAGCAGAATATCCGATCCATCATTCAGGAGGAATTTGACGTACGAGATATTACACTGGAGTGCGAGACTGAGCAGAGCGCTGAAGAACACTCACACCAGTTCGAACATTATCACTAAGTTGTCGACTGCAACGGCCGTGGCCGATAGGATTCCCTGTCAGTTAGGGAGGATATCTTCCGGCGCCTTTACGCCATACTGATTAAAGGAGTCGTTCTGCGGAACGGTGATTTCACCGTACTGCTGTTCATACTTCTCTATATTGTCATATAGTGCTTTCTGAAAACTTTTCGCGTGTGAGGGTGCCATGATGATCCGCGAGTTGACCTTCGCTTTCGGCATGCCTGGAAGAAGGCGGGTAAAGTCCATCACAAATTCGGCCGGTGAATGGGTGATAACAACAAAATTTGCGTAATCACCGCTTCCAACCTTCTCATCCAGTTCAATATTGATTTGCTGTTCTTTTTTCTTGGTCACGATTTCTTCTTTCTCCCTCGGCGGGATTTTTTCTTTTTATTCAATAGGGGGTTTTTAGCCTCATTCTTGTTACGGAGATTGAACTCTTCCCAGTCTTCCTCCAAACCTTCCCACACGTCCAATTCCTCTGTATTGTCTTTTTCCACCGTCTCCACCTCTTCTTCGAAAAGCGAGAAGGTGTCTCTCTTTTTCTCAAAATCCTGAGGATCCACCTCTTCCTGGTCCGTTGGATCGAGACGTTCAATCTCATCCTTATAGATCTTCATGTCAAAGAAATCGATATCCTTCACAATGCCGTTAGCAACCAGATATTCGATAAAATCGAGATATTTTGCGTCCTGGATGTCGGTCTTACAATTGATGCAGACCAGCGATTCCTTAATGTTCTCTTCCTCAAGGGGGACGCTGCACTCGGGGCAGATTAGTCCTTCTGAATGCATTGGATTCCTTATTTTTCCCCTCGGAGAGGGGGCGTTAATATAATCGGTGACCTACCCTACGTCAATACTATTTTTTCAGTGTCTCTCCTTGGCGATCCGACAGAACAAATCTTCTTCCGCCCCTGAAAATGAGTGACCCCGCCTGTTTTTGGCGGCGATAGCCGTTTTCTTGAACCTATCGAAATCATGGCCTTTCGACTTCCCTTGAAGGACACATGAGAAAGGGGGAATGGCTCTCCGCGGGAATCCGGCGGTGACGACGTTACACGCCGGTCCCACAACCGTTCCTGTGTTAAACTGTGTACCGATAGCGCTTTTTGAATGATCTCCAATAAAGAGGCCGACGAAAAGACTCCCTGTGTCAATCCGTTCTCCATTCACCATAACTTCCACAGATTTGTAATTGTTTTTCAGATCGCTGTTGTTGGTGCCGGCGCCAAGATTGACCCATTCCCCGATGTAGGCGTTACCAAGAAAACCGTCATGTTGCTTGTTGCTCCACCCCTGAAAAATCGACTCCGTCACCTCACCTCCTACTTTGCATCCGGGGCCGATGGTGGTCTCCCCGAAAATTTTTGCTCCCGCCTTGATGAGGGACCCTTCCCCTATAAAGAGAGGACCTTCAATATATGCACCGGGTTGAATGACAACATTCTTACCAATGATCACCGGACCGGACTCAGCATGAATAATGGCTCCAACCCTTACACGGGATTCCTCTCCTACAAAAATCTCATCGCGGTTTACTAAATGAGCACCATCGTCAATCTGTCCGTTGATCTCTCCCAGCGAGAAATGGCTGGCATCGTCTCGAATGGCATCACCATTCTTATGGACGCAGTCCCACAGATAGCTGAGAACCGTTACGTCTGTCTCATCTCCAGAAACTGGCGATGGAGCCTCACATGGTCCGCCGGCAGCGATCCAATCCCGAGCATCTTTGCTGGACAGGTTTCCCCCCACCAAACGCCCCTCCTTCATAAGTGCTGTGTCACTCTGTTCTTTCAACAATTTCAGCGATTCCTCCCTCCAAAGAACCGCGCCGTCCAGCCAAAGACCAGCGGAAGGGGTGTCTGGGTTGACTTTGCAGTCCGGGAACCGCTCCCGTGTAAGTTCCGCCAGTTCGTCCCGGACAAAAAGAGTGAGAGTCGTTTTCGGCCGCAGCAGGTGGATTCTCTCCATGAACGTAAATCCACCGCACCGAAGGTCGAAGACTGGCCGTGTTAGGGCAATGGGGTCCAGCCTTTCGGCAGACTCCCTGGTTTCAAACAGGGTAATATTCATAGGTTAAGCAATTTTTGTACTGCCAGATAACTTTTTTCGAGAAACTCACTTTTTGAACTATCAATCTCCACATTGAAAAAATGTTCCGAAAATTTACTGGCGAAGCCTACCCTCAGCTGAGAGCCAGAAAGGTGTGTAAGATAGGCGGACGGCAGGTTGAAGGCTGGATGCATATCTACAACTGCCTCGTACTGCCTGTCAAATATCCGCTCGACCGTTTCCGGCCTTGGGACCCTGAACCAGTTAAAGTCTTCGTCTTGATATACTTTCACCCGCTCAGGTAGAGAGTCTTGAAAAGCGCGGTAGAGTGATCTGTCCATCAGGAAATCTACCTCCTTTTCACCGTTTTGATAGATGGACTTCAGAAAGTATCGTGCTATTCTGGAATTGTTGCGGCCCTCGGGGAGAATAATCAACGCCGTTCGAATCCCTCTCCCCTCCTTCCGGATTGCGCCGGTGATTTCAGGCTTTACAAGTTTCCGCCCTAACCGAAACCAGGCGACGGTTCCATGCGTTTTCAATTTCTCCAGCTGTCTGCGCATTCGCCCAATATAGTACATTTGCGGAAAAATCAAACTTTTTAGTTACTGTCACTCTACGCCAGACAGACGTAATTTCAGTCCTTCCAATGAACTATCGATTGCGTCAAATATGCCTGTAAGCAAGAAGATTCTCTGGAGTGGACTCGGTTGGGTTTTGGGTGGGCCCATTGGAGCGATCGTCGGTTTTTCTCTGGCGAATATGGCGGATCAGGCCACCGAGCCGGATTACTATACTAGCTACCGCGGTCCGCGTAAGAATCTAAAGGATTACCCTCGTACACGGGGCGGCGATTTCGCCATTTCCCTGCTGGTGCTTCTTGCTCATGTTATGAAAGCAGACGAAAAAATGCTGAAGTCCGAGTTGACTTATGTGAAAGAGTTCATGACGAGGCACTTCAGGGCAGAGAACGCCAGAGACTTGATGGTGGTTTTCAAAGACATACTCAAGCAGGAGTACCCAATTCAGGCGGTCTGCCGCCAGATCATGAATGAGATGGATCATGCGGCACGTCTGGAGCTGATACACGGTCTATTCGGACTGGCCCACGCTGATGGCCAGCTTCACCCTAAGGAAGATGACGCGATCAGACGGATTTGCGGCTATATCGGTGTATCTCCGGCGGACTTCGACTCCATGCGGGCAATGTATGTGCAAGAAGCTACCGGCGCCTACACCATCCTTGAGGTTGATCCCGCCGCCACCGATGATCAGGTGAAGCGTGCCTATAGAAAGATGGCGGCCAAGTTTCACCCCGACAAAGTGGCGCACCTAGGGAATGAATTTGGCACACTGGCTGAAGAAAAATTCAAGGCAGTGAATGACGCTTATGGCAAAATCAAGAAAGAGCGTGGTATCAAATGAATCCCTTCTCTGATCCGTGACCGAGAAAGCCGGCCAGTTTCCTTTCTCACGGGGGATCTACCCCAACATGTACCGGGAGCAGCTATGGACCATGCGCCAGTATGCCGGCTTCACATCTGCTGAAGATTCCAATCGGCGTTACCACTACCTTCTTCAACAGGGGGTAACGGGCCTTTCAATAGCGTTTGATCTTCCGACGCAGATGGGATATGACTCGAACCATTCCATGGTCGAGGGGGAGGTCGGCCGCGTAGGCGTCCCCATCTCAACGATTGAGGACATGGAGATACTCCTGAAAGGGATTCCTCTGGGAGAGGTGTCAACCTCCATGACCATTAACGCCACAGCGGCGATCATGCTGGCGTTCTATTCCGTTGTGGCCGAGGAGAATGGTGTCCCTCCCGCCTCCCTTCGCGGCACCGTTCAGAACGACGTACTGAAAGAGTATATTTCCCGGGGAACGCATATCTTTCCGCCTGAGGCAAGCCTCCGTATCGTCACCGATATTTTTGAGTATTGCCACCAAATTATGCCGCAATGGAACACGATTTCCGTGTCGGGTTATCACATCCGAGAGGCTGGCGCCACCGCTGCCCAGGAGCTTGCATTCACGTTCAGTAACGCAATCGCTTACGTCGATGCTGCTCTGAAACGGGGACTCGACGTAGATGCCGTCGGGCCGCGGATTTCCTTCTTTTTCAACGCTCAGATGGACTTTTTCGAGGAGATCGCAAAGTTCCGGGCGGCAAGGCGGCTCTGGGCAACAATTATGAAGGAACAGTTTGGGGCAAAAAATGAAAGATCTATGATGTGCCGATTTCATGTCCAAACTGCCGGTTCATCACTGACAGCACAGCAAATTGACAATAATGTTTCCCGCACAGCTTTTGAGGCACTGGCAGCTGTTTTCGGCGGCGCTCAGTCTATCCACACAAACGCCCGGGACGAGGCGCTGGCTTTGCCTACTGAAAAGTCCGCCCGGCTCGCCCTTCGAACACAGCAGCTTATTGCACATGAGATTGGTGTAACTGATTCGGTCGACCCGCTGGGAGGATCTTGGTACGTGGAAAAGGAGACTGACCGGTTGGAGGAAGAAGCGGTGGAGATCATCTCCGAGGTGGACGCCCGCGGGGGTGCGGTGGCGGCCATCGAAGCGGGGTACATCCAAGAGGCCATCGCTCGAAGCGCCTATGAATTCCAGAAGAACATTGATTCGGGAGAAAGAATTGTTGTTGGGGTGAATCGGTTCGAGAAAGACGAAACAGAACAAATTGAACTGCTTGAGATTGACCGGGAGTCGGTCTCGGCACAGCTGGATCGACTCGAAACGTTCCGCAAAAATCGGGATGAGTCAGCGGCAGAACTCGCTCTTTCATCGCTGACTTCAACAGCGGAAGGAAATGAGTCACTGATGCCGGTCATCATTGAATGCGTGAGAGTTCACTGTACGCTGGGAGAAATTTCCGACGCCCTCAGGTCGGTTTTTGGAGAATACCGAATCGCCTAACAAAAAAGGTTGACACGAATGGGCGCTCTGCCATATTTTGACTCTCGTCCCAAAGGAACAATCCTTCAAAGACAGTTATTTCGCGGGAACTGAATCGTGGGGCTAGACGTAGAAACTCTGTAAAACAGTTTCCAGAATGGAGAAAAGAAAAATGAAATTCATGAAGCTATTGGTTGGATCATTTTCCGTCATGATGCTTATCGTATCATGCGGAAAACAAACCGCACCTTTGGTAACTCCAGAAGACACTCGCGACCTGAACGCTTCTGGTGAAGGAGCCGACAGACTCGGCCTCAATCAGAACGATAGTGAATTTGCTGTAGAAGAGGAAGAAAGCGGCCCATCGGTGGACCTCAACGCTCCTGTTGAAGAAGTCTCTGAACCGCCTGTACTAAGCAGCGATATCACTCTGACAGACTGGGATACTTATATGATTGTTCCAGGTGATTTCCTTATCAGGATTGCGGAGTCGGAATACGGGAATTTCCGCAGATGGCGTGAAATCTATGCCTGGAATGAAGAGAAGATTGGTGGAAATCCCAACCTCATCTACCCCTACCACTATCTCACTTTGAGGCGGGAAAACAAAGTTGAAGAGTTCAAGCCCGGTTTTTCTGAATATGAAGTGAGTTCCGGTGAAACTCTGTGGTATATCGCCGGTAAACTGTATGGTGATCCTGTGGCGTGGATTATCCTTTACCTGGATAATACCGATCGGTTGAACGGAAACAGCAATTTCCTTGATCCCGGTATGAGGCTTCAGGTGAGGGACAGTATTAGTCCCAAGGTCTGATCGACCCCAATTATTAGAGCGTTTGAAAGCCGCTGGTTCTCCAGCGGCTTTTTTCGTTAAGTTCGGTTTATGGCCATGCTCTTCCCTCAGCTCATTAAAGCCAACCTGAAGACGCTTACCTTCGGCCGGACTATTGAATACTATCAGCGGCTCGAATCGACCAATCTTGAGGCATTCGAGCTTATCAGCGCAGATGACTCCACCGATGGTATGGTGGTAATTACAGACATGCAGTACCAAGGAAAGGGACGGCGGGGACGTTCATGGTTCGCTTCACCGGGGAAGGCGGTGACCTTCTCCGTCATCCTCCGGTTGGGAATTTCCACAGAGCAGAGCGGTCTCCTCTCCCTCGCCGCCGGTGCGGCCGTGGCTGAGGCATTGTCAAAGTTTGGTCTCTTGCCCGTCCTTAAATGGCCCAACGACATTCGACTTTCGGGTAAAAAATGCGGCGGCGTCTTGGTGGAAACACAAGTCCGCAACAAGGTGGTAGAGTGGGCAGTCATTGGCATCGGCATCAATGTTAATGAACAGCCGGAAGAACTACCCGAGGAACTCCGCGCAATCGCCACCACATTGTCGGTGGAAAAAGGGGCGCCTATTCAGCGGGAGCTTGTGGTGGCCTGGACACTTAACGCCCTCGAACCGCTGGTAAATAAACTGGTGAACGGTAACGGCAACGTTCTTCGATCGGCATGGCTGGAGCGGTGCGATCACCTGAAGCAATCCATCACCTTCAATCAGTGCAATGAGGCGAGAGAGGGTACTTTCGCTGGAATCACCGAAAATGGAGAGGCGGTCATAGAGACGGCGGGAAAGGAAGTGATCTTTACAGGAGAGGAAATTTCGCTAATCATTTAACTTTGCAGAAAGACCTCCTGCCGTAGTTTAACGATTAAGAATTTTTTGCGCCGTTTCCCAAGATGGGGGATGTATAATTAATCGAACGCTGCGAGGCCTGTTATCTTTTGCCCGAGGATGAGAGTATGCATTTCGTGGGTCCCCTCATAGGTGATAACGGTCTCGAGATTTGACAAGTGGCGCATAGGGGAGTAGTCATCGGTGATACCGTTGGCGCCGAGGATTTCGCGTGAGGTTCGGGCCGCGTCCCGCGCCATGGTAACATTGGCCCGTTTTGCCATTGATACCTGACTGAAATCCATGGTATCCTCGTCCTTCATCCGGCCTAGGCGGAGGGCCAGAAGCTGTGCCTCTGTGATCTGTGTCAGCATCTCAGCCAGTTTGGCCTGTGTCATCTGGTAGCCGGCGATAGGGCGGGTGAACTGTTTCCGCTCTGTGCTGTATTCCACCGCTGTTTCGTAGCAGTCCACAGCGGCGCCGATAGTCCCCCAGGCAATACCGTAACGCGCCTGCGTCAGACATGATAGAGGTCCCTTCAATCCTTCTATTCCCGGCAGTCGGGCTGAATCAGGGAGACGGACATTTTCCATCACCAATTCAGATGTGACGCTTGCCCGAAGGCTCAGCTTGCCGTGCTGTTCCGGTGCCTTATACCCTTCCGTCCCCTTCTCGATCAAGAAGCCTCGGACCACATCATCATCATCCTTTGCCCACACCAATGCCACGTCGGCGATGGAACCGTTCGTAATCCACATCTTAGCGCCGTTTAGGATCCAGTCGTCGCCGTCCCAGGAGGCCTTTGTCGCCATTCCGCCGGGGTTGGAACCGAAGTTGGGCTCGGTAAGACCGAAGCATCCAACCGCCTCGCCGGTCCCCAGTTTGGGAAGCCAATGCGATTTCTGCTGGTTGGAACCGTAGGCGTGGATAGGGTACATCACCAGCGCCCCCTGCACGGAGGCAAAGGAGCGTAAGCCCGAATCGCCCCGCTCCAACTCATGCATGATGAGGCCGTAGGCGACTGAGCTTACTGCGGCACCCCCCGACTCTTCCGGAAGTGTAGAACCAAGGAAACCGAGCTCTCCCAGCTTGGGGATCACCTCCATGGGGAACGTTCCCGCATGATAGTGATCATTGATAATAGGTTTGAATTCGTTATTCACGAACTCGTTGGCGGTCTTTTGAACCAGAAGCTCCTCTTCCGTAAGCTGGCTGGAAATGTCGTAAAAGTCGGGCCCGATGTATTTCATGGTGTGAAAACTTAACGCAATCTCAGCTTCGCCAACAGCCTCTTTTTACCTTGGTGTAATTTCTGGTCACCATCTCGCGCTGTTCAGCAATTCCCATGGAGATGATAAAGGGATCCTTGTCCTGGTTTTTCAGGAACGACGCTTTCGATTCCATATCGAGCCATTTGTTCTCAATCAGAATCTGCCCCACGGCACCCCCCAGTTGATTCCCCGGACCAAGAACCACCACCCTGTCAGGGCAGAATTCTTTCACCGTCACTTTGACAGCGGTATTAAAGTCAAATGTTTCCGTCACTTGTTGGCCGAGAGTGTAATCTCTCAGGGTGGAGACTGACGTTGAATGGGGTCGCCAGACAACCCCCCTGCCATCAATCAGTGGCAATAACGGCTGACGGAACAGACTCTCCGGAAGAATCTCGAAAGCACGGGAGGATATCTCCGCCATAAGAGGTGTGTGAAAAGCACCGTTGTAGGGAATCCGGAAAGGGTAATCATTAATGGACGGGAGCGATTTTGCCAGTGTTTCCAGCGCTTCTTCCTCCCCGCCGATAATCGAATAACCGCCGTAATGGATGGATTGATGGAGGGAGCCCCCGGCCGATTCCAGAGCTTCCGCTATCAACTCTTCTTTCTCTCTGTCACGCCGCCATTCTTTATCCAGCAGAGGGTAGATTAGCTGCCCCCCTACGAGGCCATCCTTCATCATAGCGCCCATGGTCTGAACCAATGTGTAATCACCACCATCGGTTAGTGCACCACCGAGCCCAAGCGCCGCATACCACCCCATGGAGTTACCCGATAGTGCCACAATGTCGAAGCGATCTCTATCGATGGCGAGAAAGTCCATTAGTCCACAGGCATAGATGAGGAGTGAGGCGTGTTCACCCGGAAGATGTGTTGAAGCACGAAAGGGAGTGTTGTCGAGTTCTGTGAGTGTGGGGAGGCTGTCGGCTTTTCTCTGGGCATCCAGCCGGACGATATCATCTCCAAAATCGCCGCTGGTGAGATAGCTTTGTGTATCTCGCGTGTATGACCCCCGACCGGGACAAATGACTGCAATCCGTTCCTTCAACTCAATATCTCTAGCGCGGTGGTGAGAATAGTCTCTTTCGTCGGGAGTGTGGCTGTGGCGGCAACACCGAGGGGGATGAAGCTATCCTCAGCGGCGTGAAGTTGTATGACAGGATGGTGAGCGCACCG
>CEUZ01016844.1_pt1 | contig 18123 bp, 28 predicted proteins | sample 361511 | NCBI WGS metagenome assembly CEUZ01 (sample SAMEA2622822, study PRJEB7988) | marine metagenome | biome: marine biome (ENVO:00000447); feature: surface water layer (ENVO:00002042); material: "saline water (ENVO:00002010), including plankton (ENVO:xxxxxxxx)" | depth 5 m
TCTAGAAGAAAGAAGAGGACTTAATTTATGTCGAGATCAGTATGGAAGGGCCCATTTGTAGATCCTAGTTTAATTAAAAAGGTTGAAAAGCTAAAGCAGCAAACTAATAAAACTCCGATTAAAACTTGGTCTAGGAAATCTACTATTATTCCTGAATTTGTGGGACATAGTTTTTTAATACATAATGGAAAAAAATTTATACCAATCAAGATATCTGAAGAAATGGTTGGTCATAAGTTAGGTGAATTTTCACCAACAAGGCAATTTTCTGGTCATACACCAGCAGATAAAAAAGCTGCACAAGAGGCTGCAGCTACACCAAGCGCAGCTACACCTGGAGCAACTGGAGCAAAACCAGCTGAAAAGAAAGAAGAAGTTAAAGAAAATGCAAAAAAATAAAAATTTAGTTAAAGCAATTAACAGAAACGTTAGATCAAGTAGCAGAAAAATTAATAATATATTAAAAAATATAAGAGGAAAAAAAGCTGACGTTGCCATAAGAGATCTTTCTTTTGCTAGGCAAAGAATAGCTTTTGATGTTAAAAAAACAGTGGAATCAGCTATATCCAATGCAGAAAATAACTTTCAGTACGATATAGACAATCTTTATATAAAAGAAGCTTATGTAGGTAAATCGATAGTTTTAAAAAGATTTAGAGCTAGAGCTAAAGGTAGAGCTAGTGGAATAAAAAAACCTTATACCAACATCACAATAATATTATCGGAACAAATTCAAAAAGATAAGGAGATACATGGGTCAAAAAGTTAATCCTATAGGTTTAAGATTAGGTATAAATAGAAGTTGGGAGTCAGTTTGGTATGCTAAAAAAAACCAATACGGTAAATTATTAATAGAAGATCATAAAATAAGAGAGTATATAAAGAAAAATATAGTTAACTCTGGTGTATCTCAAGTGATTATCGAGAGAACTTCCAAAAAATGTATTGTTTCTATTCATACTTCTAGACCAGGTTTTGTAATAGGAAAAAAAGGATCAGATATTGATAAAATAAAACAAAAACTTTCAAAAATATCTAGCAGTGAAGTTAGTTTAAATATTAAGGAAGTTAAAAAGCCTGAACTCAACGCATTTTTAGTAGCTGAAAATATAGCGCAACAACTAGTAAAAAGAATAGCATATAGAAGAGCTATGAAACGAGCAATGCAATCCGCATTAAGATTGGGAGCAAAAGGCATTAGAGTGTGTTTAAGTGGAAGATTGGCTGGTAATGAAATAGCTAGATCAGAATGGTTAAGAGAAGGCAGTGTGCCCTTGCATACTTTCAGAGCAGAAGTTGATTATGCTGAAGCAGAAGCGCTAACAACTTATGGAATAATCGGAGTAAAAGTTTGGATATACAAAGGAGAAGTTTTATTAAAAAATAAAAATAAAAAGGATAAAGAAGATGCTTCAACCAACAAGAACAAAGTATAGAAAAGCCCACAAAGGAAGAATTCATGGCACTGCTACAAGAGCAGCAAAGTTAAATTATGGGCAATATGGGCTAAAAGCTTTACAGCCTGATAGAGTTATTGGTAAACAAATCGAAGCTGCTAGAGTTGCTTTAACTAGATACATGAAAAGAACAGGAAAAGTTTGGACCAGAGTATTTCCAAATATACCAGTTTCAAAAAAACCCACAGAGGTAAGGATGGGTAAAGGAAAAGGTGCACCTGAGTATTGGGCTTGTAGGGTTAAACCCGGAAGAATAATTTTCGAAGTTGATGGTATAGATGAAGCTACAGCTAGAATTGCTTTATATAAAGCATCAGCAAAATTACCAATTAAAACAAAATTTATTAAAAGATATTAATTTATGAAAACTAAAGATTTAAAAAAACTTAGTGGAAGCGAACTTTCTAATAAAATAGATGGGCTAAAAAAAGATTTATTTAATTTTAGATTTAGAAGAGTAAATGGACAAATAGAGGATACATCTAAAATTACATCAACGAAAAGAGATTTAGCTAAAATATTAACATTATTAAATAAGAAAAAATAAAATGGTAAAAAAAATATTAAATGGTGTTGTGATAAAAGACAAAAACGACAAAACTATTGTAGTAAGTGTTAAAAGAAGATATCAACACCCTTTCTTTAAAAAGGTTATTACTAGTACCAAAAAATATCATGCTCATGATGAAAATAATAAGTTTAAAATAGGAGACTCAGTAAAAATTATAGAGTCAAAACCTTTCTCAAAAAAGAAAAAGTGGGAGGCTATAAATAAATGATACAAGTTCAAACTGAATTAAATGTGGCAGATAATACAGGCGCTAGAATAGTTGAGTGTATAAAAGTTCTTGGAGGATCTAAAAGAAGGTATGCTTCCGTCGGTGACAGCATAGTAGTCAGCGTGAAAGATGCCATTCCTAATGGAAAAGTTAAAAAAGGTACAGTTCATAAAGCAGTAATAGTAAGAACAAAGAAATCACTTTATAGAAATGATGGAAGCTCAGTTAAATTTGACCACAATGCAGTTGTAATAACTGACGATAAAGGTGAACCTATAGGAACTCGAATTTTTGGACCAGTTACAAGAGAATTAAGGGCAAAAGGCCAAACTAAAATTATTTCTTTAGCACCAGAGGTATTATGAAAAATAAAATAAAAAAAGGTAATCAAGTAGAAATACTTTGCGGAAAAGACAAAGGCAAAAAAGGAGAAGTAATAGAAATTTTAAGATATTCAAATAGAGCTAAAGTTAAAGGAATAAATATTATTAAAAAACACGAAAAAACAACAAAAGAAAAAAAGGGCGGAATAATTTCCAAAGAGAATTTCATTCATTTGTCAAATTTAAAAAATTTAAGTGAAGAAAATAAAAAGAAAGAGATTAAAAATAAATGATACCAAGAATAAAAGATCAATACGAAAAAACAATAGTTGTTGACTTAAAAAAGCGACTTTCGATGAAGAATAATTTAATGGTACCTAAATTTTCTAAAGTTGTCTTAAACATGGGTCTTGGAGCTGATGCTAGCGATAAAAAAAAAATACAAAATTGTATTGAAGATATGTCTTTGATCAGTGGTCAAAAACCAATTGTTACTAGATTTAAAAAATCTATTTCGAATTTTAAGACACGTAAAGGGTCTACAGCTGGAGTCAAAGTAACATTAAGAAAAAATAAAATGTACGAATTTATTGATAGACTTGTAAATATAGCCCTCCCTAGGATTAAGGATTTTAGAGGTCTAGACTCAAGCGGTTTTGATAAATTTGGAAATTTTAGTTTTGGTATCAAGGAACATATAATATTTCCAGAGATCAATTTTGAGAAAGTTGATCGTATAAGAGGTATGGATATAACAATTGTAACAAGCGGAAGTAATAAAGAAGCTTCTATGGCTTTGCTAGAAGCTACTAATTTTCCGTTTATTAAGAAAGAAAGCAAAAAAAAAGGAAACTAATAAGTCATGGCTAAAACAAGTTCAATACAGAGAAATTTGAAAAGAATGCGACTCGTTAAGAAGTTTATGAAAAAAAGAAAAGAATTAAAAAAAATAATAAGTAATAAAAAATTACCTTTAGAAGAAAGATTTAAAGCTCAACTCAAATTAGCAAAACTTCCTAGAAATTCTGCTAAAATTAGAATTCGAAATAGGTGTGAAATAAGCGGGAGACCGCATGGTGTTTATAGAAAGTTAAGAATATCAAGAATTGCACTTAGAGATTTAGCTTCCAAAGGAAGAATTCCGGGAATGACTAAATCTAGTTGGTAGAAAAGGAGAAAAAATATGACATTTATTGATCCTATAGGAGACATGATAACAAGAATAAGAAATGCTCAAATGCGGTCATTGAGCAAAGTTGAAATACCAGGTTCAAAATTTAGAGCAAAAATTTTGGATATCTTAAAAAAAGAAGGATATATAGCTAATTATAAATTTGTGACTGATGAAAAAAATAAAAATAATTTATCAGTAGATTTAAAATATGTAAATGGATCCCCAGTTATAAAAGAGATAAAAAGAATTTCTAAACCTGGAAGACGAATTTATGCAAGAGCTGATAGCATACCTACCATACAAAATGGCTTAGGGTTAGCTATAGTATCTACTTCTAAGGGAGTTATGAGTGATAACGACGCCAAAAATCAAAAAATTGGGGGAGAAATAATTTGTAAAATTTTTTAATTTACTATGTCTAAACTTGGAAAAAAACCTATACCAGTACCTAAAGACACGAAGATAAAAATTGAATCTGGAAAGTTAACTTTGACTGGGCCAAAAGGTTCAAAAGAATTAAATTTAAATGATAAAATTTTTACAGCATCAATTTCAGAAAATAACAATCTTATTCTTAACTTGATTAAAAAAAATGAAGAATTAAATATTATATGGGGAACCACAAGAAGTATTGTTAATAATGCTGTCATTGGAGTTAGCGTTGGTCATGAAAAAACACTTGAACTATCCGGGGTTGGTTTTAGAGCAAATTTAAAAGGCAACATATTATCTTTGCAACTAGGTTTTAGTCATGAATCAACTTATGAAATACCAAAAAATATTAAAGTATCTATTGAAAAACAAACTACAATTAAAATAAGTGGGATTGATAAAGAATTAGTTGGCAAGGTAGCTTCAGAAATTAAAATGCTTAAACCAGTGGAGCCTTATAAGGCTAAAGGAATTAAAGAAAAAGGCCAGTACGTACTAAGAAAAGAAGGTAAAAAGAAATAAAATGAAACGCAATGTACTAAAAAAAAGAGTTCAAAGAATAAGAAGAAAATTAAAAAAGATCAATACTGATAGATTCAGATTATCTGTTTATAGATCTTCCAAAAACATATCTGCTCAAATTATTGATGATATAAATAACAAAACTCTTGTTTCTGCTTCATCTTTAGAAAATGATAAAGATAAAAAAGGTAAAAAAATAGACCTATCAAATGCAATTGCTGAATTACTAGCAAAAAGAGCTATAGAAAAGAAAATTACCAAAGTATTTTTTGACAGAGGAAGATATAAATACCACGGAAGGATAAAAATATTTGCTGAAGCGTTACGAAAAAATGGATTAATTTTTTAATAATATTTATGAATAATACAGAATTTAAAGATAAACTTGTTTCAATAAGTAGAATAACTAAAGTGGTTAAGGGAGGTAGACGTTTTGCTTTCTCAGCTTTAGTTGTTGTTGGAGATCAATCTGGCTCAATAGGTGTTGGCCATGGAAAAGCTAAACAAGTACCGGATGCTATTAAAAAAGCAACAGAGACTGCTAAAAAGAAATTATTTAAAATCCCTTTAAGAGAAGGAAGAACAATTCATCATGATGTTTTGGGTAAAGATGGTGCTGGAAAAGTATTGTTAAGATCTGCGCCTTCAGGAACAGGTATAATAGCTGGAGGAGCAATAAGAGCAGCTTGTGAAGTAATTGGTATACAGGATATTGTTGCAAAATCACTAGGATCCTCAAATCCAATCAACGTTTTAAGAGCATGTTTAAAAGGATTAAAAAATCAAAATTCTCCTAAACAAATATCAAAAATAAGAGGAAAAACAATTGCTGAGATAACCAAAAGTAGGAGCGAAAATTAACATGGAACTTAATTCGATAAATATAAAATTTAAAAAGAAAAAGAAAAAATTAGGTAGAGGCATAGGATCATCAAAGGGCAAAACTTCTGGAAGAGGTCACAAAGGCCAAAAATCAAGATCAGGAGTTGCGATTAAAAGTTTTGAAGGTGGTCAAATGCCATTATATAGAAGACTTCCTAAAAGAGGATTTAAATCAGTACAAAAGAAAAAAATTGCAATAATTAATTTAAATGGACTTCAAAATATTTTTAAAAAAAATCAAAGTTTAACAAAATCTAAAATTAATCTTTTGGCCCTTCAAAAGTCTAAAATAATAGGAAAAAAATACAAAAAATTAAAGTTACTTGGGTCAGGTGAAATTAAAGAAAAAATTGATTTTGAAGTTAACTTTATTTCCGAGTCTGCAAAAAAAAAAGTAGAAAAAGCTGGTGGTAAAATAATATTAATAAAATAATTTTTGATAGATGGACAACAAAAACACAAACACAGGTTTTTTTTCTAAAAACAATGATTTAAAAAATAGAATTTTTTTTACAGTCTTAATGCTATGTATTTATCGCCTTGGCACATACATACCGCTGCCTGGCATTGATTCACAGTCACTACAAGCTTTGATGGAAACAAATCAGAAAGGTCTTCTAGGAATGTTTAATGTTTTTTCTGGAGGTGCTGTTTCTAGAATGGCAATTTTTGCATTAGGTATAATGCCATACATATCATCATCTATCATTGTTCAATTGCTTACTGGTGTGTCTGATTATTTTAAAAATTTAAAAAAACAAGGAGAGATTGGTAGAAAAAAAATTACTCAATATACAAGATATGGAACTGTTTTGTTGGCAGCTGTACAAGGCTATGGGGTCTCTGTAGGTTTAGAAAGTTCAAGTAATGTTGTAATAGATCCCGGTCTTTATTTTAGATTAACAACTATAATTACTCTTGTAGCTGGAACAATGTTTCTAATGTGGTTAGGTGAGCAAATAACACAAAGAGGTATAGGTAATGGAATATCTTTGATTATATTTTCTGGGATAGTAGCTGAAATACCAAGAGCTTTGGCTACTACTTTTGAATTAGGTAGAACAGGCGCGTTATCCGCAACCACAATTATTGTAATATTTGTTTTACTTATATCTACTGTTGCTTTTATTGTTTTTATAGAAAGAGCTGTAAGAAAAATATTAATAAATTATCCAAAAAGACAAATGGGTCAAAAAGTTTATGGTGGAGAGTCGTCATTTTTACCTTTAAAAATCAATACAGCAGGAGTGATACCTGCAATTTTTGCATCCGCATTATTGCTTCTCCCAGTTACTTTTTCTAACTTTGCCACTTCAGATTCTGAAATATTTATGGATTTATCTTCATTATTTTCTCAGGGAAAGCCGCTGTACATGTTACTTTATGCTTCTGGTATAATATTTTTTTCCTTTTTTTATACATCTATAGTATTTAATCCGAACGAAACTGCCGAAAACCTAAGAAAACATGGAGGGTATGTTCCAGGAATAAGACCTGGAGAAAGAACAGCTTTTTTTATAGAAGATATATTAACAAAACTGACAACAATTGGTGCATTATATTTAACTTTAGTGTGTTTAATGCCAGAATTTTTAATATCAAAATATCCTATTCCATTTTATCTAGGCGGCACATCTGTTTTAATTGTTGTGGTGGTAGCGATGGATACAGTTTCACAAATACAAACTAGATTAATGAGTCAGCAATATGAATCATTAATTAGAAAAACAAGGTTCGGAAAATAATAAAGTGAATATAGTTTTATTCGGTCCACCGGGAGCAGGTAAAGGTACCCAGGCAGATAATTTGGTAAATGAATTTAACCTAATCAAAATTTCTACTGGTGAACTCTTAAGAAGTGAAGTAGAAAAAAAAAGTGAGTTAGGGAATCAAATAAAATCTATAATTGATTCAGGATCTCTTATTTCTGATGATATTATTGATAAACTAATTGAAAATTTATTGTCCGATTCTAATTCTACAAATAGAATAATATTTGATGGATATCCTAGAAATTTAAATCAAGCTAAAAACTTAGACAAAATATTAAAAAAAAATAAACAAAAAATTTCTGCTGTAATTAGTTTAAATGTAGAAGAGAATCTAGTAATAAAAAGAGTAATGGGAAGAGAAATTTGCTCGAAGTGTGGCTTAACATTTAATAAATTTTTTAAACCATCATCTGATTTACATCATAAATGTGACCCAAAATTTTTAAAAAAAAGAGCAGACGATAATGAAAATGCTATCAAAAAAAGATTTAAAATATACGTGGATGAAACGTTACCAATTTTGGATTACTACAAAAATCAAAATTTATTAACTATTATTAACGGAATGAACAAAATTGACGTTATTTATGAGGAAATACGTGAGTTTATAGCATCATTGAAGACTTGACTTTGTAAAATGTATTTATATAAATAGCGTTTTTAGATCTAGAATCTCAATAAACTTATGGCACGAATAGCTGGTGTAAATATTCCTCAAAATAAAGTGGTTCATGTTGCTTTAACTTATATTCATGGGATAGGAAAAAAATTTTCACATGAGATATGTACTAAACTTAATATAGAAAGAAATAAAAGAGTTAATAGCTTAACTGAAGATGAAGTTTTAAAAATAAGAGAGTTTATTGACCAAAATTATAAAGTCGAGGGTGATTTAAGAAGGGAAATTTCACTAAATATTAAAAGATTAGTAGATTTAGCTACATACAGAGGTTCACGACATAAAAAAAAATTGCCAGTAAGGGGTCAACGTACACACTGCAATGCGAGAACGAGAAAAGGTAAAGCCATTGCTATTGCAGGTAAGAAGCTTACTCCAATGAAAAAATAAATTGATGAATAAAAAAATAGAAAAGAAAAAAACTGAAACTGAAGACAAGGTTAAAAAAGTAATTAAAGAGAGAAAACCTAAGGCCAAGATTAAAAAAAATATTACAACTGGTATAGCTTTTGTTAACGCTACTTTTAACAATACTATAGTTACCATATCTGATGATAGTGGTAACGTTATAGCTTGGTCATCAGCCGGTTCTAAAGGTTTTAAAGGTTCTAGAAAATCTACACCTTATGCTGCCCAAATTGCAGCAGATACAGCCGCAAGCAAAGCACAAGAACATGGTTTAAAAACTTTAACTGTAAGATTAAAAGGTCCTGGAGCAGGAAGAGAAACAGCTCTAAGAGCACTTCAGGCACGTGGCTTTAAAATTTTGACAATTAAAGATACAACTCCGATGCCACATAATGGTTCACGTCCACCAAAAAGAAGAAGGGTATAAAATGGAAAACACAACAATAAGCCAAAATTGGAAATCATTAATAAAACCAAATAAATTAAATATAAAAAGTAATGAAGATAAATCTTCTACTGTTGTGATCGCAGAACCTTTAGAAAAAGGTTACGCATTAACAATTGGTAATTCTTTAAGAAGAATTTTACTTTCGTCTATTCAAGGATCAGCCATAACAGCAGTACAAATTGATGGAGTTCTTCACGAATTTTCTTCAATACAAGGTGTTCGTGAAGATGTTACAGATATTGTACTTAACGTAAAAACTTTGTCACTTAAAGTTATGTCAGAAGGACCAAAAAAATTAATTTTAGATGTTAAAGGTCCTGGCGAAATTAAAGCTAAGGATATCGAACCAAATCCTGAAGTAAAAATATTAAACCCAGATTTAGTTATATGCCATTTAGATGACAACACTAAATTTCACATGGAGCTTACAGCAAATTCAGGGAAAGGTTATAGACCAGCTGATAAAAACAAAGATGAAGATGCTCCTCTAGGATTAATTGCAATAGATTCACTTTTTAGCCCAGTAAAGAAAGTTTCATTTTCCGTTGAAAATGCTAGAGAAGGTAAATCTTTAGACTACGACAAATTAATAATGAATGTTGAAACAGATGGTTCTATTTCTGCAGAAGATGCAGTTGCGTATGCGGCTAGAATATTTCAAGATCAATTATCATTATTTATTAATTTTGATGAACCTAAAGAAATTGAGAAAAAACCTCAAATAGTTGAACCAGCATTTAATAAGAATTTACTTAAAAAAGTTGATGAGTTAGAGCTTTCAGTTAGATCAATGAATTGTTTAAAAAATGATAACATTATTTATATAGGTGATTTAGTTCAAAAAACTGAACCCGAAATGTTAAGAACGCCTAATTTTGGAAGAAAATCACTTAACGAAATTAAAGAAGTTTTAAATTCAATGTCTTTATATTTAGGTATGGAAATACCTAACTGGCCTCCAGATAATATTTCTGAATTGTCAAAAAAATTAGAAGAAAATATTTAAATAATGAGACATAAAATAGCATATAGGAAACTTAATAGAACCAGTGAACATAGAAAGGCTCTATTTAAAAATATGCTGAACTCACTAATAAAGTATGAGCAAATCACTACAACTTTACCTAAAGCTAAAGAATTAAAACCTAAAATAGATAAGGTTATAACATTGGGAAAAAAAAATAATCTCCAATCAAAAAAAAATCTTTTTTCAAGACTTCAAGACAAATCTTCAGTAGATAAATTAATAAAGAATCTTTCTCAAAGATATGAAAAAAGAAAAGGTGGATATAGTAGGATTATAAAATCAGGATTTAGATACGGAGATGATGCGCCCATGGCTATTATAGAACTAGTTGATAGAAACATAGAAGCAAAAAAGGTTGATCTTATAAAAAAAGAAGAAAAGACCCCAAAAGATCAAAAACCTGAAGTAAAAACAAAAGATACTACAAAAAAAATAAAACCAAAAAAGTAAATTTTCATTAAACCTAGCAATATGTTATTTAAAAGAACAATATTATTTTGTTTATGAAAAATCTTTATTTAATTCAGGATGAATTTATTAATACTCGTTTAGATAGATGGCTTAAAAAAAAAGTTTGTAAAGTTCCGCAGTCTCTAATAGAGAAAAATATCAGGAAGGGAAACATTAAAGTTAATGGTAAAAAAAATAAAAGTTCATACAAGCTTAAGAAAAATGATGAAATTACAATCAAAAATTTAAATTTTAAACCAAATATCTCACAAAAAAAAACTAACTATATACCTACACGCAAAGATTTGTCGTCTGCTCATAATTTAATCATTGAAAATAATGAAAACTTTGTAATCATTAATAAACCGGCTGGTATTGCTGTACAGCAAGGAACGAAATCTAAAAAAAATATATTAGATATTTTAGGTAAAATGAAAGAGTTTGATGGTTTAGCACCTTTCCCTGTTCATAGAATTGATAAAGAAACTACTGGTATATTGATTGTTGCTAAGAATAGAAATTACGCTCAATTATTTACTACACTTTTTAGAATTAGAAAAATTTATAAAGTCTATCTTGGCTTAATTTTTGGAAATTTTGATAACAATAAAGGCACATTAATAGATGATCTTTTTTATTATGAAGGTAAAAAACAAATAAAGACAAGAGCAATTACTCATTATACAGTAATTGACTCTAATAACCATTATTCATTAGTAAAACTTATTCCGCAAACTGGTAGAAAACATCAAATAAGAAAACAATTATTAATTCATGGGTGCCCTATAGTTGGAGATTCTAAATATCGTATAACCGAAGAGAGGAAAAAATCTAAAAATAATTTAATGCTACATGCTCATAAAATTAGTTTTTTAATAAATAATACAAAATATCAGTTTACTGCACAACTGCCTGATAATTTTAATAAATTCCTTAAAGAAAAAAATTTAAAACCTATTTAATTTTTTTTTAAGAAAATGTTTCTAAAAACTTTTGTGTTATAATTTCGTTTATTTTATTAATTTCTTTTACTCCTAAACTCTTAAGATTTGTTACTTCTCTATCTTTTATGCCACATGGAACTATATTTTTGTATAGCGACAAGTCATTAGTTACATTTAATGCAAAACCATGAAAAGCAATCCATTTTTTAACTCTAATTCCTATAGCTGCTATTTTCATCAACTTTTTTTTGTTTTTTATCCATATCCCTATATTTCTTTTATCTGTATAAGATTTAATTTTATATTCTTTCAAAATATTTATTATACAAGATTCAATTTTAGTAATTAATTTTCTTATATCTTTTTCTCTTTTATTTAAATTTAAAACAAAATAAACAATTTTTTGCCCTGGAGAATGTAACGTGTATTTTCCTCCTCTTTTAGTTTTTATAGCTTTTAAATCTTTATTAATTAGTTCATCGTCTTTTGCGCTAACTCCTGCCGTGTAAACTGTATTATGTTCTAATATCCATAAAAGCTCACTTTTTTTTCCCAAATAAACGTCGTTTGCTCTTTTTTCAAGAATTTTAATAGATTCAATATAATTAACTGGTTTTTCGCTATTTTTAACTTCTATTTTCATTTTAAGTTTGTGGTTTCAAAAGAAATAAACTAAATAAACACAAAATTATATAGGTAAATTAATATATGAGTTTAAGTAAAAAGATAACCGATAAAAAAGTCAACTTTGAATTCAACAAGGAATTCATTAATGTTTTTAATAAAAAGATTAAAGACAGAGATACTGCTTTTTTAGACAAAACATTACAAGAGTTACATCAAGCTGACTCGGCTGATATAATTGAAAATTTAACACCTGAAAATAGATCTAAGTTAATTGAACTTGAAGGTTTTAATATTGATCCAGAGATTTTTATTGAGCTTAACGAATCTATTCAATCAGAAATTTTTATACTTTTATCTATTGAGTCAATAGTTAATATTTTAAAACGATTAGAGTCCGACAATGCTTTAAAGATCTTAGAGAATTTAGACGAAAAGAAAAAGAATACAGTTTTAGACAAACTTCCTCCTAAAGATAGATTTCTGTTACAAGAAGGTCTTAGTTTTCCCGAAGATAGTGCTGCAAGGATTATGCAGAGAGAATTTACCGCTATACCAAGCGATTGGTCTGTTGGTCACACTATAGATTATTTAAGAGAAAACAAAGACTTACCAGAAGAATTTTTAGAAATTTTTATTGTAGACACTAATTTTAAACCAATAGGAACCGTGCCTTCATCTAAGGTGCTAAGAACAGCCCGAGAATCCAAAATGAGTACTATTATGAATGAGTCTAGAGTTTTAATACCTGTAAATATGGATAAAGAGGAGGTTGGTCACATATTTGAAAATTATAATTTAGTTTCAGCTGGTGTTGTAGATAAGGACAACAAACTAGTTGGAATGATTACAGGAGATGATGTTTTTACTGTTCTTAAGGAAGAAGCCGAAGAAGATGTACTAAGACTAGCTGGGGTAGGTGACGAAGAAATTACAGACAGCGTTTTTAAAAAAACAAAAAGGAGATTTAATTGGCTTCTACTAAATTTATTTACTGCTTTACTGGCCACATGGGTAATTAGTTTGTTTGGTGCATCGATTGAACAAATGGTAGCACTAGCTTTTCTAATGCCCATTGTTGCATCAATGGGTGGAAATGCTGGAATGCAAACTTTAGCTGTTACTATTAGAGCTTTAGCTACAAAAGAATTATCCTCAGGTAATCTTGGAAAAATTGTATCAAAAGAATTTATAATTGGAATTCTTAATGGAATAATTTTTGCTATTATAACTGGTGTTATTGTGCAAATTTGGTTTAAAGAAATAAACTTATCTATTTTAATTGCGGTAGCGATGATATTAAACATGATTGTTGCAGGTCTATTTGGTATTTTAGTACCAGTTTCCCTTAAAAAATTTAATATAGATCCAGCGATTGCATCAAGTGTATTTGTTACAACAATAACTGATGTTATCGGTTTTTTGTCTTTTTTAGGCCTCGGGGCTTTTTTCTTTTACGGTTAAATGTTATCGATTAATCTTGTTTGACCAAGATAATAAGCTAAAAATATTTTATACTTATTATTTTTTTTGTATGGTTTTATAATTTTATTTATATTTAAAACTTGAATGTAATCAATTTTATTTATTCCTATATTAATAATTTTATCTCTTAATTTTTTTAAAGTTAATTTTTTCCTTATTATAACATTTTTTTCTCTTTTAATTAATTTATATACTTTTGAAGCTTTTTGTTTTTCTTTGTTGCTTAATAGAAAATTTCTAGATGAAAAAGGTATACCATTTTTTTCTCGAACAGTTTTGCATCCAACAGTTTTAGTTTTAATTTTATTCTTTCTAATAAAATCCTCAATCACTCTTAGTTGTTGAAAATCTTTTTCGCCTAAATATATTTTTTTTGGTTTAATTATTTTGATAAATCTATCAATTACATCTACTACAGCTCTAAAATGTCCTGGTCTATTTTTACCACATAATCTTTTAGCAAAAGTGCAAATTTTTATTTTTTTACTTGGACCTGATGGATAAATTTGTTTATTCGTAGGTAAGTAGACATAGTCAACTTTAAGTTTTTTTAATATTTTAAAGTCTTTTCTTAGTGTTTTGGGATATCTCTTATAATCTGACTTTTTGTTAAATTGAGGTTTATTAATAAAGATAGATATAACTGTTTTGTTACATTCTAAAATTGATCTTCTAACAAGAGATATATGACCTTTATGAATAGCTCCCATTGTTGGTACAAAACCTAAATTTTTTTCGTCTTTGATGAGTTTTGCAAGTTTATTTTTAGATGAAATTATTTTCATTTGTAAATTTTACATATTATATGTAAAAGAAAGCAATGATCAAACAGGCTATTATACCTTTAGCTGGCCTTGGGACAAGGTTACTTCCACTAACTAGTGTTATCCCAAAAGAGCTTTTGCCAATAAATGGAAAACCAGGCCTAGAATATATTCTTGATGAGTGTATTGAGGCGGGAGTTAAGGAATTTATATTTGTCATTTCCAAAAAAAAACGAATTATAAAAAAGTACTTTCATAATGATTCTTTTTTTAAAAAAATTCTAAAAATAAAAAAGAATGATAAAAGAATAAAATCTGAATATTTAAAAATTAAAAATTTAAAAGCTAGAATAAAATTTGTTTATCAAAATGAACCAAAAGGTACAGGAGATGCTGTTCTAAAGTGCAAAAGATATATTAAATCTAAATATTTTTTAATGTTACTACCCGATGATCTTATAATTAAAAATAACTGTTCTAAAGAAATGATCAAAATTCACAAAAAAAGCAAAGCATCAGTTATTGCATCAAAAAAAGTAAAAGGAAAAGATGTCTCTAGATGGGGAATTTTTAAGTTACAGATGATTGATCAAAAAAATTTCTTCATCAAGGATGTAATTGAAAAACCTACCGTTAAATCAGCTTCATCTAAATATGCTGTAATAGGTCGCTATATTTTATCTTCTAAAATATTTAAAATCTTAAAAAAACAGAAACCGGGCAAAAATGGTGAAATTCATATTACAGATGCTATTAGAAATTTAATTACTAAAAAAAATAAATTCATCGGCCATGTTTTTGCCGGAAAATATTTAGATTGTGGCACGATGAAAGGATATATCAACTCTTCTAAGGAAGTTGAAAAATATAGGTTATGAAAATTTGCATGATTGGAACTGGCTATGTTGGTCTCGTTACCGGGGCTTGCTTTGCTGATTTAGGAAATTCAGTAGTTTGTGTTGATAAAAATGATGAAAAAATTGCAATGTTAAACAATGGAGAAGTGCCAATTTTTGAACCCGGCCTAGAAGAAATTGTTAAAAAAAATTCTTTATCTGGAAGATTAAAATTTAGCAGCAACATATCTGCATCAATAAAAAAATCTGACTTCATTTTTATTTGTGTAGGTACACCATCTTCTAAAAATAAGCGTTCTGCTAATCTTAAGTATGTCTTTCAAGTTTCAAAAGATATCAGCAGGAATATTAATAAATTTAAAATAATAGTAACAAAATCTACTGTACCAGTTACTACTGGAGATAAAATAGAAAAAATTATTTCAAAAAGAAAAAGTAAAAAATATTTTGAAGTAATTTCAAATCCTGAATTTTTAAGAGAAGGAGAAGCAATTAGAGATTTTAGATTTCCAGACAGAATTGTTATAGGATCTAACAACAATAAAATTACTAGAAGAATGCGTAATTTATATGAGCCATTAATTAAAAAAGGGGCGCATTTTTTTTCAACAAATAGAAGAGGTGCAGAAGTAATTAAATACGCATCTAATGCCTTTTTAGCCACCAAAATTTCTTATATAAACGAAATTGCTAATCTATGTGAAAAAATAGATGTAAATGTAGAAGATGTTTCTTTAGGCATAGGATTAGATCAAAGAATTGGTAGTCGATTTTTACGTGCTGGTCCAGCATATGGAGGATCTTGCTTTCCTAAAGACACAAAAGCTTTAACAGTTACTGGTGACTTGTTTAAATCAAACCTTTCAATAATTAAATCTGTAATAAAATCTAACGAAAAACGCAGGAAACTTTTAACATTAAGAGTTCAAAAGATTCTGTCTAATAAGATTAAAAATAAAAAAATTGCCTTTTTAGGCGTTACATTTAAACCCAATACTGATGACATGAGACAATCATCAAGTCTTTCAATGATACCTTTTTTAGCCAAAAAAGGTGCAAAAATTAATTATTACGATCCTACTGGACAAAAAAAAGAATTTGAAAAATTCAAGAGCGTGACTTTCTTCAATGATGTTTATAAAGCATGTAAAGGTAATGATCTTGTTATAATACATACTGAATGGGAAGAATTTAAAGCTTTAGACTTTAAAAAGTTATCTAAAAGAAAAAAAATTAAAATTTTTGATATGAGAAATTTATATTCTGAAAAATCGATGAAGAAAAGTGGTTTCGAATATTATTCTATAGGGAGATAAGTCAATTATATTTCAAATATGGCTTCTATTTCAACTGCAGCTCCAAGCGGAAGAGAGTTAGAGCTAACCGCAGCACGCGTATGTTTACCAGCATCTCCAAATAAAGCACTTAAAGTTTCTGAAGCAGGATTTATAACTTTAGGTTGATCTATAAAATCATCAGAAGAATTAACATAACCTGTAATCTTAACGCAATTTTTTACCTTGCTTAAATCTCCGTTCAGGCTTTTTTTTACTTGTGCTAAAATATTTATTACACAAAGCTTTGAAGCTTTTTGACCATCTTCTAATGTTAAATCTTTACCAATTTTTCCTTTTATCATTTTTCCATCAGTAGAGATTGGTAGTTGACCTGAAATAAACAAAAAATTAGCAACTTTTTTTGATGCTACGTAAGCACCAACTGGAGAAGGAGCATCTGGTATTATAATATTTAATTCTTTTAATTTATTCAATATAGTCATTTTTTTCTCTTTTTATTTTTATCATATTCTTTTCTTTTCTCAATTAGTATTAAAGCATCATCCATAGTTATTTCATTAGGATCTTTTTCTTCAGGTATTGTGGCATTTAAAGATTTATACTTGATATAGGGACCAAATTTACCCTTCATTACTCTGACAGGTTTTTTATCTTCAGGATGCTCACCGAGATCTTTGATCATAGAAGACGACATTCTGCCAGGTTTAGCTTCAGCTATTAATGTAATAGCTCTGTTTAATCCTATTGTAAATATTTCTTCAACATTATCTAAACGAGCCGATTTATTTTCGCATTTTAAATACGGTCCAAATCTTCCTGAATTTAAAAAGATTTCTTTTTCATTTTCTGGATTTATTCCAATGGTTTTAGGTAAAGAACATAAAAATCTTGCTTTATCTAAATCTATAGATTCAATTGATATACCTTTTGGTATTGAGACATTTTTAAAATTATTATTTTCGCTTTTCTTTTTTTTATTTTTTTTGGTTTTTTTAACTTCTTCATTAACAACTTCAGGCAATTTTTCATATTGAATGTAAGGACCAAATCTTCCTACTTTTAGGTATAAATCATTGCCATTTTCATGTTTTCCTATTAATTTTGGTTCTGCTAATTGTGACTGCTGTGCAGCCTTTGCTTTCGATAAAGGTCTTGTGAATTTACATTCAGGATAATTTGAACAACCAATGAATGCACCTCCGCGAAAACTATTTTTTAAACTTAACATTCCATTTGAACAAAGCTTGCATTTTCTATCTATATTACCATCAGCATCTCTTTCAAATACTAATGAACCCAAGCTATCATTCAATAAATCTAGAACTTCTCTTGTTCTCTTTTCTTTAACTTCAGTAACATTTTGGTTAAAATCTTTCCAAAACATCTCTAAAACTTTAATCCAACCTTCCTTTCCAGAAGTAATTTCGTCTAATTGATTTTCTAATCCAGCTGTAAAATTGTAGTCTACATATTTCGAAAATAGCTTCTCTAAAAAAGCCGTTATTAATTTTCCTCTATCTGTAGGATGAAATCTTTTATTTAAAGTTTCAACATAACCTCTAGTAGATATGACGGAAATAATGCTTGCGTATGTAGAGGGCCTTCCAATACCTAGTTCTTCAAGTTTTTTAACTAAACTTGCTTCAGAATATCTAGGAGGAGGTTGAGTGAAATGCTGTTCATCAATAAGACTCTCGATATTAACAGGGCCATTTGTCATTTTAGGTAAAATGCTTTCACCATCTTCTTTCTTAGGATCTTTATAAATTTTTAAATAACCATCAAATTTAATTACTGA
>CEUZ01514250.1_pt1 | contig 18120 bp, 15 predicted proteins | sample 361511 | NCBI WGS metagenome assembly CEUZ01 (sample SAMEA2622822, study PRJEB7988) | marine metagenome | biome: marine biome (ENVO:00000447); feature: surface water layer (ENVO:00002042); material: "saline water (ENVO:00002010), including plankton (ENVO:xxxxxxxx)" | depth 5 m
AACAATTATATTTTTGATAAAACCTTTTCCAGAAATACAATCTTGAAAATTCAATCCGATAAAATTTTTAAAAGAAAAAAAAATATATTAACAGCTGGACCATCGGTTTCTTTATTAGAAATAGCTAGCACCAATAATGCTTCGAGATACGGATGGAATGCAAAATCACAAGAATATATTAAAAAATTTGAAAAACAATTTGCAAAATATTTAGGAGTTAAACATGCTATAGCAACTTCAAGTTGCACTGGAGCTTTGCAAATAGCTTTATTAGCATCAGGAGTAAATTCAAATGATGAAGTAATAGTGCCTGATTTGACTTGGGTAGCTTCAGCTACAGCAGTAAGAGATATTGGAGCTAAACCAGTATTTGCTGATGTTGAATTGGATAGTTGGAATATTGATGCTAATTCTGTTTTGAAAAAAATAAATAGTAAAACTAAAGCAATAATAATCGTTCATTTGTATGGTAATCCGGCAAGAATGGATAAAATAATCAAGATAGCTAATAAAGAAAATATTAAGGTTATTGAAGATGCAGCACCAGCAGTTGGAGCTGAATGGAAAGGTAAAAAATGCGGGACCTTTGGAGACTTTGCAGCTTTTAGCTTTCAAGGAGCGAAGCTGTTAGTTGCCGGTGAGGGCGGAATGTTAGTTACTAACAATACTTCTTTGTATAAACGAGCTTATAAAATTTCAAATCAAGGAAGGAGTTCAAAAAAACAATTTTGGATTGATACCAAAGGTCTAAAATTTAAAATTTCAAATATTCAAGCAGCATTTGGATATGCTCAAATTTTAAGAGTGCATGAACAAATTGCTATGAAAAGAAGAATATTTAACTGGTATTATGAAAATCTAAAAAATCTAGAATGTATCAATTTACATCACGAAGTTAAAAATGCAAAAAGTATTTATTGGATGACAAGTTTTATGATTAATGAAAAAAGTGATATAAAGAGAGATAAAGTAATTAAAGAATTAAAGAAATTTGGTATAGATACAAGACCAGTTTTCCCTTCAATTAGTCAATATCCAATATGGCATAAAACCTTTTTATCACAAAAGAATTCTTTGCTCATAAGTAGAAATTCAATAAACTTACCAAGTGGTATAGGTTTAACCAAAAAAGATGTTGATTATATTAGCAAAGTCTTAATAAAAATATTAAAAAGGCAGTAATTTAATACAAACTATGAACTCCGTTACAAAAAAAAATAAATTAGTTTCAGATTACATTTTAGATTTTTTAGTCAGCAAAGGGGTAAAGCATGTTTTTATTCTCCAGGGTGGAGCTATTGCTTTTTTGGTAGATGCTTTTTCTAGAAGAAAAGATATAAAATATATTTCTGTTGCTCATGAACAATCCGCGGCAATGATGGCAGATGCTTATTCAAGAGTAGGGCCTAATTTTGGAGCGACAATGTCCACTTCAGGACCAGGAGCTACAAATTTAATTACTGGGATATGTTGCTCTTGGTTTGATTCAATTCCAGTACTGCACATAACTGGACAAGTTAATACTTATGAGCAAAGAAATTCATATAAAACTTTAAAACAGGTAAGACAAATTGGTTTCCAAGAAACTGAAATATCTAAAATTACAGAATCAATTACAAAATTTTCAAAGAAAATTAATAATCCAAATAATATTAAACATGATTTACACAAATCATATGCAATATCTCAAGAAGGTAGACAGGGCCCAGTTTTAATTGACATACCAATGAATTTTCAAACATTAAAAATCAATTCATTGAAATTAAAAAATCAAAATAGTGACAAAAAAGTGCAGAGTATTAATAAAAATTATAATGCTAAAATTATAAAAATAATTAATAAATTTAACTCCTCACTAAGACCTGCTTTAATTATAGGAGGAGGGGTCAGAAATTCCAAATCTGTAAAAGAAACAAATAATTTAATTAATTTATTAAAAATTCCTACCGTAACTACTTGGACAGGATTAGATTGCGTAGACTCAAAAAATAAATATTTAATAGGACCTATTGGGGTTTATGGCTTAAGATCAGCAAATTTTACTATTCAAAACGCTGACTTTATAATTTCTATTGGAGCTAGATTAGATACGCGTGTTACTGGAGGGATGCCAAATACTTTTGCTCAAAAAGCTTATAAAGTAGTTATTGATATCGATGAAGCTGAATTATTAAAAAAAAGAGGACTTGTAATTAATATTCCAATTAATTCTAATGCAAAAAATTTTACTAAAAAATTATTAATAAATAAAAATAAATTCATCACAAATAATGTTAATAAAAAAAATTGGTTAGAAAAGTGTAAAAAATGGAAAATATCGTACCCTATAGTTTCACAAGATTACTATAAATTAAAAAAATATGTTAATCCTTACGTTTTTTTTAATGAGTTATCAAAAAAATTAAGTAAAAAAGATATAATTGTTTCAGATACTGGAGCTCATTTAACTTGGTTTATGCAAACTTTTCAAGTAAAGTTGGGTCAAAGAGTTTTATCAGCGTTTGGTAACTCTCCTATGGGTTATGCCTTTCCAGCTTCTATTGGTGCGTCATTAGCATCTAAATCGAAAAATATTTACAGCATTAATGGCGAGGGAAGTTTTCAAATTAATATTCAAGAATTACAAACTTTAAAATATTTAAATTTGCCTATAACTGTGTTTGTATTAAATAATAAAGGTTATGGAATTATCAAGCAGTTTCAAACTTTATACCTTAATAGCCGCTTTGAAGGTACCACAAAAGGATATAGTTCGCCAAATTTTGAAAAAATAACTAAGGCTTACGGTATAAAATATTTTCAGATTAAAAATCATGATGATATTGAGAATAAATTGGATAATGTAATTAAATTTAATAAACCATGCTTGTGTGAAATAATGATTAAACCAGATCAAAAAATTATTCCTAAATTAGCATTTGGTAATTCAATTGATGATTTATCTCCATTACTCAATAGAGAAGAGCATAAATTAAATATGTCAAATTAAAATGACATGGAAAAATACATTATATCGTTTATAAAATTGAAATAATTTGCGCATTTTATGGAAAAAATAATTATATTCGGAAATACTGGTTTTGTAGGGAGCTGGGTAACTGAATTCTTTTTAAACTCAAAAGTTAAATATAAATTATACGGATATAGTTTAAAACCAAATACTAATCCTTCTATATTTAAAATACTTCAGCTTTCTAAGAGAATTCACAAACAAGAATATGCAAATATTTTAAATAAGAAAAAACTAAATGAATTCATTTTAAAAATCAAACCAGACAAAATTATATATTTAATTTCACAGCCACTAGTAAAAGAATCTTTAATTGCGCCTGAAAAGACTTTTCTAACAAATAATTTGGGTTTAATAAATTTATTAGAGGTTATAAGAATTAATAAATTAAATAATCTATCCAAATTAATAATATTTACTTCTGATAAAGTATACAAAAATGATAATTTAAATGTATCGTTAAAAGAAAATGATTCATTAGGAGGGGAGGATCCATATAGCGCCTCTAAAGCTTGCCAAGAAATTATCTCCTATTCATATTTTAATAGTTATTTCAAAAATAAAATTGAATTTATCACCCTTAGAGCTGGCAATATCATTGGAGGAGGGGATTGGAGTAAAGATAGAATAGTTCCTGACATTATTAGAACAATCTTCAATAAAAAAAAATTAATGATTAGAAATCCCTTTCATGTAAGACCATGGCAACATGTTTTAGATGTTTGTAGAGGAATTAATATTATTATTAATAAAAAATTTAATAATAAAAAAATGTATAGTTATAATCTTGGAATATTTAATAACAAAAATTATCCTGTTAAAGATATACTGAACTCTTTTGAAAATTATTTTGGAAAAATTAATAAAACTTATTTAAAAAAATCTTTTTTGGAAAAAAATTATTTATCTATTAATTCAAAAAAAATATTTTTTGATTTAAAATTTAAAAATATAATTAATTTTAAAATGTCTAATAAACTAACCTGTGAATGGTATGATAGTTATTTTAAAAAATTTGACATGAACAAAATTACCAAAAATCAAATTAAAAAATATAAATAATCATTATGATAAATTATGGAAGACAAAGTTTAAATTCTAGGGATATTAATGAAGTTTTAAAAGTACTAAAAAGTGAATTAATTACTCAAGGTAAAAAAATTAATGAGTTTGAAAAAGATTTAAATAAAAAATTTGGATCTAAATATTGTAATGTAGTAGCAAGCGGAACTTCAGCTCTTCATTTAGCTGGATTATCGCTAGGCTGGAATAAAAATGATATTATTTTAACAAGTCCATTAAGTTTTATAGCTTCTGCTAATTGTATTTTATACTCTAATGCTAGACCTGATTTTGCTGATATTGATAAAGAAACTTTTACGATTGATCCTAATTGCGTAGAAGATAAAATTAAGTTTTATAAAAAAAAAGGAAAAAAAATTAGATCAATTGTAGGAATTGATTATGCAGGACATCCATGTGATTGGCTATCATTAAGATATTTAGCTAATAAGCATAATATATCTTTAATAAATGATAATTGTCATGCTTTAGGATCTGCATACAACAGAAATTTTAAATATGCTGTTAAATACGCTGATATAGTAACTCAGAGTTATCATCCTGTTAAGGCTATTACTACAGGAGAAGGCGGCTCTATTTTAACAAATGATAAAAATTTATATTTAAAAATAAAATCTTATAGAAGCCATGGAATAGAAAAAAATAATTCTATGATGAAAAAGAATGGCTTATGGTATTATGAAATGCAACGACTAGGCTTTAACTATAGAATAACCGATTTTCAATGCGCTTTAGGTATAAGCCAATTGAAGCAACTTGATAAATTTATAAGAAAAAGAAACAAAATTGCTAATAAATATAATCAAGTGTTTCAATTTAATTCAAAACTCACCATTCCTGGTGTTAAAAAAGATGTAGTGCATTCTTACCATTTGTATCCTTTGCAGATTAATTTTCATAAAATTAGATTAAATAAAAAAGATTTATTTATTAAAATGAAAAAAAAAGGAATCAATCTTATGGTTCATTACATACCTATTCACTTACAGCCTTATTACAAAAAAAAATTTCATTATAAATTCGGAGATTATCCAATTTCAGAAAATTTTTATAGGAAAGAATGTTCTTTGCCAATTTTTGCTAATTTAAAAGATTCTCATCAAAATTTAGTTATTAAAAAGCTTTTAGAATATATTAAATAAATGAGATATATAATTATAATAATCAAATTTTTCAGATATGAATAATCGTGGTATATAGAATATATGGATAAATCTATTTTCAATAATAAGTCTATTTTAATTACTGGCGGCACAGGTTCTTTTGGTTATAATTTTGCAAAAGAAGTTTTGTTAAATCATAAACCAAAAAAAATAGTAATTTATAGTAGAGATGAATATAAACAATACAAAATTCAAAACGCAAATATTTTTAAAAAATTTACTCAAACAAAAAATAATTCCAATATTTTAAGATTTTTTATTGGAGATATTAGGGATAAGGATAGATTAAAATTTGCTGTAAAAGATAATATAGATTATGTTATTCATGCCTCAGCTTTAAAACAAGTTCCAACATGCGAGTACAATCCTTTTGAAGCAGTTAAAACAAATATATTAGGAGCTCAAAATCTCATTGAAGCTTGTCTAGAAAGTAATGTAAAAAAAGTAATAGCATTGAGTACTGACAAGGCAGCATCGCCAATAAATCTTTACGGTGCAACTAAGCTTACATCTGATAAATTATTTATAGCAGCAAATTATTATAAAGGAAAAAAAGATATTAAATTTTCAGTAGTTAGATATGGAAATGTGATGGGTAGTCGTGGTTCAGTTATTCCTTTATTTTTGTCTCTCAAAGGTAATAAAGAAATACCTATTACTGATAAAAGAATGACTCGTTTCAATATTACACTTTCTGAAAGTGTTAAATTTGTAATATACTGCTTGAAGAACATGTGGGGAGGAGAATTATTTGTTCCCAAGTTACCTTCATATCATATTATGGATTTGTTAAATTCAATATCACCTAACTCTAAAGTAAAAATTATTGGAATCAGATCTGGCGAAAAAATACATGAGGAAATGATAAGTAGTGCTGACTCCATCAATACTATAGATTTTAAGGATTATTATGTGATTTTGCCTTCAGAAAATTTGGTTCAATGGAATATAAAAAAGTTTATTAATTCAAGCAGTAAGATCAAAGGCAAATATTGTGAAGAGGGTTTTTGTTATAACAGCAAAGATAATTCAAGCTTCTTATCTGTAAATCAAATCAAAAAATTAATATCTTTAAATCACAAATCTTTTTTTGATTATAATAAATAATGAATTTAGCTATTATTCCTGCCAGAAAAGGAAGTAAGAGAATACCAAAGAAAAATATTAAGCATTTTTTTGGTAAGCCAGTAATTTATTATTCAATAAAACAAGCTAAATTAGCTAAAGTATTTGATAAAATAATAGTATCAACTGACTGCAAAAAGATTGCAAATATTTCAGAAAAATATGGAGCTGAGATTCCTTTTATACGTCCAAAAAAAATATCTGGTGATTATACTAGCACATCTGAAGTCATCAAACATGCAATAAATTATTATCGAAAAAAAAATATTTATTTTAAATTTGTATGCTGTATTTATCCAGTAGCTCCTTTTTTATTGAAAAAAGATATTTTGAAAGGACTAAATAAAATTAAAAAAGGGAATTGGTCGTATGTGTTTTCTGCTACGAAAAATAATCATCCCTACTACAGAAGCTTTATAAAAAATAAGTCAGATGCTGTTAAAATGATTTTTCCCAATTATTACAATAAACGAACTCAAGATTTGAAAATTACTTATTATGATTCAGGTCAATTTTATTGGGGTAGTTCCCAAACATGGTTAAATAAGAAAAAAGTTTTTGATAATAAATCTACGATAATTGAAATACCTAGAGATAGATCAATTGATGTAGACACATTAGAAGATTGGAAATTTGCAGAACAAATGATGTTTATAAAAAAATGATATTAAAATACAAATGTTTAAGAACAAATATATTTTTTAATAATAATTTTTCTTTAGAAGTGATACAAAAAAAAGAAATTGAAGAAATTAGAATTTGGCGAAATCTGAATATTGATGTTTTGAGACAAAAAAAAATAATTAATAAAAAACAACAATATAATTATTTCAAGAATAATATTTGGTCAGATTTAGATAAAAAAAAACCTAAAAATATTTTATTTTCTTTTAAAAAAAATAGCAAATTAATTGGTTATGGGGGTTTTGTACATATTTCCTGGGAAAACAATAGATCTGAAATTTCTTTTTTGTTAAGTAACTCTAAAAATATAAACAAAGATTATATTAAAAAATTTAATTATTTTTTAAAAATCATAGAAGACATTGCGTTTGATCATTTAAATTTTAACAAGATATATACAGAAACATTTATTGAGAGAAAGAAACATATAAAAATTTTAGAAAAGTTTGGATTTAAAAAAGAAGGTTTGTTAAAGAAGCAATATTTTTTTAAAAATCGGTTCATAGATACAGTACTTCATGGTTACATTAAATGATTATTAAAAATAAAAGAGTATTTATTAGTGGAGGTGCGGGAGTTATTGGAATCGAGCTAGTAAGTTTATTATCTAAGCTTGGAGCTATTATTTTGGTAGGAGATATTAAGGATAAGCCAGATTTGTTTTCTGAGAAAATTATATACAGAAAAGGAGATTTAAATTTTTTGAAAGAGGAAGAAATAAATGATTTTAAACCTGATATTTTTATTCATTTAGCAGCTACCTTTGAAAGAACTAAGGAAAGTTTAGAATTTTATGAGGAAAATTATTGGCATAATTTGAATCTTAGTAATAGATTAGCTAAGCTTTTTATAAGACAAAAAAATATTAAAAAAATAATATTTGCTTCAAGTTATTTAGTTTATGACTCAGAATTATATTTATCAAATTTACCTTCTGAAAAACCTTTTGAATTAAGTGAAAAAAACCACTTAAATCCTAGAAATTTAATCGGTTTAGCAAAATTTTATCATGAAAAAGAGCTAAATTTTCTTAAAAAATTTTACTTAAATAATCCAAAAATTGTTTCCATTAGAATTTATCGCGGATATGGCAAGAACTCGAGGGACGTAATTTCTAGATGGATAAGGGAAATTTTAAGAAAGAAAACAATATTTGTTTATAAATCTGAAAATATATTTGATTTTATTTATTCAAAGGACTCCGCTAAAGGAATAATAGAAATTATTAAAACTAATTTTGAAGGTTCAATCAATTTAGGAACAGGAAAGGGAACAAGTATAAAACAAATAATATCATATTTAAATTCAAAATTTAAAGATATGCAATATAAACAAATTAAATCTGAAATCAAATTTGAGTCTTCAGCTGCAAATATCAATATTTTAAAAAAAATTACAAAATGGAGACCTAAATATAATTATAAAAAAGCTATAGATGAAATAATTTCTTTTGAGAAAAAGAATCTTAGAAGAAAAAATGATAGTAATATAGTAAAATTTAAAATTCTTGTTACGAGTTCTTCTTCAAAATTTAGTTTAATATCAGATTTAGCCAGATCAGCAAAAAAAATTTCTGAGCATATTGAAATTATTGCCGCTGACTCAAATAATAAAGCGCTTACTAAATATGGAAATACATTATTTTGGAAAATGCCTAAAACTAATACTTCAAATTTAAAACATATATTAAGTTACTGCATTAATAATAAAGTTTCTATTATTATACCTACAAGAGATCAAGAGTTAATATTTTGGTCTAAAAATAAAAATTATTTTAAAAAAAATAATATAGATGTACTTGTTTCTGATAGAAAATACTTAGATATTTGTATAGATAAATTAAAATTTTCTGAATTTGGTTTAAAAAATAAATTAGCCATAATTAAATCATCCCTAAATATAAAAAAAAATATCCATAAGAAATATGTTGTAAAAGAAAGATATGGTTCAGGATCAAATAATGTTGGGATAAATTTAAATTACAAACAAGCGAAAAATTTTGCACAAAAAATTAAAGATCCTATTTTTCAAAAATATATTTTCGGCAAAGAAGTTAGTATTGATGTTTGGATTTCAAGAAAATTTAAAATTAAGGGAATAATATTAAGAACTAGAGATATAATAGTTGGTGGCGAATCAAAGTTAACTAAAACATTTGTTAATGATAAAATTGAAAAACAGATTCAGCAATTTTTTAGAAAATTAAAAGTAAATGGACATATTGTTGTTCAAGGAATATTGGATGATAAAAACTCTTTTAATATTATAGAGTGTAACGCAAGGTTTGGAGGCGCATCTTCATTGAGTGTTAAAAAAGGACTCGATAGTTTTTATTGGAGCATACTAGAATCAATGGGTAAAAATCCTGATGATTATACTTTTACTTTTAACAAAAAGATAATTAGTCAACTGCGATACGAAAAAGACAAATATATTTATGATACTAATATTTGATCTAGATGAAACATTGTATAATGAAAATCTCTTTGTAAAAAGTGGATTTAAAGCAGTTGCTAATTTTCTTGAAAAAAAATATAAATTTAAGCAGGTAAATACTCTTAAATTTCTCTCAAAAACTTACAATAAATATGGAAGAAAAAACATATTTGACAAGTTGTTAAGAAAAAAAAATATATATAATAAATATACATTAACAAAGATTGTTAAAGTATATCGATCTCATAAACCCAAAATTACGTTAAATAAATCAACTTATTTATTTCTTATGAATTTATCAAAAAATTTTAATTTATATTTAGTAACTGATGGAAATAAAATTGTGCAAAAAAATAAAATAAAAGCATTAAAAATTTCTAATTTTTTTAAAAAAATTTATATAACTCATCAATATGGAGTTAAATACTCTAAACCATCGTTATTTTGCTTTAACAAAATTAAAAATTTGGAAAATTGTCTATGGAGAGATTTGGTATATATAGGAGATGATCCTAATAAAGATTTTATTAATTTGAACAAAAAAGGTTGTACTACAATAAGAATAATGAAAGGTAAATTCAAATACGCGAAAGTAAACAAAAGACAAGATGGAATATATACAATCAATCAATTAAAAGATTTGTTAAGATTAAAAAAAATATTCATATGAAGATCAAAAATATTAATATAGGCATTAAATATCCACCAATTGTTATAGCTGAGTTATCTGGCAATCATAATAAGTCACTAAAAAATGCTTTGAAACTTGTAGAAGTAGCAAAAAAATGTGGAGTAAAGTTTTTAAAATTGCAAACTTATACTCCAGATACCATTACAATTAAATCTAATAAAAAAGATTTTGTAATTAAGGATAAGAAAAATATATGGAGTGGAAAAACATTATATGAGTTATACAGCCAAGCATACACTCCTTGGGAATGGCACGCACCAATATTTGATAAGGCGAAAAAACTTGGGATAATATGTTTTAGCAGTCCATTTGATCCAACCGCAGTCGATTTTTTAGAATCATTGAAAGTACCTGCGTATAAGATTGCATCTTTTGAAATTACTGATTTTCCTTTAATAAAAAAAATAGCTAAAACTAATAAACCAATAATTTTATCAACAGGAATGGCCTCACTTAAAGAAATAAAAGAGGCAGTTAATATTATTAAAAAATTTGGTAAATCAGAAGTAGCACTATTAAAATGTACGAGCTCTTATCCCGCTAATCCTAAAGATATAAATTTAAAAACTATATTAGATTTGAGAAAAAAATTTAATTGCGAAGTTGGTATTTCAGACCACACTCTTGGAGTTGGAGTTTCTATAGCTAGTATACCTTTTCATTCTACAATTATAGAAAAACATCTTACTCTGAATAGAAAAAATGGAGGAGTAGATTCCAAATTTTCTCTTGAGCCAGCTGAAATGAAGCAGTTAGTTGAGGAGTCAAATAAAGCTTGGCTTGCCCAAGGTTCAGTAAAATATGGACATAATTCCTCTGAAAAAGTTTCAATTAATCACCGTAAATCAATATATATATCTAATGATATTAAAAGAGATGAGTTATTTTCATATAAAAATATTAAAGTCATAAGACCAGGCTTTGGATTGCATTCTAAATATTATGAAAAAATAATTGGCTTGAAGGCTAAAAAAAATATAGCTAAAGGTACACCTTTAAAAAAAAATATGGTTAAAAAAGGTACTTTTATTTCTAAATAATGATATGTCTGAGTTTTTTTAATGAATGATCAAAATAAAAAATTAATTGAAATAGATCTTATCCATCTATTGAACATTTTATATAGAGGGATTTGGACAATTATCACATTTGTAATTTTAGGACTTTTAATAGGTTATATTTATGAACAAAATTATAAGCGAGATGATGTTGTCTTTAGAGCGCAAATGGAATTATGGGAATTAAGCAAAGCAGATCAAATACATATTGATCAGTTTAACAAAGCTTTAGCAAAATTAAGTAACTTAGAATATGAAAAATCTTTTACCGATGTTCTTACACCGAAAATTGAAATGAACGTTTCAGATGACATTGTTTCTGCTATGGATAAAATAGTTAAAACAAACATTCAAAAAGTATTAAAATCATCTGAACAAGATTCAAATATTTCTGATATTAAAATTAATTCGAAAGAATTGTTGCAAATTGCTTTCCAGATTTCTCAAAAAAGTAGTTTTGCTCAACGTATTTTTTTTAAATATAACGATTTTATAAAAGGTAGTTTTCCTAATGACAAAGAAAAAGTTGAATTATTTAGTTTAAAACTAATTCCAGATTTGTCAGGATACATTGGCGATAACAATGGTGTAGAAAACTATACCGTTCATGTTTTGTTTTCTGAAGAAGTGCAAGAAGAGTATATTGGTTTGTATTTCAAAATTTTTATAGATGAATTGAGTGCTGCAATGAATCAGCAAGTAATAGGTAGATTTAAAATGGCAGAGGATAACTATTATTATGAAGTAGAAAACATGAAAAGTAACCTTAAATATTCTATTACTACTATTAAAAATGAGTATAAAATTTCTCTACAAAATACAATAAAAACTCTAACATTTCAAAGAGATATTGCTTTTGATTTAGGGTATGAAAATCCAATAGTTGATGTTGAGATCAATTCTGAAAAAGATTATTACAAAAGAGGTTATTTATATTTAGATAAAGAAATAAAAGACCTAAAGATGAGGTTAGATTCAGATTTTGATACTTCAATATCTGAAATACGTTTTTATCGCAATGCTCTTAAATCATTAGATCGTAACGTAACTTTGAATAGGGCTATAGCAAGGTTAAAAGAAATAGGATTGATTGATAATAATTTTGATAAATTTGAAGTCTCTTATAAGGATGATAATTCATTAATTCCTAATTTTTTTTATACGCAAAAACAACCTGATAGTTTGTATGCCGTACCTTTTGCAGCTTTACTTGGATTAATCATAGGTATAATTGTTACTATTAATAGTTATTTATTTAGAAAAAGAATGAAAAAAGATGCTTAATTTTAATACAAAATTCTTTGAAAAAATACTAAGTTTTCTTTTGTATGCTTTGCCAATAGCTCTAATTTCATCTTCTTTTGCCAGTGATTTTTGCGTATCTGTTTCAGCTTTGATATTTATATTATTAGCTATTTATAAAAAAGAATGGTTTTATTTTAATAATAGATTATTTTTTTTTTTGTAATTTGGAATTTTTATCTAATAATTAATTCTTTGATTTCAGATAATCTCTTTCTTTCATTGGAAAGTAGCTTATTTTATTTTAGATTTGGTTTTTTTGTATTATCTATATGGTATATCGCTAACAATAATGTTAATTTTTTAAAAAATATCTACTATATTTTTCTTATAGTTATTTTATTCGTTTTAATTGATGGTTTTATTCAATTTTTTACTGGTTTTAATTTTCTAGGATATGCGTATGAAGGAGGTAGATTATCGGGTATATTTGGTGAAGAAAAAATTCTTGGAAGCTTTTTATCTAGAATATTGCCTATTTTTTTCGGATTAACAATTTATCTCTTCTCAAAAAATAAAATTAGAATTCTTATACCGTTATTAATAATTGTTTTAATAGACATACTGGTTTTTGTTACAGGAGAAAGAACTGCTTTTTTTAACTTAATATTATTTTCTTTGATAGTTATATTCTTTACTTATGAATGGAAATTAATAAGGCTATTAATGATTTCAATCTCAATTATATTGATAGCAATAGTTTCAACTATAAATTCACAAGCATATGATAGAATGGTAGTTAAAACTTTAGAACAAACTAATATTTTAGAAGGAAAACCAAATATTTTTTCTATTCAACATCAAACTATTTATAAATCAGCTTACAAAATTTTTTTAGACAATCCAATTATTGGGATTGGACCAAAAATGTTTAGGGAAGTATGTAAGGATAATAAATATCAAATTTATGTTGAGGAAGATCGTTCGATAAATGGCTGTCAAACTCATCCTCATAATTTTATGTTACAATTATTTACCGAAACAGGAATTATAGGAGCTATTCCTGTTATATCTCTTTTCTTATTTTGTATTTTTCTTTTATTTAAAAATATTTATTTCATTGTAATAAAAAAATCATTATTTTTAACGGATGCACACATTATTTTATTATCTCCAATAATTATTAACTTATGGCCATTAGTACCATCTGGTAATTTTTTTAATAATTATATGAGTATTTTAATTTATTTTCCTTTAGGTTTTTTAATTTATTTGGTTTATTCTAACAAAAATTACTTTAATAAATCAAAATAATTAGATTTTAATTCAAAATTGTAAAAAATTGTATGAAAAATATTACTAAAATAAATAAGTGGGATGTAGTAATCAAGCCTACAAAAAAATTTTTAGATTTTAGATTAAAAGAAATCATTACTTATAAAGATTTAATTTTTCTTTTTGTTAAAAGAGATTTTGTAACTTTTTATAAACAAACTATTTTAGGTCCACTGTGGTATATAATACAGCCATTAATTAATACTTTAGTTTTTACAGTAATTTTTGGAAATATTGCTAAAATATCCACTGAGGGCGTACCTCCTTTTTTATTTTATTTTGCTGGCAATGTTATTTGGGGTTATTTTGCTGTGTGCATTAATTCAACCTCTAATATATTTACAAAAAATGCAGATATTTTTGGAAAAGTTTATTTTCCTAGAATTACTGTTCCAATTTCAAATGTCATTATTGGTTTAATGCAATTTATAATTCAATTTATTTTGTTCTTAAGCTTTCTTTTATATTTTTATTTTAAAGGAGTAGAAATAAATTTTAATTATATGTTATTATTTATTCCTTTGTTGCTACTACAAGTGGCATTATTGGGCTTAGGCTTTGGCATGCTTATATCTGCTTTAACCAGTAAGTATAGGGATTTAACATTTGTGATGTCATTTGGTGTTCAATTATGGATGTATGCAACCCCTATAGTTTATCCTTTAAGTATAGTCCCTGATAAATATAAATTAATTTTTGCACTTAATCCGATGACTAGCGTTGTTGAATGCTTTAGATATATTTTTTATCAAGAAAGTGTGATTGATTTTAAGATTGTTCTTACAAGTATAATTATAACTCTTTTAGTTGGATTTTTTGGATTAGTTTTTTTTAATAGAACAGAAAAAAGTTTTTTAGATACCGTGTAAAATAATGAACAAAGTTATATCTATAGAAAATTTATATAAAGAATATAAGCTAGGAGTTATTGGAAGAGGAACTCTTTATCGAGATCTACAATCTTGGTGGGCAGTTACTAGAGGCAAAGAAGATCCAAATACTTTAATAGGACATAGCGCTTCGAGAAATAAAAAAATCAATCATCTCGCATTAAGCAATATAAATTTAAATATTCATGAAGGAGAAATACTTGGGATTATCGGAGCAAATGGAGCAGGAAAATCAACTTTATTAAAAATTTTATCCAGAGTCACTACTCCAACAAAAGGGGTTATTAAGATGAAAGGAAAATTAGCAAGTTTGCTAGAGGTAGGAACAGGGTTTCATCCAGAACTTACTGGAAGAGAAAATATCTATCTAAATGGCGCAATTAATGGAATGTCAACTAGAGAAACTAAAAATAAATTGGACGAAATTGTAGATTTTGCAGGCGTAGAAAAATATTTAGATACTCCGGTAAAAAGATATTCATCAGGAATGCATGTGAGATTAGGATTTGCAGTGGCTGCTCATTTAGATCCTGATATATTAATAGTAGATGAAGTTTTAGCAGTAGGAGATGCTGAATTTCAAAAAAAAGCTATTACTAAAATGCAAGATGTAAGCTCAGTAAAAGGAAGAACTGTTCTGTTTGTAAGTCATAATATGGAGTCTATAAGAAAACTTTGTAAAAGAACTATCATCATGTCAAATGGCGAGGTAGTAGAAGATGGCAAAACTGAAGACTCAATAAATAAATATCTAGGCAAAATCTCTCATGAATCAAGGAAATATAAACAAAATGTTTGGAACAAAATAGAAGATGCTCCAGGTGGTGATATAGTTAGACTTCATTCTATATCAGTTAAAGATGATAAAAATCAACTTAAGGAAAAATTTAATCTTGATGAGAATATAATTATAGAAACAGAATTTAATGTTCTCAAGGAAGGTTATCAAGTTTGCTGCGTTCTTGGTTTTGAATTTTTTTCTTCCAAAACTCTTTTACATAGTGGACAATTTTATGTAATTGATGATTACATTAAAAATAAATGGGGTGCGCAAGAGCCATTTAATAAAGGAAAGTATTTGTCAAAGCTAGAATTACCTAAAAATATTTTGAATGAAGGTATCTATAGTATTACTGTAGATATTTTTTTACCTCCAGCTTTACCAGATAGTTCTTTTCAAGTTAGAAAGCATAACACAATTTATTTCGAAATTTGTGATAATTTGGAAAACAAAGGAGCTAGAGGATCATATCCTGGTGATTGGCAACCAGGAAATGGTCAAAGTTATTTAATACGACCCGTAACAAAATTTGAAACAAAAAAAATAAATTAAATATAGAAATTGAGGAGTTATTTTGAATAATATTAAAATTATTGCTGAAATTGGCTGGAATCATATGGGCGATATGAGTCTTGCTAGTAAATTTATTAATAGCGCAGCTAGCAATGGTGCAAATGTATGTAAATTTCAAACTTGGTCTGAAAAAAACCTTAAAGAAGGACCATGGGATAATGATGGAAGAAGAGATATTTATAAAAAAGCTGAATTAAGTAAGGATGACCACCTACACTTAATAGATGAATGTAAAAAAAATAATGTAGATTTCTTAACATCTGTTTTTGACATTAATAGTTTAGATATGCTTTCTCAAATAGGTGTAAAAAAGATAAAAATTCCTAGTCATGAAATTAATAATTCTAATTTAATTAAAATAGCTTGTGAAAATTTTGATGAAGTAATAGTTTCAGCAGGAGCTGCAAATTGGGATGAAATTATGTCTTTAAAAAAATTTATAATGTTAGACAAGGCAATTATATTACATTGCGTTTCATCATATCCTTGTCCTTCTAATATTATAAATATGCCAAAATTATTAAAATTAAAAAAAGAGTTTAATAAGGTGGGATATAGCGGACACTTTCAAGGTATTGATGATGCTATAACAGCAATATGTTTAGGAGCAACTGTAATAGAAAAACATTTTACAATAGATAATAATCTTCCAGGTAGAGATAATCAATTTGCAATTCTACCACCAGATTTAAAAAAAATTTCAAAATTTAGAGATAATTTCCTTAATATGATGAATGATAAAGGTCTAGATCTTCAAGAAAGTGAAAGAGATATATATAATAATTATAGAGGAAGATGGAGTGACTATGAAAGCTAATAAAGAAAATAATATTTCTGTTGTTATTAGATCAAGAAACGAAGAACAATGGATTGGTCATACAATTCAATCAGTTTTAGATAATATAGCAAGTCCAGAAATCATAGTTATCGATAATAATTCATCTGATGAAACGATCGATATTGTTAATAATTTTAAACATGATAGCAAGCTAAAGAAAGACAGATTTTATACCAATGTATCTATTTCAAGTATTAATAGATATACGCCAGGAAAAGCATTAAACCTAGGTATACAAAAATCAAAGTTTGATAAAGTTTTAATAATTTCATCTCATTGTGTTTTGAAAAAGATTAATATAAGCAAACATATCAACGATCTTAAAAAATATGTGTGTATTTTTGGTAAGCAAAATCCAATATGGAGAGGAAAAAGAATTAACAAAAGATATATTTGGAGCCATTTTGCAGACAAAGAAGTTGTTAACATGTATTCAAATTATGAAAAACGCTATTTTTTACACAATGCTATAGCCTTATACTCAAAAAAATATTTGTTAAAAAATCCTTTTGATGAGAATTTAACTGGTAAAGAAGATAGGTATTGGGCGCAAGAAGTGATTAAAAATAAAAAATCTTATTTGTATGACCCTAATCTTGAAGTTGATCATCATTACACTGAAAATGGAAATACTTGGAAAGGAATTGGTTAGTGGAAAAAAAAAGGATTTTAGCAATTACTTTAGCTCGAGGAGGTTCTAAAGGTGTAAAAAATAAAAATATTAAATTACTTCAAGGAAAACCACTAATATATTATACAATTAAAGAAGCTTTAAAAGCAAAATATATTGATAGATATATTATCTCAACTGATTCAAAAAAAATAATGACTATTGCTAAAAAATTTAAAGCTGAAGCTCCTTTTTTGAGACCTAAAAAATTGTCCTCTGATAAAGCAACTTCAGTTGATGCTTTAAAACATGCTGTGAGATGGGCTGAAAAAAATGAAGGCCATAAATATGATATAATAATAGAATTAATGTGCACCAATCCATTTAAAATATCAGAAGATATTGATAGAATAATAACAAAAATAAAAAAAACTAAAGCGGACTCTGTAATTGCAGTTCATAAAATTGAAGACCATCATCCTGCAAGAATAAAAAAGATAATTAATGGTAAAATAAAAAATTTTTGCATCAAAGAAAAATTAGAAAGCAGAAGGCAGGATTTAAGACCTTTAGCATATATAAGAAGTGGATCTATATATGC
>CEUZ01169517.1_pt1 | contig 18110 bp, 18 predicted proteins | sample 361511 | NCBI WGS metagenome assembly CEUZ01 (sample SAMEA2622822, study PRJEB7988) | marine metagenome | biome: marine biome (ENVO:00000447); feature: surface water layer (ENVO:00002042); material: "saline water (ENVO:00002010), including plankton (ENVO:xxxxxxxx)" | depth 5 m
CGTAAACGTTTCAGAAAAAGATTTGGAAATATTCCAGAAATTTTAGAAATACCTAATTTAATCGAAGTACAAAAAAGTTCTTATGAAGAGTTTCTGCAAAGGTTTGTTGATCCTAATAAAAGAGAAGATATTGGTTTACAACAGGTTTTAAAAGAAATTTTTCCAATAACTGACTATTCAGGTAAGGCAACTTTAGTTTTTATCAAATACCATTTAGAGTCACCAAAATATGATGTCGATGAATGCAAGCAAAGGGGTTTTACGTATGCATCTGCATTAAAAGTTACTTTAAGAATAGAGCGTTATGAAATTGATGAAGAAAATCCTGATGTAAAAACATTTAGGGATTCAGTTGATGACGAAGTGTATTTAGGGGATATTCCTTTAATGACAGATAGGGGGACATTTGTATTCAATGGTATTGAAAGAGTCGTTGTATCACAAATGCATAGATCGCCTGGTGTATTTTTTGACCATGATAATGGAAAAGGACATCCGTCTGGAAAATTACTATATTCTGCCAGAATTATACCAATGAGAGGATCTTGGATTGATTTTGAGTTTGACGTAAAAGATATAATGTATGTCAGAATTGACAGAAAAAAAAAGATGTTAGCCAGCACTTTCTTTATGGCTTTGCAAAAAGATACAAACAACAAAGAAAAAAAAAAGAATTTAGAAAACAGGTCACCAGAGGATATTCTTAAGTATTTTTATTCAACCACAAGTCTTACCGCTATTGAAAAGGGATGGACAACGCCATTTGATGAAAATCATTTTAATAATATACGTATAACATTTGATTTAGTAGATGCAAAAAATCAATCAGTTAAAAAGAAATCAGGATTAAGGGTTTCTTTAGAAGAAGCAAAAAAACTTAAAAAAGAAGGTTTGAAAGACCTTTTTTTTAACGATGAAGCAGTAATCGGAAGATTTTTAGCTGAAGATATAATTAATGAAAATAATGGAGAAATTTATTTTGAAGCAGGGGATGAGATAACTGAAAAAGATTTAGAAAATATAAAGGATAAAAATATTAAAAATATAAAAGTTTTGAATATAGATCACGTTAATATTGGAGCCGCATTAAGGAATACAGTTCATTCAGATTTAAATCTTAATAGAGACGAGGCTTTAATAGATATATATAAAAATCTTAGACCTGGTGAACCACCTACATTAGAAGCTGCGGAAAATCTTTTTAACAATTTATTTTTCAATCATGAAAGATATGATTTGTCCAAAGTAGGTAGATATAAATTAAATTGTAGAAAAGAATTAAATATAAATGAAGAAGTAAATACCCTTACTTCAAATGATATCTTAAAAATTGCCAGACATTTATTATTGCTAAATGATACAAAAGGTAAAAAAGATGATATAGATCACCTAGGCAATAGAAGGGTCAGGTCTGTTGGTGAATTAATAGAAAATCAATATAGAATTGGTCTTGTAAGAATGGAAAGAGCTATTAAAGAAAGAATGTCATCTATTGATATTTTTACTGCAACTGCTCAAGATTTGATTAATTCAAAACCAGCAGTTTCTATTTTAAGAGAATTTTTTGGCACTTCACAGTTATCACAGTTTATGGATCAAACGAATCCATTATCTGAAATCACTCATAAAAGACGAGTTTCATCTTTAGGCCCTGGTGGTTTGACTAGAGAAAGAGCGGGTTTTGAAGTAAGAGATGTTCATCCAACTCACTATGGACGTATTTGTCCTGTTGAAACACCCGAAGGTCCTAATATTGGATTAATTAATTCTTTAGCCACTTATTCAAGGGTTAATAAATATGGACTTATTGAAAGTCCTTATCGAAAAGTTGTTAATGAAAAAGTTACTGATGAAATAGTTTTTTTAGCAGCTGACGATGAACAAACTTATACAATAGCTCAAGCAAATACAAAAATTGATAATAATGGAAAAATCGTAGACCAATTAGTAAGTTCAAGACAAGGTGGTGAATTTCTAATTTCAAGTCCAGCCAATGTTGATTTTATGGATGTATCACCAAAACAATTAGTTTCTGTTGCAAGTGCCTTAATACCTTTTTTAGAAAATGATGATGCTAATAGAGCGTTGATGGGCTCCAATATGATGAGACAAGCAGTACCTTTATTGAGACCAGACGCCCCATTTATTGGAACTGGAATGGAAGAGTCGGTTGGAAAAGATTCAGGTGTTACTATTGTGGCAAAAAGGGGTGGTAAAATTGATAGTGTTGATTCAGGAAGAATTGTTGTTAGCGCAACTAACCCTGCTCAGAATCAATCAGGCGTTGACATTTATAATCTTAAAAAATTTCAAAGATCAAACCAAAGCACATGTATTAATCAAGTGCCTTTAGTAAAAAAAGGAGATATTATAAAAGCTGGAGAAATCATAGCCGATGGACCTGCAACTTCTAAAGGTGAACTTGCACTAGGAAAAAATATTTTAGTCGCATTTATGCCTTGGCAAGGATACAACTTTGAAGATGCAATAATAATGTCAGAAAAAGTTGTGAAGGAAGATGTTTTTACCTCCGTTCATATCGAAGAATATGAGGTAATGTCTAGAGATACAAAATTAGGACAAGAAGAAATTACAAGAGATATACCTAATGTAGGGGATGAAGCATTAAAAAATCTTGATGAAGCGGGAATTATATATATCGGAGCTGAGGTAAAAGCTGGAGATATTTTAGTTGGTAAAATAACACCTAAAGCTCATTCAACAGTTTCGCCTGAAGAAAAATTATTAAGATCAATTTTTGGCGAAAAATCAACAGATGTAAGTGATACCTCTTTAAGAGTTCCACCTGGAGACGCCGGAACAGTCGTGGAAGTAAGAGTTTTTAATAGAAGGGGAATAGAAAAAGATGAAAGATCTCTAGCTATCGAAAGATCTGAAATTGAAAATCTTGCAAAAGACAGAGATGATGAAAGAGCAATCTTAGAGGACTCTTTTTCTCAAATATTAAAAAAGAATATTGCAGATAATGTTGCTTCTAAACCAATTAAAAATATTAAAAAAAATCAAAAAATTACAATAAATGATCTTGAAGATTTCTCAATTAAAGACCTTAGAAAAGTGTCATTAAAAGACGATAAAAAACAACAAACTGTTCAGAATTTAATAAAAAATTTTGATGATGAATTAAAAAATTTAGAAAATAGATTTCAAATTAAAGTTGAAAAATTACAAATGGGGGATGAATTACCTCCTGGTGTAATGAAGATGGTCAAAGTTTTTGTTGCAACAAAAAGAAAACTACAAGCAGGTGACAAAATGGCTGGTCGACATGGAAATAAAGGCTGTATATCTAAAATTGTTCCAATAGAAGATATGCCGCATTTAGAAGACGGAACACCTGTTGATATATTATTAAATCCTTTAGGAGTACCTTCACGTATGAATGTTGGTCAAATTCTTGAAACACATTTAGGTTGGGCTTGCGCTGGTCTCGGAAATAAAATTTGCAAATTAATTGATGAATATAAAAAAAATAATCAAAAAAAAGAACTTGAGGATACTTTAAATATTTTATACGACAAAAATATTGTTGAAAAAATTATTAGTAGCGATAAAGAATTAACAGATTATAAATCTGAAGTTGCCAAGGGTATTTCTATTGCAACTCCTGTTTTTGATGGTGCAAGAGAAAGTGATATTAATAATTTTTTTGAATTAACTAATCTTGATAGTTCTGGCCAAGTTACCCTTATTGATGGTAGAACTGGAGAATTTTTTGATAGAAAAATTACAGTTGGATATATTTATATGCTTAAATTGCATCATCTTGCTGATGAAAAATTACATGCTAGATCAATAGGGCCTTATAGCCTTGTTACACAACAACCACTAGGCGGTAAAGCACAATTCGGTGGACAAAGAGTTGGTGAAATGGAAGTGTGGGCACTTGAAGCTTATGGAGCCTCTTATACATTACAAGAAATGCTTACAGTTAAATCAGACGATGTTGCTGGAAGAACAAAAGTTTATGAAGCTATAGTAAGAGGTCAGAGTGACTTCCAATCAGGTATACCTGAATCCTTTAACGTTTTAGTTAAAGAATTAAGATCATTAGCTTTAGATGTACAATTAAAAAATGCTGAGGTATAAAATATGACATTATCAAAAAAAGTTTTTCAACCAGCGAAAAGATCTTCTTCTGAAATAGAAGATTTTGATAGTATAAATATATCTATTTCTAGCCCTGATAAAATTCGATCATGGTCTTTTGGAGAAATTAGAAAACCTGAAACTATAAATTACAGAACTTTCAAACCAGAAAAAGACGGCTTGTTTTGTGGTAGAGTTTTTGGCCCTACAAAAGATTATGAGTGTATATGTGGAAAATATAGAGGCATGAAATACAAAGGAATAATCTGTGAAAAATGTGGCACAGAAGTAACTTTGTCAAAAGTTAGAAGAGAAAGAATGGCTCATATAGAATTAGCCTCACCAGTTGCGCATATATGGTTTTTCAAGTCTTTGCCTAGCAGAATTGGAACATTACTTGATATTTCTTTAAAATCTTTAGAAAAGATTTTATATTTTGAGGAATATATTGTGATTGAACCAGGATTAACTGATCTAAAACAATATGAACTTTTAACCGAAGAAAGATATCAAGAATTATTAGAAAAATACGGTGATGGAAAATTTGAAGTAGGAATTGGTGCAGAAATAATAAAAAAACTACTTAATGAATTAAAAATTGAAAAAGAAATTAAGGCTGTACAAGTAAATATTGAAACAACAAAATCAGACATCACAAAATTAAAGCTTTTAAAACGATTACAGTTATTAAATGCTTTTTCAAAATCTAAAGTTAAAGCCGAATGGATGATATTAGAGGTATTGCCTGTTATACCACCAGATCTTAGACCTCTTGTTCCATTAGATGGTGGTAGATTCGCAACTTCAGATTTAAATGATTTATATAGAAGAGTTTTAAACAGAAATAACAGATTAAGAAGATTGCTAGAATTAAACGCGCCGGACATTATTATTAAAAATGAAAAAAGAATGCTCCAAGAAGCTGTAGACGCATTATTCGATAATGGTAGAAGAGGAAGAGCTATACTTGGTTCAAATAAAAGACCGTTAAAATCTTTATCCGAAATGTTGAAAGGAAAGCAAGGAAGATTCAGACAAAATTTATTAGGTAAAAGAGTAGACTATTCTGGAAGATCGGTAATTGTTCCTGGTCCACATTTGTTACTTCATCAATGTGGAATTCCTAAAAAAATGGCTTTAGAATTATTCAAACCTTTTATTTATTCAAAATTAGAACAATACGGTCTTTCAAATACAATAAAAACAGCAAAGAAATTAGTAGAAAAAGAACGAGCAGAAGTATGGGATGTATTAGAAGAAGTTATTAAAGAGCATCCAGTGTTATTAAATCGCGCTCCAACTCTTCACAGATTGGGTGTTCAAGCTTTTGAACCAATGTTAATAGAAGGAAAAGCAATACAATTGCACCCATTAGTATGTACAGCATTTAATGCTGACTTTGATGGTGACCAAATGGCTGTTCATGTACCTTTATCTTTAGAAGCACAGTTAGAGGCACGTGTTTTAATTATGTCAACAAATAACATTCTAAGTCCATCTAGTGGTAAACCAATTATTGTTCCAACTCAAGATATGGTATTGGGTATTTATTACCTTAGCTTAATGTTTGATGAAGATAAAGGGAATGGCATGGCCTTTATTGATGTTGCTGAAATAGAGCATGCTCTTGCTGCAAAAAAAGTAACATTACATTCTAAAATTAAATGTAGATATACTTTTCTAAACGATGAAAATAAGGAAGAAACAACTGTAGTTGAAACAACTCCTGGAAGGATGTTAATTTGTGAAATTTTGCCAAAACATCCAAAAATCAAATTAGATTTAATTAATAAAATTCTTACAAAGAAACAAGTTAGTAATGTAATAGATGCTATTTACAGACATTGTGGTCAAACAGAAACTGTAAAATTTTGCGATAAAATAATGGTTTTAGGTTTTGAACATGCTTGTAGGGCAGGCATCTCATTTGGTAAAGATGATCTAATTATTCCAAAAGAAAAAGAAAGTTTAGTAGACGTAGCAAAGAAAGATATCAAGAATTATGATCAACAATATTTAAATGGGATTATTACAAAAAAAGAAAAATATAATAAAACAATTGATACTTGGTCGCAGTGCACAGATTCAGTTGCTTCAGCTATGACCGATGAAATAGAAAAAACAAGAAATTCAAATAAAATTAATTCTGTATTTATGATGTCAGATTCTGGAGCTAGAGGATCTGCTGCACAATTAAAACAACTTGCTGGTATGAGAGGTTTAATGGCCAAACCTTCAGGTGAAATTATAGAAACTCCTATAACTTCAAATTTTAAAGAAGGTTTGACAGTTCTTGAATATTTTAATTCTACTCACGGAGCAAGAAAAGGGCTTGCTGACACAGCTTTGAAAACTGCAAACTCAGGATATTTAACAAGAAGATTGGTTGACTCTTCCCAAGATGTTGTGGTTAGAGAACAAGATTGTGAAACTAAAAATTTTATTGAAGTTTCAGCTGTTATAAGAAATGGTTCAGTAATTGCCTCATTAGGAGAAAGAATTCTTGGAAGAACATTATCTGAAGATTTACATAAACTTGATAAAAAAACAAAAAAAAAGATTTTATCTAAAGGAGATTTGCTTGATGAAAAATCACTTAAGCTTATTCATGATGCAAATATAGAAACTGTAAAAGTAAGAACGCCATTATTTTGCGAAACCATAGATGGTATTTGCCAAAAATGTTATGGACGAGATTTGGCAAGAGGTATTATTGTTAATATGGGAGAAGCTGTGGGAATTCAAGCAGCTCAATCAATTGGTGAGCCAGGTACTCAATTAACAATGAGAACATTCCATATAGGTGGTGCAGCTACTCAAGCAACGGTTCAGTCAAGTGTAATTTCAAATTATAATGCAAAAATTAAGATACAAAATAATTCAACTGTAAAAAATAGCGAAGGTCAGCTAATTGTAATGAGTAGAAATTGCAAAGTTCTTTTTATAGATGTTAATACCGGTAAAGAAAAATCATCTAATCATATTCCTTATGGTGCAAAATTATTTATTGAGGACGGAAAAAAAGTTAAACCTGAAGATGTAGTTGCTTCATGGGATCCTTATACAATACCTATAATTTCAGAAAGCGATGGGATAATTGAATATGAAGATGTTATAGATGGTTTCTCATCTAGAGAAACTATTGATGCTTCAACAGGTATATCTCATAGATCAATAATAGATTGGAAACTAAATCCTAAGAGTAAGGATTTAAAGCCGCAAATAAAATTAGTTGATGAAAAAGGAAATACAATTAAAAATAAAAAAAGCAAGGAAGCTAAATATTATTTGCCTATTGAGGCAGTTTTAAGTGTTTCTAAAGGAACAAAAATATCAGCTGGAACTGTTATTGCACGAATTCCTAGAGAAACATCTAAATCAAGAGATATTACAGGTGGATTACCTAGAGTAGCAGATTTATTTGAAGCAAGAAAACCTAAAGATCATGGAATTTTATGTGGAAATGATGGAATAGTTAAATGGGGAAAAGACTATAAAGCAAAAAGAGCAATTGTAGTTGTTTCTCCAGACAAGACAGAAAAAATATATTTTGTTCCAAAAGGTAGACATGTAAATGTTAATGAAGGAGATTCGATTAATAAAGGGGATTTAATTGTAGATGGTCAACCAACTCCACATGATATTTTAGAGGTTTTAGGAAATGTAGCATTTGCAAATTTTATGATAAACGAAATACAAGACGTTTATAGATTGCAAGGAGTTCAACTAAACGATAAACATATTGAGGTGATTTTAAGACAAATGTTAAAGAAGGTAAGTATTGTAGATTCCGGTGACTCAGGATTTATTCCTGGAGAAACAGTTTTTAAAGATGTTTTTGATGAAACTAACAAAAAACTTGAAAATGATAAAAAAAAAGTTGCTGTTGGAAAAGTTTTATTACAAGGAATTACCAAAGCTGCTCTTCAAACTAAATCTTTTATTTCAGCTGCTTCTTTTCAAGAAACTACAAGAGTTCTAACAGATGCTTCGGTTAACAACAAAACAGATAGATTAAGAGGTTTAAAGGAAAATGTTATTGTTGGTAGACTAATTCCAGCAGGAACAGGAAATAAAGTTAAACATTATAAAAAGACTGCAATAGAGAAAGATAAAGAAATATTAGCTTTAGTAGAAAAAAACTCTTTAAAAAAGTCAAAAAGTCGTGAAAAAAAGTCTAGTTAAAATTAATTAAATATCTTGTCTTTTTTAGTTGATTACATAAGTTAAGTTTATATTATCTGCACACAGGATTTATTAATTATTTATTTATAAATGTATATGTAAAATGCCGACTATTAGCCAATTAGTAAGAAAAGGAAGAAAAAAGACCTTTTCACGTAATAAAGTTCCTGCTTTGAAAAGTTCTCCACAAAAGAAGGGAGTATGTACAAGAGTATACACAACTACTCCTAAAAAGCCTAATTCAGCATTAAGAAAAGTAGCAAGAGTTAAGTTAACTAATGGTTTTGAAGTGACAAGCTACATACCAGGCGAAGGACATAATTTACAAGAGCATTCTGTGGTTATGATAAGAGGTGGAAGAGTTAAGGATTTACCAGGTGTTAGATACCATATCTTAAGAGGGAATGCAGACACCGAAGGCGTGGGAGACAGGAAACAAAGAAGATCTTTGTATGGAACAAAAAAACCTAAGTAAAAAATTTATATATCATGTCACGAAGAAAAAAAATAAACAAACGAGAAATAGAACCAGATCCGAGATACAAAGATAAAACAATATCAAAATTTGTAAATGTAGTAATGTTAGATGGAAAAAAAACTACTGCTGAAAAGATTTTATATTCAATTCTTGAAAAAATATCAAAAGAAAAAAAGGTAGATGCAATAAAATTTTTTCATGATGTTTTAAGTAACGTTAAACCAAGAGTAGAAGTCAGATCAAGACGTGTTGGTGGAGCAACTTATCAAGTTCCTATGGAAGTTAAAGTTGATAGATCCCAGGCTTTGGCTATTAGATGGATTATAGACGCTGCAAGAAAAAGAGGTGGAAAAAATATGAAAATGAAATTATATCAAGAATTTTTAGATGCACATGATAATAAAGGTGGGGCAGTAAAGAAAAGGGAGGATACTCATAAAATGGCAGATGCAAATAAAGCTTTTGCTCATTTTAGATGGTAAATATTATGGCTAGGACAACAGAAATCAGTAAATATAGAAATATTGGAATATGTGCGCATATTGATGCTGGTAAAACAACGACAACAGAAAGAGTTTTATATTACACAGGTAAATCACATAAAATTGGCGAAGTGCATGATGGGAATGCAACAATGGATTGGATGGAGCAAGAACAAGAAAGAGGTATTACAATCACTTCAGCTGCAACTACTTGTTATTGGAGAGATCATAGAATTAATATTATCGATACACCGGGACATGTGGATTTTACTATTGAAGTCGAAAGATCCCTTAAGGTTCTAGACGGAGCAGTATGTTGTTTCGATGGAGTTGCTGGTGTAGAACCTCAATCAGAAACAGTTTGGAGACAAGCTGACAGATATAAAGTACCAAGACTTTGTTTTATAAATAAAATGGATCGCATGGGTGCAGATTTTGATAAGTGTATTGAAATGTTTAAAGATAGACTAAATGTAAAACCTGCAATTACTCAATTACCAATAGGTTCTGAGGAAAACTTTAAAGGTGTTATAGATTTAGTAAAAAATAAAGCTATTACTTGGAAGGAAGAAAAACTCGGGGCTGAATTTGAAATAGTAGATATACCTGAGGAATACAAAGATAATTCTGAGAAAGCACGTAACGAATTAATTGAACTTGTTGTTGAACAAGATAATGAAATTATGGAAAAATACCTCAATGGAGATATACCTACAGAAGAAGAGATAAAAAAATGTATAAGAAAAGGAACTGTTGCATTTAGTTTTGTTCCAGTTTTATGTGGAAGTGCTTTCAAAAATAAAGGCGTCCAACCTTTATTAGATGCCGTCGTAGATTATTTACCAGCGCCAAACGAAGTTACACCGGCAAAAGGAGTTAATCCAAAAGATGAAGAAGAAGAAATTTCTAGACAATCAAATGATGAAGAGCCATTTGCAGCTATTGCATTCAAAATTGCTACGGATGAATTTGTGGGTACTTTAACATTTTGCCGAATATATTCAGGAAAAATTAATCAAGGTGATAATATTTTATTATCAGTTAAAGGTAAATCACAGAGATTAGGAAGAATGTTACTAATGCACAGCAATAATAGAGAAGATATAAGCGAGGCATATGCCGGCGATATAGTTGCTATTACAGGTTTGAAAGGGGCTACTACTGGAGAAACTATATGTGATCCAAATAATCCAATTATTCTTGAAAAAATGGATTTTCCTGACCCTGTTATTGAAGTTGCAGTTGAACCAAAAACAAAAGGTGATCAAGATAAAATGGGTGAGGCCTTAGTTAAATTAGCAGCTGAAGATCCTTCATTTAGAGTTTCGCAAGATGAAGAAAGCGGACAAACTATTATTAAAGGCATGGGAGAATTACACTTAGATATTATTGTTGATAGAATGAAAAGAGAATTTAAAGTTGAAGCAAACGTTGGAGCTCCTCAAGTTGCTTACAGAGAAACTATAAATCAAACAGCTGAAATTGATCATACATTAAAAAAACAATCAGGTGGAGCAGGGCAATATGCAAGAGTAAAAATTATGTTTGAAAAGCAAGAATCTGGCGCTGGATTTATTTTTGAGGATACTATTAAAGGTGGTGCTATTCCAAAAGAATATATCCCAGGAGTTGAAAAAGGTTTAACATTGGCAAATGAAACTGGAATTTTAGCTGGATATCCCGTAATAGATTATAAAGCAACTTTAGTTGATGGAGATTTTCATGATGTAGATTCTAATGTTATGACTTTTGAACTTGCTGCAAAAGGCGCGTTTCGCGAAGGTATGGCAAAAGCTAACCCAGTTTTATTAGAACCTGTTATGGACGTTGAAGTTGTAACACCAGAAGAATATATGGGAGATATTATTGGTGACTTAAATTCAAGAAGAGGTCAAGTTGGAGCAATGGAAAATAGAGGTAATGCAAGAGTTTTTAAAGCAAAAGTTCCCTTGGCAAATATGTTTGGGTATGTAAATAATTTAAGATCAATGAGCCAAGGAAGAGCTCAATTTACAATGCAGTTTGATCATTATGCTCAAGTTCCTCAAAATGTAGCTGATGAAATTAAATCTGGTAAAACAAGTGGAGCAGAAGGGAATAAAGATGGTTAAACAGAATATACGAATTAGGTTAAAAGCTTACGATCATAAATTATTAGACCAATCTACTGTAGAAATTGTTAATACTGCAGAAAAAACTGGTGCAAAAATACTGGGCCCAATCCCACTACCGACTAAAAAAAATAAATTTACAGTTTTACGTTCTCCTCATGTTGATAAAAAATCAAGAGAACAGTTTGAGATGAGAACACATAAGAGATTAATTGATATTGTTAACCCAACACCACAAACAGTTGATGCTTTAATGAATCTAGATATAGCATCTGGTGTAGATGTTGAGATAAAAACATAAGGAAAAAATAAATGAGAAGTGGAATTATTGCAAAAAAATTAGGTATGACAAGGTTCTTCAGGGAAGATGGTACTGATGTGCCAGTAACACTGCTTGGAATTGAAAAAAATTATATTACAAAAGTTGTCGATAACAATTTAAAAGATTTAAAAAATATTCAAATAGCTTCTGGAAATATTAAAGTAAAAAAAGTAAAAAAACCTATGAGAAATTATTTCTCAAAAATTAAAATAGAACCAAAAAAAAAACTAATTGAATTTAAAGTTTCTAATGATCAAAATTTAAATATTGGAGATACATTTGACGTTAGTTTCTTCAAAGTAGGGCAATATGTTGATGTGATTGGAAAATCTATTGGAAAAGGTTTTGCCGGTGTTATTAAAAGACATAATTTTGGTGGTTTAAGAGCAACACATGGTGTCTCTGTATCTCATAGAAGTCATGGTTCAACGGGTCAGTGTCAAGATCCTGGTAGAACTTTTAGAGGAAAAAAAATGGCCGGACATATGGGGCATAATAAAGTAACAATTCATAATTTAGAAGTTGTCGAAATTAACACTGATGATGGTTTAATACTTATAAAAGGTGCGGTTCCTGGTGCTAAAGGAACAATATTAATAATTAGAGATGCTGTCAAACCAAAATCTTCTACAGTTAAGATTAAAAAAGAAGAAATTGTAGAAGCTTCATCAAAAAAAGAAAAGAATGTAGATTCAAAAGACGAAAATAAAGATAAATCTAATGAAAAAAAAGGAGCAGAAGATAAAAAATGAGTATTAAACACGATGTGATAAATTTGGATTCTAAAAAAGTTGGGACTATAGAATTAAAAAAAGAAATTTTTTCCCTACCTATTAGGAAAGATATTTTAAAAAATGTTGTAGATTGGCAGTTATCAAATCGAAGAAAAGGTCAACATAAAGTTAAACAACGTTCAGAAGTTACTGGTACTACAGCTAAAGCATTCAAGCAAAAAGGTACTGGCCGTGCACGTAGAGGAAATCTAAAAACAAACATCTTAAGAGGCGGTGGTGTAACACATGGCCCAATTCTAAGAAGCCATCAAAAAAAATTACCTAAAAAAATAAGAAAATTAGGTTTAAAAACAGCTCTTTCTTATAAAGAAAAAGAAAAAAAAATAATAATTATTGATAATTTATTACTATCTAAAATTTCTACAAAAGAAATGTCAAAAAAATTAAAAAAACTAAAAATTAAATCAGCTCTAATTATTGATAGTAATGCCAAAAAAAAAGAAAAAAATTTAGAAAAATCAATTGTTAATATATGTAATATAAATTTTTTGCCTGTAGTTGGTATGAATGTATATGATATTTTAAAATTTAATAATTTAATTATTTCAAAAGATGCATTAGTAGAGGTAGAAAAAAGATTAATATGATTTTTAAAAAAAAAATAAAAGAACAAGAAGAAAAACCAACTTCTAAAATTTATGATTTAATTAGAAAGCCTTTAGTTACAGAAAAGGGAACTTTGTTGTCAAATAATTCTCAAATTGTTTTTTTAGTACCTATGGATGCATCCAAGCTTATGGTAAAAAAAGCAGTCGAAAGTCTTTTTAAAGTTAATGTTGAGAAAGTTAATATAATTATTTCAAAGGGAAAAAAAAAAAGATTTAAAGGAAGATTGGGTAAAAGAAAAAATGAAAAAAAAGCAATTATTTCTTTAAAAAAAGGGCAAAAAATTGATATAACAACAGGAATTTAAAAATATGAAAAATTTTAGACCATATACATCAACAAAAAGACACGCTGTTTTAACAGACAAACAAAATTTATGGAAAGGATCATCAGAAAAATCCTTAACTAAGAAATATATTAGTAGTGCAGGAAGAAATAATTCTGGAAGAATTACATCTAGACATAGAGGCGGAGGTCATAAAAAAAAATATAGAATTATTGATTTTAAAAGAAATAAATTTGATGTTTCAGCATCCGTTATACGTATTGAATATGATCCAATAAGAACCGCTCATATTGCATTAATAGAATATGAAGATAAAACCAAATCATATATAATTGCTCCAGATAAACTTAAAATTGGTGATAAGGTACAATCTGGGGAAAAAGTAGACATAAGAGTAGGTAACTCTATGCCGTTAAAAAATATTCCCGTCGGAACAGTTATTCATAATATTGAAATGAAACCAGGAAAAGGGGCTCAGATTGCAAGATCAGCTGGCTCTTCAGTAAGTCTATTAGCTATAGACTCTGGCAAAGCAATAATAAAGTTAAATTCTGGTGAAATAAAAACTGTTGATGAAAATTGTTTTGCAACAATTGGAACAGTTTCAAATCTTGAAAATAAAAATATAAAAATTGGAAGCGCTGGAAGAAAAAGATGGCTTGGTTTTAGACCAAAAGTAAGAGGAGTTGCCATGAATCCAATCGACCATCCTCACGGAGGAGGAGAAGGAAGAACGTCTGGTGGAAGACATCCCTCAACACCTTGGGGTAAGCCAACTAAAGGTTATAAAACTAGAAAAAATAAAAAAACTGATAGAACTATAATTAGATCAAGGAGAAATAAATAAAATGACTAGATCTACTTGGAAAGGACCATTTTACGAAGAGTATCTTTTAAAAAAAGCAGAAAACGTTAGAAATTCTGGAAAAACAAATCAAGTAATTAAAATTTGGACTAGAAGATCTACAATCCTGCCAGAATTTGTTGGTTTAACATTTGGTGTATACAATGGTAATAAGTTTATACCAGTAAGTGTTAATGAAAATATGGTAGGCCATAAATTTGGCGAGTTTTCACCAACAAGAACTTTTAATTCTCATTCAGCTGCAGGTAAAACAACAGATGCTAAACCTACATCAGCAGCTCCAACTGCATCAACTACTACCCCTACTTCGCCAACAGCAGATAAACCAACTTCCGATAAACCAAAAGATGATAAACCAAAAGAAGCAACTAAGGAGGAAAAAAAATAAATGATTGAAAAAAATAAAGATAAAAGTTTAAATAAAAAAGATAAAGAAGCAGTGGTTGTCAATGAAACAATAAAAAAAGAAGACAATTTTTCTAAAGTTTATCTAAAATCTATAAGAGTTAGTCCAAAAAAATTAAATATAATAATTTCTCCAATTAGAGGCTTAAATGTTGAAAAAGCTTTAAATTATCTATCTTTCTCACAAAAACGTATATCTATTCAAATAAAGAAAGCTTTACAATCTGCTATTGCTAATGCTGAAAATAATCATCAACTTGATGTAGACAAATTATATGTACATGAAGCCTCTGTTGGCAAAGGATTAGTTATGAAAAGATTCAAACCAAGAGCAAAAGGTAGAGGTGTTAGAATTTTAAAACCATTTAGCAATTTAACTATTAAATTAAAAGAACAAATTAAGAAAGATAAAATTAAAAAAACTGATAATAAAAATGAGGTGAAAAAGTAATGGGACAAAAAGTTAATCCTTCAGGTCTAAGATTAGGTATAAATAGAACATGGGATTCTAGATGGTACTCTGATGATAATTATAGCTCTTTTTTAGAAACTGATTTAAAAATAAGAAAGTATATAGAAGCTGAGCTAAAAAAAGCCGGCTTATCAAAAGTTGTAATCGAACGATCATCAAAAAAAATTATTATTGGTATTCATGCATCAAGACCTGGTATTATAATTGGTAAAAAAGGATCAGATATAGAAAAATTAAGAAAAAAATTATCATCAATAAGCGGATCAGAAGTTAATTTAAATATAATTGAAACAAAAAAACCAGAACTAGATGCAAAAGTTGTTGCTGATAATATTGCAATGCAAATTGAAAATAGAGCGGCAACAAAAAGAGTTATGAAGAGGGCAGTTCAATCTGCATTAAAATTAGGAGCGCAAGGTATCAGAGTATGTGTAGGAGGTAGAATAGGAGGAGCAGAAATTGCACGTGTGGAATGGTTTAAAGAAGGAAGAGTTCCTTTGCATACACTTAGAGCAAATATTGATTATGCTGTTTCTACTGCTAAAACAACTTATGGTACATGCGGTGTTAAAGTTTGGCTATATAAAGGTGAAAAGGTTTCAAAGGATAAAAATAATAATAATTAATTTAATATAAAAAAATGTTACAACCATCAAAAACAAAATATAGAAAACAACATAAAGGTAGAATACACGGAGTTCCTCAAGCTGGTTCCAAAATAAATTTCGGAGGATTTGGATTAAAAGCACGAAATCCAGGCAGAATAACTTCAAGACAAATTGAAGCAGCAAGAAGAGCAATAACTAGAGAAATGCAAAGAGAAGGAAGAGTTTGGATAAGAATTTTTCCAGATGTTCCTGTAAGTAAAAAACCTGCCGAGGTTAGAATGGGTAAGGGAAAAGGAAGTGTTGAGTATTGGGTTAGTAGAATACATCCAGGAAGAATACTTTTTGAAGTTGATGGCGTAAGTGAAGAAATTGCAAAAAATGCCTTGCTTTTAGGAGCAGCTAAACTTCCTATAAAAACATTCTTTGTTAAGAGAATAGGAGCATAAATGAAATTTACTGAAGTAAAAAAAAAAACAAAGGATGAACTAAATGATTTATTAGAGAGTCTTAAAAAGGAAAATTATAATTTAAGATTCCAAAAAAAAAATGGTCAATTAGAAAAAACTGGAAGAATTAAAGAGGTAAAAAAAGATATTGCTAGAGTTAAAACTAAGTTAAATGAAGAAAACAAAGGAGGAAAAGATGCCAAAAAGAATATTGAAAGGTAAGATAATTAAAAATAAAACAGATAAAACAGTTATTGTTGATGTTGAATCGACATACATGCATAAAAAATATAAAAAATATTTAAAAAAAAATAAAAAATATGCTGTTCATGATGAAAACAATTTAGGTAAGGTTGGAGATTTGGTAGAAATAATAGAGTCTAAACCTATATCCAAGACTAAAAAATTTATATTACTTAATGATGAAAAAAAATCAGTAAAGGCTAGTAAATGATAATTACAGAAACAAAATTAAATGTTGCGGATAATTCAGGAGCTAAATTAGTCCAATGTATAAAAATTCTTGGAGGTTCAAAAAGAAGAAGCGCTAATATTGGGGACGTTATAGTTGTTTCAGTTAAAGAAGCTATCCCTAATGGAAAAGTAAAAATGGGCGAAGTTACTAGAGCTGTTATTGTGCGAACAAAAAAAGGCGTTTCTAGAAGAGATGGATCATTGATAAGATTTGATAAAAATTCGGCTGTTTTATTGACTAAAGAAGGAGAACCTATTGGAACAAGAATCTTTGGGCCTGTAACAAGGGAATTAAGATTAAAAAATTTTACTAAAATAATTTCTTTAGCACCGGAGGTTTTATAAATATGAATTTAATAAAAACTAAATTAAAAAAAGGCGATAATGTTTTAATATTATCTGGAAAAGACAAAGGAAAGTCTGGTTCAATCTTATCGATTTTCCCAAAATCTAATAGAGCTTTAGTCAAAGGTATCAATATTGTAAAAAAACATCAGAAACCTTCAAAACAAAGTGGCGGAGGTATTATAGAAAAGGAATTATCAGTACATATTTCTAATTTATCATTTATCTCTATTAAAGATGGAAAAAAAACAAAGATTGGCTATAAATTAGAAAATAAAAAAAAGATTAGATTTGAAAAAAAAACAGGAGAAGTTATTAAAAATGGCTAGATTACAAGAGGAATATTTAAAAAATATTAAACCTAATTTGATGAAAGAATTAGGATTAAAAAATATATTTTCTGTTCCAGAACTTAAAAAAGTTGTTATAAATATGGGATTAGGTATTGATGCAAGTGATAAAAAAAAATTAGAAGCCGCAATCGAAGATTTAAAAAAAATTACAGGTCAGATGCCAATTGTAACAAAAACTAAAAAAGCTATAGCAAATTTTAAAACAAAAAAAGATATGGCTATTGGTTGCAAGGTAACTTTAAGAAGAAAAAGAATGTATGAATTTATTGATAGATTAGTAAACATTGCTTTACCTAGAACAAAGGATTTTTCTGGATTATCAGAAAAAAATTTTGACGGGTTCGGAAATTATACTTTTGGAATTAAGGAACATATAATCTTCCCTGAAATTGATTATGATAAAATTGATAAGGTTAAGGGTATGGATATAACTATAGTAACATCTACAAAAAAAAATAAGGAAGCAAAACATTTATTAAAAGCATTTAATTTTCCTTTGAGTAAATAAATATGACTAGATTAAGTTTAATACAAAGAAATTTAAAAAGAGTTAGATTAGTTTCAAAATTTAGCAAAAAAAGAATTGCTTTAAAAAAAATAATTAAAAATAAAAAAACAAGTCCAGAAGACAGATTGGATGCTATGAATAAATTAGCAAAACTTCCTAATAATAGCCTTCCTTGTCGATTAAGAAATAGATGTATTATTACAGGTAGGCCAAGAGGTAATTATAGAAAATTTAAATTATCAAGAATTGCTTTTAGAGAA
>CEUZ01236848.1_pt1 | contig 18104 bp, 17 predicted proteins | sample 361511 | NCBI WGS metagenome assembly CEUZ01 (sample SAMEA2622822, study PRJEB7988) | marine metagenome | biome: marine biome (ENVO:00000447); feature: surface water layer (ENVO:00002042); material: "saline water (ENVO:00002010), including plankton (ENVO:xxxxxxxx)" | depth 5 m
TGTATTTATACAAACCACAACATTGTTGTAGAAAAGATAAAAAATTAATATGGGTTCAGGTTTTAGCCCCAGAGAAATAGTATCTGAGCTTGATAAATTCATTATAGGTCAGAAAAAAGCAAAAAAGGCAGTGGCAATTGCTTTAAGAAATAGGTGGAGAAGAAAACAACTTCCAGATAGTTTGAAAGAAGAAATCCTACCTAAAAATATTTTGATGGTTGGTCCAACTGGTTGTGGCAAAACCGAAATTTCTAGACGTCTTGCAAAATTAGCTGATGCTCCTTTCATTAAGGTTGAGGCGACAAAGTTTACTGAAGTAGGTTATGTGGGAAGAGATGTTGAACAAATTATTAGAGATTTAGTAGAGGTGGCTATAAATAAAAGAAAAATATTTATGGGAAAAGAAGTGAGAGCGCAGGCAGAAAAAAATGCTGAAGAAAAAGTTTTAGATGCTTTAGTAGGTCAAAAAGAAAGACCTGAAACAAGAGAAAATTTTAGAAAGAAACTTAGAGATGGTGATTTAAATGAAAAAATGATTGATATAAAAGTTCCTGCAAACTCTTCTTTCTCCTTACCAACAATGGACATACCTGGTATGCCTGGTTCTCAGATGGGCATGATAAATCTTGGTGATATGTTGGGAAAATCTTTTTCTGCACCACAAAAAGATAAAAAGATGTCAGTTAGAGATTCTTATGAATTTTTAATGAAACAAGAAACTGAAAAGCTTCTAGATAATGAAAAAATCGTAAACAGTGCTCTCGAAGATGTTGAAGAAAATGGTATAGTTTTTTTAGACGAAATTGACAAAATAACTGCAAGAAGTGAAAAGTTGGGAGCTGATGTATCTAGAGAGGGTGTACAAAGAGATTTGCTTCCTTTAATTGAGGGAACAACGGTGAGTACAAAACACGGCGCTGTTAAGACTGATTATATTTTGTTTATCGCCTCTGGAGCATTTCATGCAACAAAGCCCGCAGATATGTTGCCCGAACTGCAAGGCAGACTCCCCATAAGGGTGGAATTAGATAGCTTAACAAAAGAAGATTTTAAACTAATACTTACTGAGCCAGAAAATAGTTTAATTAAACAATATGTTGGGCTTTTAGGAACTGAAAAGGTTGAATTAGATTTTGATGAAGATAGTATAGAAAAGCTAGCGGAACTAGCAACTGAGATTAATCACAATATTGAAAACATTGGGGCTAGAAGACTTCACACAATAATGGAAAAGCTTTTGGAAAATATTAGCTATAATGCCTCTGATATTGGGCCCAAGCAAATAAGTATTGATAAAAAATATGTAGAAAATCATCTCGAGGAATTAATTAAAAGCCAAGATCTATCTAAGTTTATACTTTAAGGTTGATTTTTTTATAAACCTTGCCTAACCATAATTGATGCTAAAAAATTTTAAATATGAGGCATTAATAATAGCCGTTCTTTTTTTAAATATTTTTATTTCACAAAATCTTGATCTTGGTTTTTTTAAATATTTTTCTTATTTTGACAATGCATTTCAACAAATCTATCTAAAAGAATTTTTCGAAAATATAACAATTCTTGGAGATTCTTTGTGGTATTTTATTTTTACATTTTTTTTTATGGCAGTTTTCTTTTTGTTAAAAAAGAATAAATTCATTATTAAAAATTTACCTGTATTTAATAGTTTTAAGTATTATAATTTTCTTCTTTTCTTGTCTGTCTTGTCGTCAGGCATATTTACACAATTGTTAAAACACATAATTGGACGTCCAAGACCAAATGTGTTGGACTTAAAGTCAGATTATGACTTAAACTTTTTTACAACAGATTCTCATTTTCATTCATTTCCATCTGGACACACCTCTACAATTTTTGCCGTTGCTTTGGTTCTTTCTTTAATGATTCCAAGATTGAAGTATTTATTTTTTTTGGTGGCTGCTATAGTTGCATTAAGCAGGGTTATAGTGGGTGCACATTTTTTTACTGATATAGTTGGTGGTATAGCATTAGCGTTTATTGGGTTTAAATTTTCAAAATTAATTTTAAATAAGTTTTTTATAACAGGTGGCAACAATTCATTAAATTTTTTTAACAACGCTTATATTTTAATTATTATAGGAATATCAATCTTATCTATTATTTTAGCTGTTGGGCCGAGTATTGATATTTTTATAAGTAATTTGTTTTACTATGGAAACAATCAATTTTTAATACAAAGCTATTATTTTATAACAATTTTTTTTAGAAAAATTGTATTGGGCTTTGTGCTAATTTATTTATTATTTTTTCCTTTTTTTTCTATTCTGTTTTCTTATAATCCTTTGTTTTTAGGTTATAATTTTAAAATACATAACGTATTTTATATTTGGTTTTCTCTATTTTTTACTTTAATTTTTATAGTTAATATAATTTTAAAAGACCTTTGGGGAAGAGCAAGACCAAATGAAATTTTGGAATTGGGTGGTAAAAATTATTTTACCCCTTGGTATAATATATCTGATCAATGTAGCTCGAACTGTTCGTTTGTTTCAGGCGATGCCTCCGTTGGTTTCTCTTTAATATTGCTTTATTTTCTTATTAAAAAAGAGGTTTATTTGTGGGCCGCTTTAATATTAGGAAGTTTAATAGGGTTAGTCAGAATTATGGAGGGGGGGCATTTTTTTAGTGATGTGGTAAACTCTGGTTTAATAGTTTTTTTATTAAATGCTATGATTTATTCGTATTACAAAAAAAGATTTAATGTTTAAAAAAAATAATTATTTGATTTTCTTGTGCGTACTTCTTGGAGGTCTAAAATTAATTTCAGTTTCAACCACCGGATTTAGTTTATATGGCGATGAGGCACAATATTGGCTGTGGTCAAAAGATTTGGATTTTGGATATTATTCCAAGCCCCCACTACTTTCTTGGACAATTTGGTTGTTTACATCTGTTTTTGGAGATAGTTTTTTTGCGCTAAAGTCCATTCCGGTTTTTTTATATTTTTTTACATCCTTCTTGATATATTTTTTTACACAAAAACTGTTCAATGACCGCTCTTTAGCTGTAGCTTGTTCTATAACGTTTTTTTTATTACCTGCCGCAAGCCTATCTTCATTTTTGCTAAGTACCGACTCTTTATTAATCTTTTTTTGGATACTAAGTTTAATTCAAGTCTTACAAATAAAACAAAATCCTAATTATACTAACTTTGTAATACTTGGTATTCTTGTGGGCTTAACTATACTTACAAAATATGCTGGTATATATTTTATTATAAGCATCTTTCTTTTATTCATAATTGAAAAAAATTATAGACTGGTTTTTATTAAATCAAAAAATAAAATATTTGTTTCTATAATTTGTTTGTTTGTAGTTTTGCTTCCTAATATTATTTGGAATTTTCAAAATGATTGGCTAACATTAGACCATACAGCCAAAAATGCTTCATTGAATACAATAAGGTTAAATTTTGCTGGCTTGAGTAATTTTATTATAAGCCAAGTTATCATGATTGGTCCAATATTATTTGTTGGATTTGTGTTTTATTTTTTCAAAACAAAAAAAATAACAAACGAGGAGAAATTTTTAATAAGTTTTGCACTACCGGCTTTAATTATTGTTTTGATTGAAAGTTTTTTAGTTAGAGCTCACGCAAATTGGGCAGCTGTTTCGTTGGTGACTCTTACTATTTTTTTTGTTGGGGTTTTATATAAATATAACAAAATGGTTTTTTATATCAGTAGTTATTTTAATTTTTTGATTGGCGTTGCCCTTTTTGTTATGATAGCCACAACCTCTTCTTTTTCTTTTTTTGATAGAATAAGTGGAATGAAGGACTTTGTTAGTTTTTTAGAAACTAAAAATTCAAAAAAAATTGAAAATATTGTTGTTGTAGATAGGCTTCTTTTTGCAAGTCTAAAATATGAAAATCGTTATAAAAAAACAATATTTTATACACCCCACGAACCAGGAAGGGATATCGTTCATCATTTTCAGTTGAAAAATTCACTGCCTGCTAATTTTTTAAAAAATTTTATATTAATTGGTGAAAAAAAAGAGGTTAGTTATTTAAAAAACAAACATACTATTAAGCTGATAGATTCCAAATTGTTTAAGTTTTCAAAAACAGAATTAAAAATATATGAAGTTAGTTTTTAAAAAACTATTAACGATCATCATTGTCTTGTTTTTTGTAGAACAGGTTTTTGCAGAAAGTTTTTCAGCTTCTTATAGGGTTGAGCTTGGACCTTTAGATTTGGGAACCTTAAAGTGGAAATTGAAAATTGAAAAAAATAATTATACAACCTCTATGTCTCTTGAGGACAGAGGGTTAATGTCAACATTATATAAATTTAATGGAAGTTATTTTGCTGAGGGAAGGGTTATAGATGATTACTTTATTTCAAACAAATATACCCAATTATGGGAAACAAAAAAGAAAAAAAGAAATGTTGCAATGGTTTTTAAAGGTAACAAAGTATACTCCTTAAATTTAATACCAGAAGAAATTGAATCTCCAAGAATTAATTATTTAGAAATTAAAAACTTAAATGATCCACTGACTTCTTTCATGAATATTTTGTTAGATAAAAAAAACACCCATAAAACAATTGATGGAAGAAGAGTGTATAAAATGGCTAAAAAATCAGAAAGTTCCACAGGAAGTGTTGTTACAAAAAAAATTATCATAACAGAGTATGTGAACATATGGGCAGATCATAATCGTAATGATTTAAAGTTTATACAAACCACTCAAAATATTTCAGATGATGAATATTTTCCAATTTTAATAAAAATTAAAAATAAAGGATTAATTTTTAAATTAAGTAAAATTTAACGATTAGTTTTTCTCAAATAAACAAAAAAAGCACCGTCGCCGCCGTGGGCTGCGTCTGCCTTTACAACGTTTAATATTTTGGAAGATGCTTCACTTTCATAAACCCATTGCTGGAAGCTTGCCCTTATTTTTCCGTGAAATAATTTTGGATTGTTTTGATTTGTTAAATTTCTTGATCCCTTTCCAGTAACAAACAATATACATCTTTTTTTAGAATAATAACATTTTTCAATAGTTTTAAAAAAATATAGCCTTGCTTCTTCAACAGTAAGTCCGTGAAAGTCTATTTTTCTATCTATCTTAATCTTCCCTCTTTTAAGTTTTTTGTTGATCAAAACTTTTTCAATTTTTAAATCTTCTTTTTTAAAAATTTTTTTTTCAGAGGTTTGTTCGTTGGGAATAACATTTATTTTTTTTGTCTCTTTAATTTTTGGAATAGTTACTTTTTTATAATTTTTATTGCTTTTTTTAATTTTTTTTACATTACCTAAAGCATCAATGAACGGATCTTTGTTTTTACTCATACTAATATAATAAAATTTTTATTAGTTTTTCAACTCTTTGAGGGGTTTGTAAATACCATTTACTATTAATCATTTCAAACGCAGCAAGATGATATTCTTTTTTTTTAATGTTATTGTTAAATTTTTTGAATTTTAACACTCCTTTTATTCCAAGCTGAAATATCATTTCAATAATAACCTCTTTAATGTTTGGTGGTTGATTTTTGTGTGGATATTTATTTCTAAAATCCGTAATTGCAATGTTCAAATCTTGATTAAATGTTTTTAGTAAAATTTTCTTTGAATATTTTTTTTTACTTAAAAACATATCTTCTTTTTTTATTAAATGTCCGTATCCAATAGTTAAATATCCTAATTGGTCTTTATAAACAACATTACTAAAGCCTTCATTTAATCTTATTCTTTTTGACAATCTTGAAAAGTTTTTCAAACTATGTAGAGCTTAAGAACCAGTTTGGGTTTTTAGATTTTATTAATTTTTCAAACGACCATGTATCTTCTTTTTTTACTTTCGTGTTTTCATCGTTGTTTTTAAATTGCTCGCTAATAAATTTTATCATTATTGTAATCGTGTCTTTTTCAATTTTAACATTTTCAACTTTTTCAATATTTAAAGAAAACACTTGACTTTCAGGATCATTTTGTTTGTCGTCTATGGCCTTAGAAAAAATTAAAAAAATTTCCTCAGTTAAAAAATTTTTTAATGTTTTTTTGTCGCCTTTATTAAATGCATTTATAATATTTTCAAATGCAATTTTTGCACCGTTTAAAAAATTTACATGATCAAAACCTTCAATAACATCATAGGCTTTTTGTAGTTCTGTAAAGTTTGTACCTAAGTCCGGAACAATAGTATTTTTGCTCGTATTGTCTTTGATGTCCGTAGCTGGTGAATTGGACTTTTGTTGTCTTTCAAAACCACCCCTCTTTCCAAGAACTTTCCTTAACCTAAAAACAAGAAACGCAGCAATGCCTGCAAAAATTATAATATCAAAAAATTGTAGATCTCCGTATCCCATATTAATAAATTAGTTCAAAAACAAAATAATCAATTAATAATTACTATAGATTTTATTGCATTAAATGAAAAGTAATTTAGATAAAATTAAATGAAGAAAATTTTCTGGCTTGCTTCTTACCCAAGAAGTGGAAATACTTGGATGCGTGCAATTTTATCCAGCCTTTTTTTTACAAAAAACGGAAAATTTGAAGAAAAATTGCTTAACCACATTCCAAATTTTGATAATCCTTCAAATTATGATTTTATAAAATCACTTAATGTTGAGGATTATAACTCTCTTCACAAACTCCCAATTATATCAAAATATTGGTCAGAAGCACAAAAAAGATTAGAGGTTGATGGAAAGTTTGCTTTTTACAAAACGCATAGTGGAAATGTTACGTTGGACAAAAAAAAATATACAGATGTTAAAAATGTTTTAGGGTTAATATATTTAATAAGAGATCCTAGAGATGTTGTTGTTTCTTACTCAAAATTTACCAACAAGAGTATTGAAGAAACTATTAAATCTATTACTAGCAAAATATGTATAACATGGAGCGGCTTACCTAAAAAAAACCCATATCCTATTATTTTAAGTAGTTGGGAGATTCATTACAAAACATGGATGATGCTTGATGTTCCGAGGCTTGTAATAAAATATGAGGATTTGTTAAAAAACACAAAAAAAACTATAGAGCAAATAATGGGTTTTTTTCATAAAAACTATAAGTTACAATTTGAAAATATCGATTTAAAAATTTCAAACATTGTTAGCTCGACAGATTTTAAAAAACTTCATGACAAAGAAAAAGGTGAGGGTTTTTTGGAGGCCCCATATTCATTTTCAAAAAAAGGTAATTCAGAGTTGTTTTTTAGAAGGGGTGTTGATGAACAGTGGAAAGATGAATTAACAAAAGAAAATATAAATATTATCGAAAAGTGTTTTGAAAAAACTATGAAGGAGTTTGGTTATTTAAAATAGTTTTAGTTATTAGATTTATTCCAAATATTGTTTTTTAGATCTTTAATAAAAATTTTATGTTTTTCTATTTCTTCAGAAGTTAAAATGATTTTATTAACAGCGCTTGGTGTAATGTTTTTTTTTTCATTTTGATTTCTATTTTTTTGAGTTTGCTTGGCTAGCTCTAAACTTGTTTGTCTACCGCCCAACAACTCAATATAAACCTCTGATAAAAGTCTACAATCTTCAAGGGCTCCGTGTAATTTTCTATTGCTTAAATCAATTGAAAACCTTCTGCACAAATAATCAAGATTAGCTATTCTTGTGTTTAGTTTTTTTCTTGCAAGAGAAACTGTGTCTGTAACTTCGTTTTTTAACCTGTCTTCACCAATAAGATTAAGTTCGTTGTTGATAAAACCCAAATCAAATTCTGCGTTGTGTATTACCAATTTATCTCTTTTTATAAAATCAAGAAATTTTTTTACTTGTTCTTCAAAGGTGGGGTGATTGTTCAAAAAATCATTTGTTAAGCCGTGTATTTTTATTGCCTCCTCTGTAATTTTTTTACTAGTAGAGCAATAGAATTGTAAATTATTTCCTGAGGGAATGTGGTTGATAAGCTCAAAACACGCTACTTCAATTATTCTGTCGCCCCCTTTGAAGTTTAGGCCTGTTGTTTCTGTGTCTAATATTATTTCACGCATTTGAATTTATAATATTACCAATAGCTTTTAAAATCATTTTAAAAGAGTGTTTTTTTGTTTTAGATGTGTTGATAACATAGCTTGCTTTTTTCTTTTTGTAACTGTCTCTTTTTTGATTTTTTAATATTTTTAAAAGTATGTCTTTTTTCATACCCTTTCTGTTTAAGGCTCTGAGTATTTTTGTTTTTTTGGGCAAATAAAGCAAAATAATATAATCACAAACATGTTCTAATTTTGCTTCAAACAATAGTGGAATATCAAGTATAACGACTTTTGTTTTTTTTTGTTTGTGTTTTTTTAAAAATTCATTTCTAGACCTTCTTACTTCGTTGTGTATGTAATCTTCCAATTTTCTCTTTTTTTGTTTGTTGTTAAATATTGCATCTCTAATCAGTTTTTTGTTAATTTTCGTTCCTTTTATTGAACTTAAAAAACCGTTGTTTTTTAGGTGTTTTATAAAACCAGCGCTAGGAGAAGCGTACATTTTTTTTACAATTGCGTCTGAGTCATGAACTGAGTATTTCTTTTTTTTAAGAAAATTGGATATTGTTGTTTTACCTGTTGCAATACCCCCTGTTAAACCAATAATTATTGTCATTGTTCTTTTAGTTTTTTAATTAGGTTTATGTCAATCTCTGGAATTATACCAAACCACTTATAAAAACACGGCGCCGCTTGTTGGGCTAACATTTCAATACCAAAGATTCTTTTTGACTTTGTAATATATTTTAAAAAAGAGGTGGGGTAATTATACACGAGATCAAACCCGTATACAGACTCCTTTGGACTAGGCAAATTTTTTAAGTTTATATCACCAAAATCATAATCAAAGCTTTTGGGAATTGTGTTTATTATTATATCCTCCTTATAAAAATAGTCTTCTAATTCCTGAAGTTTATGAGGTATTATATCTTTTAAGTTTTTTATTTTTTCATAACTTCTATTAAAAACTCTTACTTTTTTAAAGCCCATAGATAAAAGAGAGTAGATTACTGCTTTAGAAGATCCTCCGTAACCTATAACTACGGCGCCTTCTTTTTTTTTAATGTGCTTTATACATTCACCAAAACCCGTCCAGTCCGTGTTTGTTCCCTCGACTATTTTTTCTGATTTACTTACACAATTTACCGCGCCAATTATTTTGGAGTGTTTGTCTATTGAATCTAAATATTGTATGATTTTTTCTTTAAAGGGTATGGTTACATTGAAACCACATAAATCCTCTTCTTTAAAAAGTTTTTTTATTTCTTTTTTAAAGTTTTTTTCTTCAATTTCTTTATAAAAATATTCAGCGTCAATATTATATTTTTTAAACCAATAATTAAAAATTAAGGGCGACAAACTTTTGCTTACGTTTGTGCCAATTACACATGCTCTTTTTTTGTTCATTTTTCTATTTTAAACTTTTTTAGAAAATTCAAAAAGGGAAAAAGTGGAAAACCCATAACATTAAAAAAATCACCGTTAATTTTTTTTATTATAGTTGGTCCTTTTTTTTCAATTTGATAGCATCCTACAGATTCAAGTATAGATTTTCCACTTTCTCGTAAATATTTATCTATTTCTTTTGAGTTTAGTTTTCTTATATACACGGTTGTTTTGCTTGTGTTTTTCCAAATAATTTTTTTATTGTAATAGGCAACGGCGCTTGAAAAGATAAAGTGTTTTTTTCCTGACATTTTTTTAATTTTAGCTTTGGCCTCTTTTGTGTTTTTTGCTTTTTCAACTATTTTTCCATTAAGTTCTATAACTGTGTCAGAACCAATTATAATTTTGTTTTTAGCTTCTGTTTTTTTTGCTTTGTTTTTTGCAAGCTCTAAAGAAATGGTTTTAGGTTTCTTTTTTTGTTTTAATAATTTTTTTTTCAAAATGTCTTCGTTGAGTGTGTTTTTGTTTGTTTTAAAGTTTAAACCAGCGTTTCTCAGAATTAATTTTCTTGATTTGCTGTTAGATACTAGGATAAAAAACTTGTTGGTATACATGTTAATAAAATTATACTTTATTAACTTTTTTAACAATGGTTTTGATTTGTGTGTTTTTTGTTTTTTTTATGAACAGTGTTTGCATTAATTATTAAATATTAGATATTTTTATCAATACCTATTAATAAAAAAATAATAAACAGGTTGTTGTTGTTGTTTTTTGGTTTTTTCTTAAAAAAATCTAGAAAAACAGAGAAAATTTGAGTTATTAAGGTAATTATCGTTTTTGTATATTATTTATACAATTAAAAAAAAATAAGGATAATATTGAATAATTAATAATTAATTTATTTAACAGGAACAACTACAACTACATCAAATATATATAAAATATAAATATATTTTGACATTTATAATAAAAGTTTATATTTACAACAACTCCTATTTTTTTCCCATGAATTAAAAGATTTAACAATATGAATTTAAAAGATTTAACAATTAAACAACCAGAAGAGCTTTTAAAACAAGCTGAAGATCTTAATATTGAAAACCCTTCTTCTTACAGAAAACAAGATCTAATTTTTACAATTTTAAAACAGTCAGCATCAGATGGATCTTCTATTTCTGGAGCAGGTGTTATAGAAATAATGCAAGATGGGTTTGGTTTTTTAAGATCTGCAGAATCAAATTATTTACCTGGACCTTATGATATTTATGTTAGTCCAAGCCAAATAAAAAAATTTAGTTTAAGAACCGGTGATACAGTTGAGGGAGAGATAAGGGGCCCCAAACATGGTGAAAAGTATTTTGCGTTAATAAAAATTACTAAAATTAATGATGAAGATTTTGAAAAAGCTAAGCATAGAATTAATTTTGAAGATTTAACCCCCCTATACCCAGAATCAAGGTTTTCTCTTGAACAAGAAAAACCAACCCCAGATCTTACTGAAAGAATTATTGATATAGTTGCCCCCCTTGGAAAAGGACAAAGACAATTAATAGTTGCCCAACCTTTTACTGGTAAAACAATTATTATGCAAAAGATTGCAAATGCAATTACTGAAAACAGCCCAGAAACAAAATTAATTGTTTTATTAATTGATGAAAGACCCGAAGAGGTTACTGATATGGCTAGATCAGTCAAAGGAGAGGTTATTAGCTCGACCTTTGACGAACCAGCATCAAGACACGTTCAAGTAGCTGAGATGGTTATTGAAAAAGCTAAAAGACTGGTTGAACACAAACACGATGTAGTTATTTTACTAGATTCCATAACGAGGCTTGGCAGAGCATATAACACGGTCGTTCCTTCAAGCGGAAAAGTTTTAACCGGGGGAGTTGATGCAAACGCCCTTCAAAGACCAAAGAGGTTTTTTGGTGCTGCAAGAAACGTTGAAAAAGGAGGGTCTTTAACAATTATATCAACAGCATTAATAGATACCGGAAGCAGAATGGACGAAGTAATTTTTGAAGAATTCAAAGGAACAGGAAATAGCGAGATAGTTTTAGACAGAAAACTAAGTCAAAAAAGAACATACCCAGCAATAGACATAGGCAAGTCTGGAACAAGAAAAGAAGAACTTTTGTTAGACAAGGATGACTTGTCCAGAATATTTATTTTAAGAAAAATTTTAGCACCAATGGGAACAACAGAAGCAATGGAGTTTTTATTAGATAAAATGGAAGCCACAAAAAATAACAACGACTTTTTTTTAAGCATGGGAAAAAAATAATTATATTCTTAAAACTACCGACCCCGAAGTTTTTCTTGATTCTAAATCTGAGTGTGCTTTTGCCACGTCTTTTAAATCATATAATTTAGATAAATTTGTTTTAACTTTATTGTTTTTAATCATATCAAACAATGCTGCAGAGCTTTTTTCAAGATTATCCCTGGTGTTGTTATAGTGCATTAATGTCGGCCTTGTGTAATAAAGACTTTTCGGATTAAATGTTTTGTGTAAATTAACATCTGGCACCATTCCGGAAGATTGACCAAATGAAACAAACAAACCCCTTATTGATAAACAATTTAAAGAAATCTCAAATGTTTCTTTTCCAACACCATCATAAACAACAGGAACCCCCTTTCCAGAGGTTATTTCCATTACTGTTTTTACAACATTTTCAGTTTTGTAATTTATAATATAATCACAACCACTAAGCTTTGCTTTTAGAGCTTTTTCCTCAGATCCAACCGTGCCTATTAACTTACAGCCTATAGCAGAAGCCCACTGACACGCAATGAGACCGACACCACCAGCTGCGGCATGGAACAAAACAAACTCTCCTTTTTTTACTTTATATAATCTTTCAAACAAATACTCCACAGTCATGCCTTGCAAAAGCACAGAGGCAACTTCATCATTTGTTATGTATTCTGGGGTTTTAAGTAAAGCACTTATTGGAAAGTCCCTCATCTCACAATAAGCGCCAAGAGGTGGAGAGGCATAACACACCCTATCCCCAACCTCAAAACCAACAACGCTCTCACCAACAGCAATAATTTCTCCTGCCGCTTCTAAGCCAGGACACACGGGAAGTGGAGACGGGGTTGGATAAATTCCTCTTCGAAAATAAGTATCAATATAATTTAATCCTACTGAAGACTGTTTTATTCTAACACAATCTTTTGGCGGGTTTTCTGGAAGAGTATAATCTACCAACTCCAAAACATCTGGACCACCTAACTTATTAATTATAATTTTTTTAGACACCTACTGTTTTTATATTTTTATACAAACATCTTCAATTATATAATATTAAAATTTAGCATTTTAACTCTTTTCTATTCTTAAAACCCTCCAAACTTTCCGGGTTAATAAGTGAAGAAACATTAACAACAGGCTCCCCATTAATTAATTTTTTAACAGCAAGCTCAACGATTTTTCCTGACTTTGTTTTTGGTATGTCTGAAACTTGTAAGATTTTTGCAGGCGTGTGTTTCGGTGAAAGAGAACTTTTAATTTTTTTAATTATAGATTTTTTTGTTGTTTCATCAAGAAGGAACCCTTTATTTGTTTTTACAAATAATACAATTCTAGTGTCATTATTATATTTTTGTTCAACCGCAACACACTCTAAAATGTTTTCTATTTTTTCAACAACACCATATATTTCCGCTGTTCCTATTCTTACACCCCCAGAATTTAATGTGGCATCAGATCGTCCATAAACAACAAAACCACCATGCTGAGTAATTTCCGCATAATCTCCCTGATACCAAACATTTCTAAACTTAGAAAAATATACTTCTTTAAATTTTTTATTATTTTTATCATTCCAAAAACCAAGCGGCTTACTCACAAACGTGCTTAAACAAACAAGCTCACCCTTCCTTTTATTTATGGTTTTGCCCCGCTCGTCAAATACTGACACATCCATTCCAAGACCCCTGCATTGTATTTCACCTGAATATACTGGGCTATTTGGGTTTCCCCCTATAAAACAGGAGACTATGTCTGTTCCACCACAAATAGATGCCAAATGTATGTTTTTTTTTATAAATTTATAAATGTAATTAAAGCTTTCTTTAGAAAGTGGAGACCCGGTTGAAAAAATTGTTTTTAATTCTTTTAAGTTGAACACTTTCTTTATGTTTAGCTTATGTTTTTTAAGTGAGTCAAAATATTTAGCTCCAGCACCAAAATGTGTAATTTTTTCTTTCTCTATAATTTTAAACAACCTGTCTTTTTTTGTTGCAAAAGGAGAGCCATCATAAAGATAAATAGTTGCCTTAGAGGCTAAACAACCCACAAGCCAGTTCCACATCATCCACCCACAAGTGGTAAAATAAAAAACCCGGCTTTTAGGAACTATATTGCAATGTAACTGATGTTCTTTTTTGTGTTGCAAAAGAGAACCGCCAACACCGTGTACTATGCATTTTGGCTTTCCTGTGGTTCCACTAGAATACAGTATATATAATGGGGAATTAAAATTATACAAAATATCACTGCTTAACTCTTTACCCTCAGACATGATTGAGTCCCAAGATTCGTGTTTAAAGTTAGTTCTGTGTTTTTTTTCAGTTCCATCATAAGAAACAACAATAACACTTTTAATGCTCTTTATTTTTTTTAATACTTTTTTAATTTTTGATAGGGTTTCTATTTTTTTATTGTTATAATAGTAATAATCAGAAACAATAAGAACTCTGGGCTTTATTTGACCAAATCTATCAATAATCGCTTCTGCGCCAAAATCAGAAGAACATGATGACCAAACCGCTCCAATTTTAGCACAACCCAAAAACCCCACGACAGCTTCTGGAATATTGGGTAAAACTCCACCAACCCTGTCACCTTTTTTAATTCCATTTTTTTTTAAATAATTTGAAAACTTATTAATATTTTTTTTAAGAGTCGCCCAAGTTAACGCCCTTCTCTTTCCTTTTTCAGGATAAAAAACTATCGCATTGTCTTTTAAATTATTATTTAAAATATTATTTGTATAATTAAGTTTGGAGTTAATAAAAAATTTTGAATTAACAAAGTGTTTCTCATTTACAACAACCGGCTCATTGAACAAACCAACAACCTCAGTAAAATCCCAGACCGATTTCCAAAAAAAACTTTTGTTTTCAATACTCCATCTATGCAAGTTTTTATAGTTTTTGTAATTGTGAAGTTTGTTTTTTTTTAAAAACTGAGCATATTTAGATAGAAGTGTATTTTTTATATTTGGTTTCCACAAAGGCTTGTTGTTCATAATTAAACTTTATTAGTTATAAAAAAGGCAATTCATCTAATTTTTGAATTAATTTGTTTATGTCGTTAATAGGCTCATAACACGAAGATTTGCTACAAATATACACGGTGGATAAGCCGTTAACAATTGTTTTGTTTTTAGCGGGGCTGTTAATCGGAAGCTCTTTGTTGCTATTTACAATTTCAAAAGTATTAAATATTAGATTTTTTCTAATATATTTTTCAATATCCAAACCGCCGCCATCTTTTTTTATTAGAATAATGTGGTGTGAGTTAATCATTAGGTTTGCAGAGTGTATAAAACTAGACAAAGAAATTGGATTTTCAACAACTTTTGACCAGTTATTTTTTATACAATCATCGCTTATATTCAAATACTTATCAATTTTAGTAAAGTTATAAAGCTGTATTAAGTTTTCCAGCATTATTCCAGAGCCACTTTGGGTAGCCGTATCAAAAGTATTGGCCGTATTGTTTATATTTTCCTCATTTATTGAAGCGTAATAAAAAACCCCCTCTTTGGGCATGTAAAATTTATCAATTACGTCATCAGTGAAGCTCAAGGCTTTTTTTAAAAATCTATTGTCAAACTCAACCATATATAATGATAAATATACTTTTATTAAATTTGCATAATCAGATAAAAAAGCACTATGCCCTCTTTTGCTATTACAGTAACTATGAAAAAATTCCCCCAAAGATTCTATTTTACTTTCAAAAAAAAGAAGAATTTTTTTTGACAATTCAAGATACTTTTTGTCTTCAAATGTTCGGTACGCTCTTATTAAAGCAGAACAAAAAGAAAGATTCCAATCAGCAAGAATTTTAACATCTATTCCTGGGGGGATTCTTTTTTTTCTTTGAAGTTTTATTTGATTTAAAATCTTTTTGTTTTTAATTGAAAACTCATCATTGAAATTATAATCATTAACAAACCTCAGTCTATTTAATATGTTTTTTCTTTCCCAATTACCACCTTCACTAACGCCATATTCTTTCAAAAAAAAGTTAAAATCTTTTTTTAAGATGTTTTTTAATTCATCAAAAGTCCAAACATAGTATTTTCCCTCAACACCTTCACTATCTGCGTCCATAGCAGAATAAAACGAAATACCCTTTTCTTTGTCGTATAACATTTCTTCTTCTAACCAAGAAATCGTATGATCAATTTTATTTTTAAAATACCAATCATATTCGTCTACTTCATGAGTAAAAGCTAACATTTCAACAAAATTAGCATTGTCATAAAGCATTTTTTCAAAGTGTGGAACAAGCCAAAAGTCGTCTACAGTATAACGAGAAATGCCACCACCAACATGGTCATAAATTCCCCCCATACATTGAAACAACATTGTTTTGAGTATGTTTTTTTTTAAATTATATTTTTTTTGGCCAGCCAAATATGTTTTAAGTAATGGCGCTTGAGGAAACTTCATTGAGCCTAAAACACCACCTGAACTAAAATCCATATTCTTTTGAAGTTTTAAAAAAACATCGTTCAAAGATTCGTTTGTGTAATTAATGGCCCCAGAAGATAAAAGAGCTCTTTCGATTCCCTTCTTGAGTAGGGCGGTATTGTTTTTTATTGTAATTTTATTTGAGGAAAATGTTTTAAACACGCTTTGCAAAATATCAACAAATCCTGGAAGCCCATAACGAGGATTTTTTGGAAAATAAGTACCCCCCCAAAAAGGGCTTGTATCAATATCTAAAAACATAGTTAAAGGCCAACCACCCTGCTGACCCATAAGATTAAGAGAAAGTTGATAATAAGAATCTAGGTCAGGGCGCTCCTCCCTATCTATTTTGATGTTTACAAAATTTTTATTCATTATTTGAGCAACTTTTTCATCTTCAAAACTTTCGTGTGCCATTACGTGACACCAGTGACAAGAGGAGTAACCAACAGACAACAAAATAGGCTTGTTTAGTTTTTTTGCTAATTTTAAAGATTTATCATTCCAAGCAAACCAATTGACAGGATTGTTTTTATGTTGAAGTAAGTATGGACTTGTTTCGTGGATAAGTTTATTTGCCATAAAATATTATGTATAGTTCAAAAGATACTATATTTGCTTTAGCAACGCCAACAGGTAAGTCAGCAATTGCTGTTATTAGGTTGTCAGGCTCTAAATCGTTTAAAATAATAAGCAAAATATCAGTAAATTTTCCAAAAGAAATAAATAAAGCAACAATTAACAAACTTATTGATGATAAAAAAAATATTTTAGACAAAACAATTACAACAATTTTTAAGTCCCCAAAAAGTTATACAGGAGAAAATATGGTTGAAATCTCGATTCATGGTGGGGGAGCAGTAATAAAAAAAATATTAGAAACAATAAATAGCAATAAAAATGCCAGAATGGCAGAGCCAGGTGAGTTTACAAGAAGAGCATTTGAAAACAATAAATTAGACTTAACTCAAGTAGAAGCAATTTCTGACTTAGTAGATTCACAAACAGAAGCGCAAAGAAAACAAGCATTAAATCAGCTGGGAGGACTTTTAAAAAATAAAACAGAAACCTGGTCTAAAAAAATATTAAAGATTTTAGCTGATGTAGAAGCGGCCATAGATTTTACCGATGAAGAGCTTCCAAAAAACTTAATTAAAAAAACAAAAGAACAAATAAAGAACATTTATAAAAATATTGAATCTAGTATCAAAAAAAACACATATGGAGAAAAGATAAGATCTGGCTTTAGTGTGGGTATTATTGGAAAGCCCAATACTGGAAAATCAAGTTTTATTAATGCTATAGCAAAAAGGGAGATTGCAATCGTTACTGATGATCCAGGAACAACGAGAGACGTTATTGAGTTGTTTGTAGATTATAAGGGTTTTCCAATTATATTTAGTGATACTGCAGGAATTAGAAAATCAAAAATTAAAGCAGAAAAAATTGGAGTTAAAAAAACTATTGAAGTTGCAAAAAAAGCAGATTTAAACCTTGTTTTTATAGATAAATATAATGAAATTAAAACATATGATGAAATACAAAAAAAAATATATGTTCAGTCCAAAATTGATATAAATAAAAAAATTAAGGGCAAAAAGAGTGATAAAATTCGATATATATCATCAAAAAATAATACAGGAATAGCAAAATTACTAGAAGAAATTTCTAAAAAAATATTGCCTGATATTGGATTAGAAGAGGTCCATGTTTCACGTGAAAGGCACAAAAAAATAATAAATAAGACGGTTGAAATACTTAAGGAATCAATAAAAAATAAAAATATCGATCTTTTTGCTGAAGATATCAGACAAGCACATAATGAAATATCTAAAATTACTGGTAAAAAAGATGTTGAAGATGTATTAGATATAATATTTACTGATTTTTGTATAGGAAAGTGATTTCACGTGAAAAATATAAAATACTTTGATGTTGTTATTATTGGTGGCGGTCACGCAGGAACTGAGGCAGCAAGTGCATCAGCAAGAATTGGAGCCAAAACAGCCTTAATTACTCA
>CEUZ01030114.1_pt1 | contig 18093 bp, 20 predicted proteins | sample 361511 | NCBI WGS metagenome assembly CEUZ01 (sample SAMEA2622822, study PRJEB7988) | marine metagenome | biome: marine biome (ENVO:00000447); feature: surface water layer (ENVO:00002042); material: "saline water (ENVO:00002010), including plankton (ENVO:xxxxxxxx)" | depth 5 m
CCACTGCATTCCCATATAACAATTTATTGCATAAAGGCCTTGCGCTACAGCACCACTCCTATCAATATTAGCTTTTTCTACACAAACAATTTTTAAATCTCGACCCCAATGTCTTGCTTCAAAAGTAGCACCAGTTCCAGCCATTCCTCCGCCTACTACAAGTATATCACAATCTTCATAATGGGTTTTATTTTTTGGCATTAATAATAAACACCTTTTTTAAATGAATCTTTAGCAATTGTAGGTAATTCCTTTTTTGTATTCAATCCCTGAGGTTCCGAATAAAGAATTTGAGAATTTATTTCTCCTTGATTTGGTTTTTTGACTTCTGAAAGTTTAGGAATGAATTCACCCCATGGTTTAGTAGTTATAGGTGAAACAAAATCTTTTTCTGTTCCATTTCTGAACTTAATTTTCCAAGATATTGTTCCTTTTTCTTCTTCCCTTCTAACTCTTACACTATGACCCATAGGAGCAAAGTCAGCATATCCACGAACATCTATTGCATGATTAGGGCATGCTTTTACACAAGAATAACATTCCCAACAAAAATTGGGCTCAATATTTATTGCACGTCTAATTGTTTCATCTATGTGCATGATATCTGAAGGACAAATATCAACACAGTGTCCGCAACCATCACATCTAGTCATATAAACAAAAGTTGACATATTAATTTCTTCCCTTCTCTAAACTCCTAATTAATGAAGTTAGTTCTTTATATTTAGATTTAATGTTCATATTAGTAATGTTTTGGCGCTTCTCTTTTTATTCCCATTCCATATTTTTCTGGAGCATTTGCTGGGGGTGGGAGATTATCTCTTGATCCATCAGCTTCAGCAAGATTTTTTTGAATTGCTGCACCAGGCTTGTAAAACATATGGGCAAATTTAGACCAATAAACTCCTCCAAATAAAACTAGATTAGATATTACAAAAAGAATAAAAAACAAATTATCCCAACCGTTTATATTCAATGATTGCAAGAAAGACCAGATTAAACCAGAAGTTGCTGTAGATAAAAGAGCTAAGACAAACAAATCAGCTTTAATAATCCTATACCAGGGATGTGCCTCTGAATAAACATCAACTCTTAAAAAAAGCCAGAACCAAAAACCTCCAAGACATGTCATTATTGATCCAACGTGCCAAATAATAGGCCATAGATTTGGTGTACTAGAATTACTTGAAGTGTAACAAAAAATCATAATTATTGAAGATAGCCAAAATAAAATACTTCCATACATTCCTAACAAATGTGCTAGTCTTCTTTTACCTGCTCCTAATTCAGAAGTTGTAAGGATATCACTAGCAATTGTTTTCAATACTACAGAAGATTTATCTCCCATAGATAATATTTTTTTTGCTGATTTTTTAGCTTTTTTTGCATTACTAAAAAAATATTTGACATTCTTTTTATGAATAATATCTAATAAGGTTCCTAAAAATATTAATATAACCATCAAAATTACAAATAACTGCATTAAAAATGGTGGTACTAAATATGAGATTTCTGAAAATGGGTTGGTATAAATCATATATGTTTTTTAATTGTTAACTCCTATGACACATTAAATTAATTATCTTTTGCCAAAAGCAGATCATTGTGAAATAGTAAGATAAATTAAATTATATATATGTGTTGAATAAATTTACAATAAAAAACTTCTTGATGAAGAAAAATTTGTAGATAATCAGAATAAGAAAATTATAAATGCTTGCTTCTAGAATTTCAATATTTGTTAGTGTTTTATCAGGACTAGGGTATGGTATAATATTAATTTCATTAATTTTAATATTATTTAGTGATAATAATACGAATCTAATCATAAAATACTTAGTTTTAATTTTATCAATTTCAAGTATTTTGTTAGGGCTATTCTTTTCAATCATTAAAATTATTAATAAAAATAATCATTTGTTATTAATTAAAGAATTCAAATCATCATGGATTGCACGTAAAATAATATTTTCTATTTTATCTTTATTACCAATAATTGTATTTTTTTATCTGTGGATATTTAACAATGAAAGCAGTTTGTTTAACTATAATATTTATTTAACTGTTTTTATTTCATTAATAATTCTTTTTTGTACATCTATGATAGGTTTAAATGTTAGCTTTATAAATATAATTAATAATTCTCTAATTCCAGTAATTTATTTATTTAATTCTCTTTTATCAGGGGCAATAGTAGTATTTTACATTTATTTTACTATTGGTGAATATAATTATTTTTTATTTACATTCCTTAAATTACTTTTAACTATTTCATTTTTTATAAAAATATTATATTGGTTTAAAATAAATAAATTTGTATTAAATAAAGATCAAAAGCAATTATTTTTGTTTCAACGTTATATTGCCACAATTTTAGCATACATTTTACCTATATATATATTGTGGAATACGCCTTCATTAAATATAACTTTTGAAATACAAAACTATATTTATTTTATAATGGTATTATTTTTTATATTTGGGATTTTTATAGAAAGAAATTTATTTTTTTTAGAAACTAAAAACATGACGATTGATCTTGATGAAAATTAAATATTTTAAATTAAAAATTATTTTAATATTAGCTTTGTTATGCATAAGTAAAAATTTGTATGCTGATAAAACTTATTTTGATTTGTCCCAAGATGAAATTAACATTAAAACAAATTTTACAGGACAAGAATTAATATTATTTGGAATTGTAGAACAAGGTAATGATGTTATTATGATTGTTAAAGGGCCTAATAAAAATTTTACAGTAAGGAATAAAAAAAGAATATTAGGTTTTTGGTTTAATACGAAAAGTGTAATATATGCAGATATACCTAGTGTTTTTTTTATATCATCTTCAAAAGAAATAAATGAAATATTGAATGATGAAGAAATATTCAAAGAAAAATTGAGCTTTAATTCTATACAATTTATACCGATCAATAATAAAGATTTATTTATCGATTTAACTGAATGGAATGAAAGTTTAATAAGAATTCAAAAACAAAATAATTTATTCAAAGAATTTGATTTAAAAATTATAGATGGAAAATTATTTCAATCAAGATTATATTTTCCTTCAAATATACCAACAGGAAAATACAATGTTGATATTTATCAAATTAAAAATCATGAAATACTTAGCTCTAGTAGCAAATATATAAAAGTTGACAAAAGCGGAATTGGCAATACAATTTATACATTTGCAAAAAATGAATCAATACTTTATGGAATTTTTGCTATAGTTATAGCTGTATTTTTTGGAATATTTGGTGCATTAATTTTTCGTAAATTATAATGAGGTAAAAAAATGTCAAATCGTCACTTTTTAGTAATAGTAGATGGAACTAAAGAAATGGAAGTTGCATTAAATTATGCATGTAACAGAGCAAAAAAAACTGATGGTAATTTAATTTTAGCAAGTTTTATTAAGCCAATTGATGTTTTAACTACAAAAAGTGTCGTTGATATAATGAAAAATGAGGCAAGAGAAGAAGCAGAAACCGTTATTCAAAAAGCTAGCGCTTATGTAAAAGAAGAAACAGGTCTTACTCCTATTATACATATAAGAGAAGGTGAAATTATTGAAGCATTGATGCAATTAATAGAAGAAGAAGAAGATATTTCTGTTCTAGTTCTGGCAGCATCAACAGAAGAACAAAAAGGACCGGGACCAATTATTTCCTCAATAATAAGTAATAATTATAACAGAATTAAAATTCCTGTTATGATTGTTCCTGGAAATCTTACAAAAGAACATATAAATCAAATTGGATAAATAATCATTGTGAACTATAGAACTTTAACAGCAAAAATATTAATTGATATAAAAGCTGTTAACTTCAACTTTAAGAAACCATTTACTTTAACCTCAGGAAAAAAGAGTCCTGTATATATAGATTGTAGAAAGCTAATATCTTTTCCAAAAGAAAGAAATAAAATACTCAATTTAGCGGTAAATTATTTTAAAAAAGAAAAAATCAATTTTGATATCTTAGCAGGAGGTGAAACAGCTGGTATACCATATGCAGCTTTCCTATCTGAAAAATTAAATAAACCAATGATATATATAAGAAAAAAAAAGAAAGATTTTGGTAAAGGATCTCAAATAGAGGGCAATTATAAAAAAAATAAAAAAGTTATTTTAATTGAAGATTTAGCTACAGATGGAGGAAGTAAAGTAGTTTTTGTTGATGCGATTAGAAAAAATAACCTTAAGATAAAAGATACTTTTGTTATATTTTACTATGATATTTTTGAAAAAAGTAAAATTAATTTATCAAATTTGGGTATAAAACTTCATTGTTTGTGTACATGGAAAGACATATTAAAAGTATTAGAAAAAAATAAAGTGTTAAGTAAGAAAGAATTTGAAAAAATAAAAAAATATTTAAAAGAATTAAGTGATAATCATTAAATGAAAGATATAATTCTAGTTAGTGGAGGTTTTGACCCAATACACAGTGGTCATATTGCTATGATTGAGGAAGCAGGAAAATATGGAGATGTAGTTGTTTTGCTAAATTCTGATAAATGGTTAAAGAATAAAAAAGGGAAATTTTTTTTACCTTTCAGTGAAAGATCAATAATTATGCAAGCTCTAAAAAATGTAATTGAAGTAATTAGTTTTAATGATGAGGATAAAACTTGCATTGATGGAATAAAAAAAGCCATAAAAAAATATCCAAATCAAACAATAAAATTTGCTAATGGAGGAGATAGAAATGATAAATCAACACCTGAAACTAAATTTTGTTTAGAAAATAAAGTTTTAACTATATGGGGTATTGGAGGTAATTATAAAAAAAATTCAAGTTCATGGATATTAGAAAAATGGGAAAAATAATTTAAGGATATAAATTTCTAATTTTCCATTTGTTACCAATTTTTTTATATTCTAATCTATCATGAAGCCTAGAAGGCATATCTTGCCAAAATTCAAAAAGATTTGGGATAATCTTAAATCCAGACCAATAATTAGGTCTAGGTATGATATCATTTTTAAATTTTTTTTCATAAATTTTAACCCTCTTAATAAGTTCATTCCTATTTTTTAAAAAGTTTGATTGATCGGAAGCCCATGCTCCAATTTTACTACCTCGTGGTCTTTCGTGAAAATAATAATCTGACTCTTCTTGAGTCAATGGTTTTGCTATGCCTTCAATTCTAACTTGCTTTCGTAAACTCTTCCAGTAAAAATTCAAACATACTTTTGAATTGATAAATATATTTTTTGCTTTTTTGCTTTTTAAATTAGTATTAAAAATAAAATTGTTTTTACTAAATGATTTCATTAATACTAATCTTGATGTTGGTTGCATACTTTTACTGACAGTTGATAAAGTCATTGCATTTGGATCGTTTATCTCTTTCTTTTTTGCTAGAGAAAACCATTTATCAAATAATTTGAAGGGGTCTTTGTTTGATTTCAATAAATTTTTGTTGTTTTTCATATTTTTATTTAGATAAAAAAATAACTAGTGTATATAAGCTAATATAATAATAATTTATTTTTAAGCAACAATGCTATTTAGAATCAATAAATAAAAATGTTAATGAACGGCAAAAAAGGTCTAATAATGGGTGTAGCAAATGAAAAATCCATTGCTTGGGGTATAGCTAAAGCTATAAGTGAAGAAGGCGGTGAATTAGCTTTTACCTATCAAGGTGATGCAATAAAAAAAAGAGTTTTTCCTCTAGCAGAATCAATTAATTCAAATTTAGTAATGCCTTGTGACGTTTCTGATTCAAATAGTGTTAAAAAAACTTTTGATGAGATTAAAAAAAAATGGGGAAAATTAGATTTTTTAGTACATGCTATAGGTTTCTCAAATAAAGAAGAACTTAGAGGGAAATATCTAGACACTTCGTTAGAAAATTTTAAACAAACAATGCACATTTCATGTTACTCATTTACTGAAGCTTGTAAGTATGCTGAAAATTTAATGACTAACGGTGGATCAATCTTAACACTAACATATTATGGATCAGAACAGGTAATGCCACATTATAATGTAATGGGCCTATCTAAAGCTGCTTTAGAAACTAGTGTGAAATATATAGCATCAGATTTAGGAGAAAAAAATATAAGAGTAAATGCAATTTCAGCAGGGCCTATAAAAACACTTGCTGCCTCAGGAATTGGAGATTTTAGATTTATATTAAAATGGAATGAATATAATTCTCCTCTAAAAAGAAATATTAGTCAAAACGAAGTCGGTAAAGCATCTATTTACTTATTAAGCAATCTTAGTTCAGCTATAACTGGTGAGATACATCATGTAGATTGCGGGTATCATACTGTTGGAATGATGGCAGTAGATGAAGTTGAAAGAATTTCAGAATTATTAGATGAATTTAAGAAAAAATAATGTCTAACAATAAATTTGGAAAAATATTTAATTTTACTACTTGGGGAGAGAGTCATGGTAAAGCAATTGGATGTGTAGTTGACGGTGTTCCTTCTAAAATAAAACTTAATGAAAATGATATCCAAAAATGGTTAGATAAAAGAAAACCAGGAAAAACTAAGTATACTTCTCAAAGAAAAGAACCAGATAAGATTGAAATATTATCAGGAACTTTTGAAGGATTTACAACCGGTGCTCCAATTTCTTTAATTATAAGAAATGAAAATCAACGTTCAAAAGATTATGAAAAAATTAAAAATGTATTTAGGCCTGGTCATGCTGATTATACATACTTTATGAAATATGGAATTAGAGATTATATGGGTGGAGGAAGATCAAGTGCAAGAGAAACTGCAATGCGAGTAGCAGCTGGTGGCATAGCTAGAAAAATTATAAATAAATTTTCTAAAAATAAAATTTCTATAAAAGGTTATTTATTACAAATAGGAAATAGTAAAATAAACACTAATAATTTTAATAAAAATAATATAGATAAAAATGAATTCTTCAGTCCAGATCAATCTATAGTTCCAATATGGAAGGAAAAAATTAATATTGCTAGAAAATCAGGATCTTCGCTTGGAGCAATTATAGAAATTAGGGCTAAAGGTGTTCCTATAGGATTAGGTGATCCAATTTATGAAAAATTAGATTCAGATTTAGCAAGAGCAATGATGAGTATAAATGCTGTTAAAGGTGTTGAAATTGGTAATGGTTTTGAATCAGTTTTATCTTCAGGTGAAGAAAATATTGATGAAATGAGAATGCAAAACAAAAAAGTTAATTTTTTAACAAATAACTCTGGTGGTATATTAGGTGGAATTTCAACAGGAGAAGAAATAATAGTTAGATTCTGTGTAAAACCAACTAGCTCTATTTTAAAATCTAGTAAATCAATAACAAATAAATTTAAACAAGTTAATGTTTCTACAAAAGGAAGACATGATCCTTGTGTAGGTATTAGAGCAGTTCCAGTGGGTGAAGCAATGATGGCTATAACAATTGCTGATCACTTACTAAGATACAGAGCTATCAAGAATTCTTAGAAGCTATTATAAAAAACTCTTTATTTCCTTTGGGGCCAATAATTTCACTTTCTTCTATTTTTAAAACTTTAAAATTTTTTTCTTTTTCAAACCATAATTTTATGTCATCGCATATACGTTTATGTATTTTGTGTTCGTACACAACACCCTTCCTAATTTCTTTTTTATTTGCCTCAAATTGGGGTTTTATCAAAGCTATAACTAAGCCATTTTTTTTTAAGAAATATAAAGAATTATTAATAATTTTTTTTAAACTAATAAAACTTGCATCACATGTAATTAAATCTACTTTTTCTCTAATTATTTTATCATTTAAATATCTAGCATTAGTTCTTTCAAAGGAAAAAACCTTTAAATTAGATTTGATTCTTTCATGTAATTGACCATAACCAACGTCAACAGCATAGATTTTCTTAACAGAAAATTTTAATAAAACATCAGAAAAACCTCCAGTAGAAGAGCCGATATCAATACAAATTGCATCTTTAACTTTTATTTTATTATTTTTTATTACTGGATAAAGCTTTAAACCACCTCTAGATACCCAAGAGTTATTTAAATTTTTGATTTTAATATCAATATTTTGTTCAAATTCTTCAGATGATTTATTTATTTTTTTGTTATCAACATATATTTTGCCTGCCATAACAATAGCTTGAGCCTTAGTTCTTGATTCTACCAATCCTTTATCGACTAATATCTGATCTATTCTTTTCTTTTTATTCACTAATTATCGTTTTGGATTTTATCTCGAATGATTGATCTATTTTTAAAATTTCGTACACCTTTTTTTCAATTCCAATATAGTCCATATTAATAGATCTATATTGTTCTTCTGGTAATGCATGATCTATAAATTTATCTGGAAAAAATATATTGAAAATTTTTGCTTTTGTACTCTTCTTCCTAATATTGTGAATATAATTTAAAACTATTGAACCAAAACCTCCTATAGATCCTTCTTCTATAGTTAACAAATAGTTATGATTTTCAATTAAATTATCTATTAATTTTGTATCAATTGGTTTTGAAAATTTTGCATCAGCGATAGTTATCTTAATTCCCTTTTTGGCTAAATTATTGCTAGCTATGATACAATCGTTTAATCGTGCTCCAAAACTTAAAATAGCTAAATTATTTCCTTCTTTGATTATTTCTCCCTTTCCTATATCAAGAATTTTTGCTTTTACTGTCATGTCCGCTCCTATACCTTGGCCTCTGGGATATCTAAAAGCACATGGCCTATCATTTATTAAAACAGCAGTCTTAACCATATTTCTTAGCTGTAGTTCATTGCTTGCTGCCATTACTATAAAGTTAGGTAAGCATGATAAATAAGTTATATCGTATGAACCAGCATGAGTAGGACCATCAGAACCAACCAATCCTGCTCTATCAATAGCAAACCTCACTGGTAATTTTTGAATAGCAACATCATGGACAACCTGATCATAAGCACGTTGTAAAAATGTAGAATATATAGCAGCAAATGGTTTTAAACCTTCAGCTGCCATACCAGCACACATTGTAACAGCGTGTTGTTCAGCTATTCCTACATCAAAAAATCTATCAGGAAATTCTTTTGAAAAAGTATCAAGCCCTGTTCCACTCGACATAGCAGCAGTAATTGCTACTATTTTATTATCTTTTTTTGCTTCTTCTATTAATGTTTCTGAAAATACCTTTGTATATGATTTTATTTTAGAACTATTTTTTATAGGACTTCCAGATATAATATCAAATTTCTCTACACCATGAAATTTATCATTTGATTTTTCCGCTGGAGCATAGCCCTTTCCTTTTTTAGTAACTATATGAAGTAATACGGGTTTATCTATTTTTAAATCTCGAATATTTTTTAAAATTGAAACCAGATGTTTTATGTTATGTCCATCTATAGGGCCTATGTAATAAAAACCTAATTCCTCAAAAAGTGTTCCCCCTGTAAAGAATCCCTTAGAAAATTCTTCAGCTCTGTATAAAGATTTAGAAATTCTATAGGGAAATTTTGTAGCAACTTTTTTTATAAGTGATCTTAAGCTAGTATATGATTTAGAAGATAATAATTTTGATAGATAAGTACTCATTGCTCCTACAGGTTTACTTATGGACATATCGTTATCATTTAAAATAGTTAATAACTGATTATTTAATATACCAGCATTATTCATTGCTTCATAAGCCATACCAGCACTTAGAGCTCCATCACCGATAACAGAAATAACATTATAATTTTTATTTTGAATATCTCTTGCTAGACCCATTCCTACAGCTGCTGAAATAGATGTTGAACTATGTGCTGCTCCAAAGGGGTCATATTCACTTTCACTTCTTTTTGTAAAACCATAAATACCATCTTTTTTTCTAAGAGTGTGAATTCTGTTTCGTCTACCTGTTAATATTTTATGGGGATATGATTGATGACCAACATCCCATATTATTTTATCCTTTGGAGTATCAAAAACATAATGAAGTGCAATTGTTAATTCTATTACACCAAGACCAGCTCCTAAATGACCTCCTGTTTTAGATACTATATTTATTAATTCTTTTCTAAGCTCATCAGATAAAGAAATTAATTCTTTTGTAGATAATTTTTTTATTTTAGACAATGAAGTTAACTGATCGAGTAAAGGTGTTTTATTCATTTTCTTTCAAATCTTCTTTTGTTATTTTTCCATCTTCTAACTTTATTTTTTTTATTTTCAATTCAAATTCTTTTAATTTTTTTTCACATAATTTTTTTAATTCAATACCTTCTTCGTACATAGAAATAGACTCTTCTAAACTAGCATCTCCAGATTCAATTTTATCAATTATATCTTCTAGTTTTTTTATTGATATTTCAAAACTATTTTGATTACTTTTTTTCATTAAATTCTAGTTATTATTTTAAACACATTATACTATCAATGAGATATTAGCCAATTTTTCAGAAATAATTTAAACCAATTTGATACATTCTCTGAATATGTTTCATGATCTTTTAATTGAGTTTCTTTTTTTATAAATCCCTTTTTTTTCATAGCAATAGACGACTTATTATTCCATTTAATTATCATTTTTTTATCCACTTCAGGGTGAAATTGAAAACCGAAAATATTATTTTTTATAACAAAAGCCTGAACATCAAAAAGTTCATTATATGCTAAAAGTTGACTTTTATTAGGCAAATTAAAACCTTGAGTATGCCATTGAAAAACTTTGTTAGGATAAAAATCTAGATTTGCATTTTTATTAATAAAAGATACTTTTCTATAGCCTATTTCTACCAGCCCATCTTTATGATTATCCACTGTTGCACCATATGCATTTGCAATTAACTGAGCTCCCAAACATATTCCAAGAATTGGTATATTGCTTTTAGTAATCTCTTTAATCCAGTCTATCTCATTTATAAGATCAGGATATTCTTTTGTATCATTAACATTCATTGCTCCTCCCAATATTATAATTCCTGAATAGTTTTTAAAATCTTTAGGAAGTTTTTTTCCTATTAATGGATTAATAACTTCTATATTATAGTTATTTTCCAAAAAAAAATTCTTCATTATACCCAGTTCAATTTCATTATGATGACTAACAAAAAGTATTTTTTTAGAAAAATTGATTCTCATAATTTTAACGATTTATATTTTTTGTAATTTTATTCTTTTTTAAAGAATATATTAATGCTTTTTTTTCATATCCATTATTTATGATAATTAATATATTATTTTCATTAATAATTTTGAAATCTTCAATTTTTTCATTGTTTTCAAGATTCAAATTAAATTCATGAAAATTGTTGGTTTTATTATCTAATTTTAAAAAAGTTCCATAAATTATTGCAATAAATGCTAATATAATTAGAACTCCTAGTATAATAACAATTGATTTCATAAAATTTTGATTCATGATAAATTTTAAAATTATTACCTGTAAAACAAACAAAAAGCATCTTAATAAAAGATTAGATCAAGTTCTAGTTGATCTAACCAATAATATGAGTCGTTCACAAATAAAAAATCTACTAGTTAATGGAAATATAAAAAAAAGCAATATTGAGTTAAAAAATGCTTCATATAAAGTAAAAGAAGGTGAAATATTTAAAATATATTTGCCTTTGAATTCAAAAAAAAGCATATTTGAAGCTCAAGAAATACCTTTAAATATCATTTTTGAGGATGATGATTTAATTTTAGTTGATAAAAAACCAGGAATGGTAGTTCACCCTGCTCCAGGAAATAAAGACAATACTTTAGTTAATGCTTTATTACATTATACTAAAAATAGTATAAAAAATATTGGTAATACTAATAGACCAGGAATAGTTCATAGAATAGATAAAGAAACAAGTGGTTTATTAGTAATTGCAAAAAACGAAAAATCTCACAAAGATTTATCTAAGCAGTTTAAAGAACATTCGATATATAGGAAATATAAAGCATTGGTTTGGGGATTGCCAAAAGAGAATCATATTAAAACTTATATTGGAAGAGATAAAATCCAAAGAAAAAAAATGACAATAGTTGATAAAAAAAAAGGAAAATTTTCAGAGACTATAATTAAAGTAGAAGATCATTATGAGATATGCAGTATGATTGATTGTGAATTGAAAACTGGAAGAACACACCAAATTAGAGTCCATTTAGATAGTATTGGAAACCCTATTATTGGAGACAAAGTATATGGAAGAAATAAAATAAATAAATTTAAGAAAAATACAAAAAACTTAAATAAATTCTTAATACTTAAAAATTTTCAAAGACATGCTTTACATGCATATATGCTAGGTTTTAAACACCCAAAAACTAACAAATATATTGAGTTTAAATCTAAATTACCCCACGATTTTTCATATTTATTAAATAATATCTCAAAATATTAAAAAAAATTAAAAAATATGTTATAGGGTTTTTATAATGGCAACGAAATCACTAAATCTTCCTGTTCTATCGACTGAGGGTAGTCTTTCATTATACCTTCAGGAAATAAAAAAATTTCCAATGCTAACAGCTGAAGAAGAATATAATCTGGCAAAAAAATATAAAGAAGAAGGAGATAGGGACGCTGCTCATAAACTAGTTACCAGTCATTTAAGATTAGTTGCAAAAATAGCAATGGGCTTTAGGGGCTATGGATTACCTTTGGTAGATTTGATATCAGAAGGTAATGTTGGAATAATGCTTGCAGTAAAAAAATTTGATCATGAAAAAGGTTTTAGATTAGCTACTTATGCAATGTGGTGGATAAAAGCACAAATACAAGAATATGTTCTTCATAGTTGGTCTCTAGTAAAAATAGGTACTACTGCCGCACAAAAAAAACTTTTTTTTAATCTAAAAAAAATAAAAAAACAGTTAAAACTAATAGATGACTCAAATATTTCTCCGGAAAATGTCAGTGAAATTGCAAGAAAATTGAATGTGAAAGAACACGAAGTAATAGATATGAATAATAGACTTCATTTGAATGATAAATCTTTAAATACTAAAATCATCACAGATTCTGAAATAGAATTACAAGACACAATAGCAGACGAAAGACTAACTCAAGATATTTTGATTGAAAATAAAAATTTATTAGAAAGTAGAAGAAAAGTTTTAAATTCAGCAATGAAAGAATTAAATGAAAGAGAAAAAGATATTATAATAAAAAGAAGATTAAATGAAAAGCCTATGAAATTAGAAGAACTCAGTAAGAAATATAATATTAGTAGAGAACGTGTTCGCCAAATTGAAGAAAGAGCATTTGAAAAATTGAAAAAAACTATTTCGAATTAAAAAATTTTTTCCAATAAAATTGAACTATCTCTTTCAGGGCTCGTAGAAACAATTGAAATTTTACAATTAACTAGTTCTTGAATTTTTTTTAAATATTTTTTTGCATTTTTTGGGAGATCAGACCATTTATTTATACCTGCAGTAGATTTATTCCAACCTGGAAGTTTAATATAAATAGGTTTCAAATTACTTTGTATTTTTTGAGAATAAGGAAAATAGTCAATTTTTTTATTTTTATACATGTAGTGAGTACAAATTTTTAATTCTTTTAATTCATCCAATACATCAAGTTTTGTAATTGCAATTGAATCTAAACTATTTAAAATCACAGATTGTTTAACAAGAACAGCATCAAACCAACCACATCTTCTTTTTCTTCCAGTAACTGTGCCATATTCTTTTCCCTGATTAACTAAATATTCTCCTACAAAATTTTTTAATTCTGTTGGAAATGGTCCTTGGCCTACTCTAGTAGTATATGCTTTTGTTATTCCTAATAAATAATTTTTGTATTTACTATTAACTCCCGTACCTAAATATATTTGACCTGTTAAAGTATTAGATGAAGTTACAAATGGATATGTTCCAAAATCAAGATCTAATAATGATCCTTGAGCTCCTTCAAATAATATTTTTTTATTTTTTTTTGTAGCTTCATGAAGTATTTTCCAAACAGGTTTCGTAAAAGGTTTAATAAAACCAGAAATTTTTATTAGATTATTATAAATTTCTTTCGAATTAAATCTTTTATTTTTAAATTTTAAATTTCTGCAATTATGAAATTTAATTAAATCATCAATTTTTTTCTTTAATTCTTTTCTATCATAAAGATCGCAAATTCTTATCGCTCTTCTTCCGACTTTATCCTCATATGCTGGTCCTATTCCTTTTTTTGTAGTTCCAATGGAATCTGATCCTCTTATTTTTTCGTTAATTTCATCAATTATTTTATGAATTGGAAGAATTAAAGGTGTGTTTTCTGCAACCATTAACTTTTTATCATTAATTTTTATACCTAACTTAGAAATACTTTTAATTTCTTTTTTTAATGCCCAAAGATCCAGAACTACACCATTTCCAATAATACATAATTTTCCCCTTATAATTCCCGAAGGAAGTAAGCTTAATTTGTATATCTTATTTTTTATTTGAATTGTATGACCAGCATTATTGCCACCTTGAAATCTAACAACAATATTTGCTTTTGCAGATAACCAATCTACTATTTTACCCTTACCCTCATCTCCCCATTGGGTGCCTATTACAGTTACACTAGGCATTTTTTAATTTTCTTATTTTATTATTAATCAATATATGTGTGTATATTTTATTATTATAATTTTTTGATAATTTAATGTTATTATCAAAAAATCTTTCGATTATAAATTGTTTTTTTTGAAGACTGTTAATAATTGTTTTTTTTGTATTAAATGGAACAATAATTCTTTTTTGCTTTTTATCAAATGAAGAAGCTCGTAGTATACTATCCATAAAACAAGTAAACCCAGTAGCTTCCTCGCCTTTAGAAAATTTAGTTATATATCTTCCACCTCTTGCTATTTCCCCCCTAACATTTCTTGCAAATGCTGTAAAATTTAATCCTGTATAATAACTTTCAATAGTGTTCTCAGTTAAATCAATATTAAAATTGATTGTTTTAAATTCTTTTTTCAATATCTTATATGTTTTTATAATTTTTTTTATTTCATTAGATAATTTTTCATTTATAGATAATTTTTCTAACTTTTTTATATTGCTACTTAAGTTACCTCTACATTCGATAATATTTTTTAGATATTCATTCAATGATTTATCTTTCAAAAATGTTAATGATTTTTTTAAATCTTTTTTTTGAACGTATTTTAAAAAATCATTAACATTTTTTTTGCTAGAAAAATTTTTAATTATAAGATTATTTAAAAAAATTGGATTAGAAAAATCAATAGTTATTTTTTTTATTCCAACTATTAATAAACTTTGACAGGCTAACATCAATATTTCAATATCTGCAAAAAAATTATTTTTTCCTATGCATTCTGCTCCAACTTGTAAAAATTGTCTTTCAGGTCGTAAAATAGTACCAAAATTTCTAACAACCTCACCATAATAACATAATTTTAATGGTCTAATATTTCTTTTGAATCTGGAAGAAGCTATTCTAGCAACTTGCAACGTAATATCATTTCTTAATTTTAGTTTTTTATTTTTCTTCTTTTCATTAATTATAAAAGTATTCTTATCATCAAATTTATTAAAATATTCAACTAATGGCGGTTTAACAATTTGAAAACCATTTTTATTAAAAATTGAAATGATAGCATTCATATAAAAATGCTCACTTTCAGTAGTAGGCGATAAATCATCTCTAAATCCAGGAGGTAAAAGATTTTTATTTCTCATTATCTTAACTAAAAATTAATTTTTCTGCTTCTTCAGAAATGGATTTAATAGTATCTTTATTTTCTCCTTCAACTAAAATTCTTATTAATTCTTCTGTTCCAGAGGGTCTTATTAATAGTCTACATCCATTTTTCTTACTATTGAAATCAGTTATAAATTTTTGCAACTTTTTATTATTATAAAAAGAATCTTTTTTATTTTTAACTGCTATATTTTTTTGGATTTGAGGAACTGATTCATATAGGTTAAATATTTCACTAGATTTTTTTTTAGAATTTGTCAAAATATTTAGTATTTGTACAGTTGATAAAAGACCATCACCTGTTTTTGAATAATTTGACAATATTATATGACCTGATTGCTCTCCTCCTATAGAAGCATTCATTTCATGCATTTTGTTTATTACATTTCGATCTCCAACATTAGTTCTGATTAGCTCTAAACCTATGCTATTAATATAATTTTCAAAACCAATGTTTGACATTAATGTAGTAACTATAAATTTATTTTTTAATTTATTATTATTTAAAAAATCTTTTGCGAGCAAGGCAATAATTTTATCACCATCAACTACTTCACCTTTATCGTCAACAACAATCAATCTATCTCCATCTCCATCAAAAGCAAATCCTATGTCAGCTTTTTGTTCTAAAACTTTATTGGCTAATTTTTTTGGATTTACTGCACCACAGTTTAAATTAATATTTTTTCCATTTGGATGATCTTCAATTGTTATAACTTCGCAACCCAATTCCCAAAGAACTTCTGGAGCTACTTTATAATTTGCTCCGTTGGCACAATCGACTACTATCTTTGTACCTTTAAGTACTTTATCTTTAGGAAAACAATTTTTTATTGATTCAGTATATCTTCCTACAGCATCTTCTAATCTTTTTGTGCGACCCGTAAATAAAATATCATTAGGAATTGATTCATATTTTTTTTCATCTAAAACTATTTCTTCAATTTTATTTTCAAGTTCATTTGAAATTTTATAACCATCTTTATTAAAAATTTTTAATCCATTATCCTCAAAAGTATTATGGGATGCAGTAATCATCACACCTATATCTGCTCTTAAAGTTCCAACTAACATAGCTAATGCCGGTGTTGGAAGTGGACCTACTAATAAAACTTCTAAACCCATTGAAGAAAATCCTGAAGCAATAACAGGTTCAAAAACATATCCAGATAATCTTGTATCCTTACTGATTACAACCCTATTAATTTTATTTTCTTTAGATAAAATGAATCCTGCAGATCTTGCAATTTTTAAACAAGTATCAGGGGTCATTGGTTCAACATTTACTCTAGAACGTATTCCATCTGTTCCGAAAATTTTAGACATATGAGTCTTTTATTTAAATTATTTAGTTATTTAAAGTATTAAATTGTACTTTGGCCTGGTTTTAGTGTCGATCCCGTATTTGGAACAGATCCTGAAGGTTCTGGCATATTACCCGAATCATCATCGTCAAAATTTTCTCTAGATGGTTGAATGCCTTTAAGTAAATTATTTACTTCTTCTCCACTTAATGTTTCATATTCTAGAAGTCCTTTAGCTATTGTATGTAATTCTTCAATATTTTCAGTTAGTATTTTTCTGCATTTATTTTCAGCTTCATCCACTAAGTTTCTTATTTCATCATCAATTTTTGTTGCAGTGGAATCAGATAAATTCTTTGATTGAGCTACTGAATGACCTAGAAATACTTCTTCACTATCGCTATTATATCTAATTTTACCTAATTTTTCACTCATACCCCATTCAGTAACCATTCTTCTTGCCCAATATGTTATACTTTGTATGTCTCCTGCTGCGCCACTAGTAATCTTATCTTTTCCAAAAACAATTTCTTCAGCTATTCTGCCTCCCATAGCAACAACAAAGTCTGCTTTTAATTTATCTAATTTTTTATTTAATTCATCTTTTTCTGGTAATCTCATTACATAACCTAAAGCCATGCCAGTAGGTATAATACTTGTTTTATGAATAGGATCGGATTCAGGAGAATGTATTGTAGCAACTGCGTGACCGGCTTCATGATAAGCAATAAGTTTTTTCTCATCTTCTGTTATAACCATCGATCTTCTTTCTGCACCTAAAAGAACTTTATCTTTGGCTTCTTCAAAATCTTCCATTGTCACCATTCTTTTATTTTTTCTAGCTGCTAAGAGAGCTGCTTCATTAACTAAATTTGCAAGATCCGCTCCAGTAAATCCTGGCGTACCTCTTGCAATAACTTTTGAATCACTTTTTGGAGCTAGTTTTACGTTTTTCATGTGAACTCTTAAAATCTGATCTCTTCCAATAATATCAGGTTTAGAAATTGTTACTTGTCTATCAAATCTTCCAGGCCTTAGAAGGGCTGGATCCAACACATCAGGTCTATTTGTAGCAGCAATTATAATAACACCTTCATTAGTTTCAAAACCATCCATTTCAACTAATAGCTGATTAAGAGTTTGTTCTCTTTCATC